>JACCDV010295041.1_pt1 | contig 22056 bp, 21 predicted proteins | sample 7446131 | NCBI WGS metagenome assembly JACCDV01 (sample SAMN15323448, study PRJNA562643) | freshwater metagenome | isolation source: river surface water | place: USA:Blue River Watershed | collected 2017-08-17
ATCTGGATGAATACTTGGCCATTGTGGGCGATACCATCAGCCCTAACCAAGCCAATATCTACCAATACCTGAATTTCAACCTAATGCCAGACTATCAACATAAAAAAGTGATAGGCATCGCAGCGGCTTAATTTGTTAGGTGATGTGGTGCTCAAGGATGTATTGAGCGCCATCATCTACAGCAAGTTTATCTGTTAGATAAGGCATGACATTCTCAAGGATGCTGGGGAGTGTCCACGGCGGGTTGACGACAAAAAGTCCGCTGCCATACATGCCAAACCCAGAGGGGTCAGCATGTTGAATTTGCAAACTGACATTGAGCCAACTCTCTGCCCCCAGCTCATGCAGTTGTTGCAACATATGCATCGGTTCTCGGCGTGGCAATAAGGGATACCAAATCAGATAAGTGCCGGTCGCGAAACGAGCTATGCAGTCATGCATAATCTGCACCACCTTTTGATAATCCTGTTTCACCTCATAGGGTGGGTCTATCAATACTACGGCACGGCGACACACTGGGGGTAACAAGGCTTTTAATCCGCCAAAGCCGTCGCGCAACTCGCACATCACCTGTTTATGTTGGCTAAATTGCTTTTTTAGTAGGGTGAAGTCGTTTGGATGTAACTCAAATAATCGCATCCTGTCTTGTTCTCTCAACAGTGCTTTAGCGCAAATGGGTGAGCCAGGGTAATTGTTTAATTCGGCTTGTTTAGGGTTGGATGGGCGATTCAGCGTCTTAATAAAATTCACATAATTGGCCAGCTCGCTCGGCAAGTCAGTTTGCCGCCAGAGTTTAGCTATACCCGATTGATATTCATCGTTTTGTGCAGCAAACCCATGCTGCAAGGCATACATGCCAGCGCCTGCATGGGAATCCAAATACCAAAAAGGTTTATCTTTTTGCCCCATATAGGCGAGAACCTGCATTAAGACGAAATGCTTGAGGACATCGGCATGATTGCCGGCATGGAAGGCGTGACGGTAACTTAACATAGAGCGAGATTATAGGGCAAAGCTCGCTTGCCAGCAGATTCTTTAGCAAGATATAAAGCGAGAGTGATTGTCACAAGTGTTCACTATCAGCTAGCATTACTCCTATGAGCGCACATCATTTAGAACACGGTCATTCGCATGACCATCACCACCATCATTTTCAAACCAAAACCCGTTCCCAATTGCTATTACCCTTTGCGTTGACTTTAGTCTTCGCCATTGTCGAGGCAGTGGGCGGGGTGTTTACAGGTTCTTTAGCCTTGCTTGGGGATGCTGGGCATATGGTGTCTGATAGCGCCGCGCTTGGGTTAGCTTGGTTGGCAAGTTGGATTGCACAACGACCACAAAGCGCCAGCCATAATTTTGGCTTGGTGCGCATGGAAGTCTTGGTGGCGGTGGTGAATGCGCTGCTGATGTTGTTTGTCATCGTCGAGATTTCGCTAGAAGCTTGGCAACGGTTGCACCATCCGCATGCCATTGTGGTGCGCGAGATGATGTTAATCGCATTATTAGGCTTGCTGATTAATATCTTTGTGGCTTGGTATTTGCACAGAGATCAGGATGGAAAACACAATATCAATCAACGTGCGGCGCTGTTGCATGTGTTGGGAGATTTGCTGGGTTCTCTCGCCGCCTTGATTGCAGGGGCAGTGATTTATTTGACCGGCTGGGTTGAGATCGATGCCTTACTGTCCTTATTGATTGTGCTGTTGATTGGCGTTTCCTCGCTTCGATTATTACGCGAAGGCATCCATGTGTTGATGGAAGGGGTGCCTATGCATCTTCACCACCAAGATATCTTGCAGCACCTGAAACAACAAAAGCATGTGCTAGATGTGCATGACTTGCGTATATGGGCGATTTCTTCTGACCATATTGCGCTGACGGCTCATATCAGAGTGGCAGATTTGCAGCACTGGCCAAACTTAATGCATCATCTGCAACATGAGCTAGAAGATCATTTTGGTATCCACCACATTGTCTTGCAACCTGAGTGGTCGGATACTAATCCTGTCATTAAAACTTAGACTATTTCATGAGGTCATAGCGATTAGGTTCACGTGTATGAATCATGATTTAGCCCAAATATTTTTCAGCAAATTTTATACAGCAAGGAGCCAAACATGCCTTATATCAATATCAAATATGCGGGGCCATTGAGCCGTGAGCAAAAAGCCGAGATTGCTAAGCAAGTTACCGACACTATGGCCAAAGTAGCGCATAAACCAGCGAATTACACTTATGTGACCTTTGATGAAGTCTCATACGAAGATTGGGCCATTGCCGGCAAGTTGTTGGACGAATAATTGCAGGCTTTTGACCCCAAACCATTTCTAAAAAATTTACCTCATCTGCCGGGCGTGTATCGCATGCTCAATCAGGCAGATGAGGTGATTTATGTAGGCAAAGCAAAAGACCTAAAGAAGCGCGTTTCTTCCTATTTCAATAAAAATCTGCCCAGCCCTCGTACCAAAATGATGGTCTCGCAGATTACCAAGATTGAGACCACTGTGACGCATTCCGAAGCGGAAGCGCTGTTGCTAGAAAACAATCTCATCAAGAATTTTATGCCACGTTATAACGTGCTATTTCGCGATGATAAGTCCTATCCCTATATCACCATTACTGGGGATACTTTTCCTCGCTTGGCCTTTCATCGTGGTACGCAAAAAAAAGAACAGCAATACTTTGGACCATTTCCCAATGCGGTGGCGGTGCGAGAAAGCATACAGTTGCTGCAAAAAGTGTTTAAGTTACGTACCTGTGAGAACTCGGTATTTTCTAATCGCACTAGACCCTGTTTGCAGTATCAAATTGAGCGTTGTACCGCACCCTGTGTCGATTTCATTTCAAAGCAAGATTACGCCGAAGATGTGCAGCATGCTGTGATGTTTCTGCAAGGACGCGAGCAGCAAATAATGGATGCGCTTGGCAATAAGATGATGTCAGCGGCAGAGCAACAAGAATATGAGTTGGCGGCGGTATATCGCGACCGTATGCAAAGCTTGCGTCAGGTGCAGGCCAAGCAATTTGTCAGCGATTTTTCTGTGGATGATGCAGATGTCGTCGCCTGTGTGGAATATCAAGGTCAGCACTGTGTTAATTTGGTCATGGTGCGAGGTGGTAGACACTTAGGGGATAAAAGTTTTTTCCCCAAAAATGCAGAGCAGGAATCTATCGCCGATATCTTGCGTGCATTTATTCAGCAACATTACACAGCGCAAAATACGCCACCACTCATCGTGCTTGGCGCACCCTTGGAATGTGAAGATTTGCAGCAGTGGTTGAGCGAGCAATCGGGTAGAAAGATTCGTATCAACAGCAATGTGATTGGGCAAAAGCGGGTCTGGCTCAAAATGGCTGAAACCAATGCCGAGTTGGCACTCAAGCAAACTTTGGCGCAACAGGCCAATCAACAGTTGCGACTGCAAGCTTTGCGTGAGGCACTCAATCTTCCTGATAGTGTTGAGCGCATAGAGTGTTTCGATATTAGTCATATGATGGGCGAGGCAACGATTGCCTCATGTGTGGTATTTGATAAGGGCGATATGCGTCATCAAGAGTATCGCCGCTATAACATCACCGACATCACCCCTGGGGATGATTACGCTGCTATGCGTGATGTGCTGACACGACGCTATAAAAAGGTAGCAGCAGGTGAGGGCAAGATGCCGGACTTGGTTTTTATTGACGGCGGAAAAGGGCAATTGGGTGTTGCGCATGAGGTGATGCAAGAAATAGGTTTGGTCGATATTATTTTGGTGGGCATAGCCAAAGGCGAGGAGCGCAAGCCAGGGCTAGAGCAAATGTTTTTCCCGGAAAACTCAACTCCGGTGATGCTCAATAAAGACAATATAGGCTTACATTTACTGCAGCAAATTCGCGATGAAGCACACCGATTTGCGATTACGGGTCACCGTGCAAAACGAGGCAAAAAACGTATGCAATCCTCCTTGGAGGAAATTGAGGGTATTGGGGCTAAGCGTCGCAAGAGTTTATTATTGCGTTTTGGCGGCTTGCAAGGTGTGAAAAATGCTAGTATTGATGAACTCGCGCAAGTCGAAGGCATCAGCCGTATGCTGGCAGAAAAAATTTATCAGGAGCTACATTAAATGCAATGGAATTGGCCTAATACCTTAACCGTCGGTCGCATCGCCTTTATTCCTTTTTTTGTCATGCTGTTTTACGTGCAACCTATGCTGACAGAGTATGAGGTCAATTTATACGCCACGATTATTTTTGTATTGGCTAGCCTCACAGATTGGCTCGATGGATACCTTGCCAGACGATTGCAACAAACCTCCAAATTTGGCGCCTTCCTCGATCCCGTAGCCGATAAATTGATGGTTGCCGCAGCGCTACTGATGTTGGTCGAATTAGATCGAGTAGGTGCCATTATTGCCTTGATTATCATAGGCCGTGAAATAGCCATTAGCGCTTTGCGCGAATGGATGGCGGGTTTGGGGCAGGGAGGTAGTGTGGCGGTGGCGATGATAGGTAAGCTAAAAACGATCGCGCAAATGATTGCTATCCCTTTCTTGCTCTACGACTATCCTTTGTTTGGGATAGATATTGATTTTTTAGGGCGTGTTTTAATTTGGATTGCAGCCTTTTTGACTTTGCTCTCAATGGCTTATTACTTAAAAGCAGCTTTGCCAACCATAAGAGGCCATCAATAAAGCGCTGTTTCAGCGCTGAGAATGCTTGACAGAAGGCCGAAAATCTTTAAAATGCTCGCTTTCTTTGACGCGGGAATAGCTCAGTTGGTAGAGCGCAACCTTGCCAAGGTTGAGGTCGCGAGTTCGAGACTCGTTTCCCGCTCCAACATTCAAAAAGGGAAAGCTTCGTGCTTTCCCTTTTTAACTTACACCTCAACTGATGATGTTTCGGCTGAGGTTATGGCGCGATAGCAAAGCGGTTATGCCGCGGCCTGCAAAGCCGTTTAGGCCGGTTCGACTCCGGCTCGCGCCTCCACCCATCTAGCCCGGGTGGTGAAATTGGTAGACACAAGAGACTTAAAATCTCTCGGCTTTACGGCCGTGCCGGTTCGATTCCGGCCCCGGGCACCATCACTTAAATAATATTGATTCAACGATTAGAGAAGAACTCTCTAAAAAAGGATTGCGATTAAATCGCTATTTAGTCTGCTTTAATACTTTGTCAGTAATATCGACTTTAGGACCAATATAAGCGCCAGTATTGAACAGGATAAGGTCATACCCTTCTTTCTCGCCAATATTGTTGATTGTTTGGTTGATGTTATTTTGGAAGTTATTAATCTCTTCGCGTTTGCGCAACTCAAAGTCCTCGTGCTGTTTGGCACGTTTGCGATCTAAATCGAGACGTTGGCGCTGTAAATCACGTCGTTTGTTTTGTAATACTGTCGCAGACAAGCTGGCAGACTCTTTTTCTAAAGCAGCTTCTTTTTCAGCTAATTGCTTATCAATTTTCTCTAGTTCTGCATTGCGAGGCTTGAATTCGTTCTGCAGTTTTTTGCCGATATCCAATATCTGCTGAGATTGCATAATAGTCTTCATTTGCACATAGCCAACCTTGGGCTCGGCAATAGCATTGATGGAAAGCACCAATAAAAGCGCAAAAAGTGCAGATTTAAAAGAGTTAAGCAATATGGATTCCTTCGGAAAATTCAGCCGCTTGCGCTATTATAAGCGAAATTTTTATCTTTAAAGCTTCTTGATGACCAAACATGTCTACATGTCATCCAATTTTAGGAATTCATCTGAAATGTATTTGCGCCTGATTGCTGTTGTTTTGTGTCTTTTGTTACTCAATGCTTGCGCTCCAACCGCAACGGCGGTTAAAGGCAAGGTTGTTCCAACCCAGAAAGATACCAATTCAATTAATCAATTAATGAAGTCTGACCTAGATCGAGTGGCAGATTTGGAATTAAGAGAAAACACGCAAAGTTTGCGTACATTGATGACCAAAATGTATAAAAGAAATCCCGTTGAGCTTAAAAAAAGTACTTCAGACACAGTAGAAAAAATGGTGGACTGGGTGTTTGAGGGAGACCATGGCTGGAATTTTGAAATGTTAAATAATGCCCAGGACCTCGATGCGATGTATTTGGCTTTCAAACCAGAGTACAAGGGGGATAGAGTGCTTGCGTTTATTGTCGGAATTCAAACGATGATGATTAAAGCACGTGGCAATAAAACAGAGTTTTATATCACCGATGTGGTCGACCCGCAAAGTGTATATAACACCGCGCGAAATATCGAAATTGCCGCTTGGAAGCTCTCCAATACGAGAGATGAGAATGGTAATTTATATTTTTTAACTAATGAAATGCAGGCAGGAAAAGACCAAAATCTATCGTTCGAGAGAGAGATTGGCAAAATGATAGGGCGAACAGATCTTTATGCTGAGGTGCTGGCAGAGCGCTCGCAGCGCGGCATCACGAAATTTACTCAAGGCTTCGCTACTAAGGTGTTTCTGCCAATTTCCATCCCATTTGCTCGTTAGCTGCCTTTATAATCTTTCTAAAGATGCCCTCGTAGCTCAGTGGATAGAGCATCCCCCTCCTAAGGGGAGGGTCACACGTTCGATTCGTGTCGAGGGCGCCACCAAACTCTTATGCAGCAGAAGCAGTTTATGCAGTGCGATACTTAAATTTAATCCATCTAAGTGCAATCGACATGCTGTATAGCAAGATGAGAGAGCCAAAGAAATCACCAAAAAACATCACTGCGGTATCACGCGAAAACCCAGCGTTTATGCGCATATGGAAATAGAACTGATGGAAAAGGCTGTTGAACAGAGCGGAGATAAGAGAAATCAGCAGGAGTTTTTCTGCAGATAGGCGAGTAAATAAATTATCGAGCTTGAGTAAATATCGGGAAAAATGGACTGCCAAATAGGGATTAATCGAGGAAATCAGGGCTACAATCAAAGGATTGCCGATGGTAAACCCATTCCAGAAATAAGTAATTAGGGTGCCCAAGAATAAGCCGATTACGCCCAATTCGGCGAATATAATCACCGATACGATACGAACCCCTTGGGGAATAAATATCCAATGAACAAAACGGTTAGAAGAAAACTCTTTGAAAAGGAAGATATCCAGCTGGTAGATCAGCGCCCAAACAATGATGATGCCGATGATAATGATTGCGTTTTTTTTCAATTCCACCGAGCCAAACTCTTTCTTAATGCCCTTGTAATGATTGGAGCATTAACTTTCCAAGATTATCAAAATAGGAAATGGTCAATTCAGTAGGCTGAACAAATTTGACTCGGTTGTCACGGCTATCCATTAGTAATTCCACATAACCCTTTTGACGAAGTTTCTTCAAGTTTCTGAAGACGGTGGCTGGCGATGAATAAGCCACATTATTGATCACTTCAACCACTTTTACCTCTTGTTTCTTTACCCAATAGCTATTGAGATGTCGAATAAAGCAGCGCTCATCTGGGCTAAGTTTTGGAAATTCTGTTAAATCGTCAATGGCATGAGTCAGATTTAGAAAGATTTGGTACATGCTGGCATGTTTTGTCATGTTTGCCTAAGTGGTTTTGATTTGAAGTATTTATTCTGTAGATATGCAGAATAATTGTCAATATTTTAAGAATTTAATATTGGTATTAAAGTCCTGAAAGCATAGCTTTTATTTGCGCTAGCCGAGCTTTTCCGCTGGCTTTGCTCTCTTCTTGGTTTTGCGTAGCATTGCCACCAAAATGACGCACATCATCTGCGGGCATTTCTGCTAAAAAGCGGCTTGCCTCGCAAATCTCTACCTCACCTGCACGCTTACGTTTTTGACACCATGAAATATTCAGCGATTTTTTGGCACGTGTAATGCCAACATACATCAGTCGTCTCTCTTCCTCGACCTTGTCATGCTCTATGCTTTCGCGGTGCGGCAATATGCCTTCTTCAACGCCGACTAAAAATACATGGCCATATTCCAAGCCCTTAGCCGCATGCAAGGTGGATAGTTTGACCGAATCTAACTCGCTATCATTTTTATCCTCCAACATGCTCATCAATGCCACCATCTGGGTGAGGCTGAGCAGATCACGTTCCTGACCATCCTCATCGGTAGCTTTGCGACAAAGCCATTGAATAAATTCACTGACATTTTTCCACTTTATTTCAGCTTGTCTTGGCTCTTCACTGTCATACAAAAAAGCTTCGTACTGAATGGCTTCTAACATTTGCTGCAGAACTTCCGCGGCAGGATCTTTGCTGGCGCGTTCTTGTATGCGTTGAATAAAGCGACAGAAGGTGAGCAAGTCTTCTAATTGGCGACCACCTAGCTCACTTTGTAAGCCACCCTCAAATGCCGCAGCAAATAGCGAGAGTTGATGTTGCTTGGCATAGTCGCCTAGGCGTTCTAGAGTCGTATTGCCTATGCCTTTTTTAGGGGTGGTTGCTGCGCGAATAAAGGCTGGGTCATCGTCCTCGTTGTAGATAAGTCGCAGATAACTCACGATATCTTTAATCTCGGCCTTATCAAAGAATGACTGGCCACCAGAGATGGTATAAGGAATTTTGTGATTGCGTAAATGCTGTTCTAGCACTCGTGCCTGATGGTTGCCACGGTAAAGAATGGCGTAATCGCCATATTGAGTACGATTCTCGAATTTGTGTGCCATTAATTTCATGACGACAGACTCGGCTTCATGCTCTTCATCTTGTGCAGCACTAATTTGAATCACATCGCCTATGCCATGCTCACTCCATAACTTCTTTTCGAACAGCTTGGGATTATTGGCAATGACATGGTTGGCAGCTTTTAGGATACGCGCCGTGGAGCGATAGTTTTGCTCCAGCTTGATGACTTTTAAGCGTGGGTAGTCTTGGGTAAGTTGATTTAAGTTTTCCACATCCGCACCGCGCCAACCATAAATGGCTTGGTCATCGTCACCTACCGCGGTGAATCTCGCTTCTGGCCCAGTGAGTAATTTGACTAGACGATATTGGCATTGATTGGTGTCTTGATATTCGTCGATTAATAGGTATTTCAGCTTATTCTGCCATTTATTAAGTACCTCGCGATTTTGCTCAAACAATTCCACGGGCAGTTTAATTAAATCGTCGAAATCGACAGCCTGATAAGCTTTTAGTGTTTGTTGATAACGTTGGTACAGTTTGGCAGCGGCAACCAAACCCTCTTCTGTAGCGTTTGCGCTAGCCTGATCAGGAGAAATAAAGGCATTTTTCCATTGCGAGATTTGCCATTGTAGACGACGTAATAAGGCTTTATCTGTGGTAGCTAAAATATCTGCCAATATCTTATAGCTGTCGGCGGCATCTAGAATTGAGAATTGCGCTTTATAGCCAAGGTGGGCGGCTTCCTGCCGCATGATTTGCATACCCAAGGAGTGAAAGGTCGCTATAGTCAGGCCTTTGCTGTTTTCTTTGTCTAAACCTTGGCTGACACGCTCTTGCATCTCTTTTGCAGCTTTGTTGGTAAAGGTAATCGCCGCTATTTCGCGTGCTTGATATCCACACTGCTGAATCAGATAGATGATTTTTTGAGTAATGACACTGGTTTTGCCACTGCCAGCACCTGCCAATACCAGCAAAGGACCATCGAGGTATTTGACCGCTTCGCGCTGTTGGGTATTAAGCTGATGTAACATGAATATTCTTTAAAATTTGCACATGGTCTGATGGTTTTTAGCAGGCGCTATTTTAGCGGTGAGTCCTACTTGGCGCTATGACTGCTTTCAGAATTCTGCTTTAATGCAGCCATTTCATGCTCATCCAAAAAGAAGTGCTGTCACAATGTTGAATGATCACAATTACTTAGCCGATTACCAAGATGCAAATTTTTTGCGTACGCATGTGCGTAGGCTGATGCAAAGCTATCAACATTGGATAGGGCATGCTTTAGTCGAGCGAACGGCAGACACTGATCCAGTCGAGGCAGTGATGCACAGCGAATTTGCCATCGCCTCGCATCGCCAATCGGACGATCCTAAATTTAATTTTGCCAATCTGCGAGCCTTGGCTTTGTTTAAGATGCAAGCAGAGCAATTGATAGGATTGCCCTCAAGATATTCCGCTGAGCCGATGTTGCGCGCAGATAGAGACAAGTTTTTGCAACAGGTCAGCAGTCATGGTTTTGTGCAAAATTATGCCGGGATACGCATTGCCCAGGATGGCAGCCGATTTGAAATTCAGGGGGCGACGGTATGGAACGTATTTGATCCTGAGCATGCTGATTTAGGCGTGTTAGGCCAAGCAGTCATTATTCGCTCAGTTCGTCCTGTGTAGCTTCATCCTCGTCATCTTCTTGCGCCGACTGTAGGCGGCTGGCTAGATGCTGTGCTATGAGTTCAGCCCGACTATTCGGACTTTCTAGACTAATTCTTCCCAAGGTGCCTGACCTAAATTCGGTCAGCAAAGTCATCGCAGTTTTTTCCATATCCCATATTCCAGCGCGCAATTTAAACGCTCTGCGTTTGGCGATATGTTCTAGCAATGCCACGCCATCTAAACCATTGGCCTCACATTGATAACGTTGTTGCAGTAATTGAGGGTAGCGCTGTAGCAAAATGTCCCCAAGAAAAATTGCCACATCCTCATCGATGACCGCATTACGACCGATGGCATGACAAGCTGCAAGCATATAACCATCGCTTTCTAATTCGATTTTAGGCCACATCATTCCCGGTGTATCGGTAATGCTCATTAAAGGACTCAAGTCAAAGCGCTGTTGCGATTTAGTCACCGCAGGCTCATCACCCACTTTGGCGATTCGGCGATTGAGCAGGGCGTTCATTAAGGTAGATTTGCCCACATTGGGAATGCCCATAATCATCATACGTAAAGGCTTGATGGGCGAGTCTCGATGAGGGGCTAATTGAGCGCAGAGCTTGGGAATCTTATTGGCATCACCAGGCTTTTTACATGACAGTGCAACGGCATGAATATTGTCTTGTCGGTTGAAATGTTGCAACCAGGCTTGGGTTATTTGTGGGTCAGCTAAATCGCTTTTATTCAAAATTTTGAGACAGGGGCGTTGGCGAAACAAACGCATTTTTTCTATCATGGGATTATGACTAGCGGCAGGAATCCGAGCGTCTACCACTTCAATCACCACATCGACATGCGCAAGTGTCTCCTCGGCCTTTTTCTTAGCCTGAGTCATATGTCCGGGAAACCATTGAATCGCCATTCTGCTTATTCCAAATAAATGCTGCATTAAAGTCCGCTATTCTAACATCGCTGACTATGTTGCATGGCTGTCTATGTTGTATCACTCGGGATATTGCTATCGCGATATCCCATTGACTTTCTTATTCTGCCAGCGCTATGAGCAAGCCTGCAGCATCAGTTACAATGCAGGCATGAACCTTATCCCCGAAATCAAACCGCAACAGTCACTTGAGTTGCTCAAGGAACTTCACATCCTGACCCGCGATGGTAAATTGAATCAGGACAGTAGACGCAAATTAAAACAGGTATATCACCTTTATCAATTTATTGAGCCGTTGCTCGAGCAGTTGATGCAACAGGGCGGTGCGCCAGTGTTGGTGGATCATGGCGCTGGTAAATCCTATTTGGGATTTATTTTGTATGACCTGTTTATGAAGCAACACGCCAGTGGCAGCATTATTGGGATTGAGACTAGACAAGAGTTGGTTGAAAAATCTCAGGCTTTAGCCGCAGACTTGGCATTTTCCCGTATGCAGTTTCATCATTTGACTGTGCAACAAGCCTGCGAATCCAAGCTTATTCCTGATGAGGTCGAGATTGTGACAGCGCTGCATGCTTGCGATACAGCCACCGATGATGCCATCCGCTTTGCCTTGCAGAAAAATGCACAATTTATCGTGTTAGTGCCATGTTGTCAGGCCGAAGTGGCGGAAGAATTGAGAAAGCAAAAAAGTCACTCCTTGAGTCAAAAGGCGCTAGCAGAAATTTGGCGTCATCCAATTCATACGCGAGAGTTTGGCAGCATGGTGACGAATGTATTGCGTTGCTTACAATTAGAGTCCCATGGTTATCAGGTGACAGTCACGGAATTGGTGGGCTGGGAGCATTCCATGAAAAATGAGTTGATTATCGCCAAGCGTCAAGGCGCTCCTCGAGGCAATGCCCAACAACGATTATTAGAAATTCTCGACACGCTGAATTTGCAGTCACTGCAACAGCGATTTAGCTAATCTTGCTTGGTTTTTACTTCAACCTCGGCAGAACCTTTTGCCAAGCGCAATTGCAAAGTTTCGCCGGTCACTAACTGCTGGCTATCACGCACAATCTCTCCCGCAGAATTCTGTACCAGCGCATAGCCGCGCAATAGAACACCCTCTGGATTTAAATGCTGTAAGCCACTTTGCAGACGGCTAAGTTGTTGCTGTTGACGTTGTAATTGCTGTTGCATGGAGGTTTGAAGACGTTGTTTTAGTTGGGCTAATTGTTGTTGTTGCAAAGCTAATTGTTGTTGTGGCGAAATCAATCGGCGTGAAAGAAAATCTAGCATCTGATTTTTTTGCATCAGCAATTGGTCAATGAGACGTTGCAGGCGCAAACGATTTTGTATCAATTGTTGAGTCAGCGCCTCTCTTGCAGGACTGGCTAGTTCCGCAGCCGCAGTGGGGGTCGCGGCACGCACATCAGCGACAAAGTCGCAGATCGTGAAGTCCACCTCATGGCCAACGCCGCTGATAGTTGGGATACGACAATCCGCAAGGGCGTGGGCGACGACTTCCTCGTTAAATTGCCATAAATCTTCCATGCTGCCGCCGCCGCGACAAATAATCAGCACATCACATTCTTGTCTTTGGTCAGCTAGCTTGATGGCTGCGGCAATTTGCTCTGCAGCCCCTTTGCCTTGAACGGGAGTAGGGTATATCACCACAGGAATGTTCGGCATGCGGCGTTTGAGTGTGGTCAATACATCATGAAGAGCCGCGGCATCTGCAGAGGTGACGATACCAATTTGTTTGGGGAATGTTGGGATACTGCGTTTACGTGCGGGATCAAACAAACCTTGTTGCTGTAATTTGAGTTTGAGCTTTTCAAAAGCTTCAAATAAGGTGCCAGCCCCAGCGCGCTGCATTTGTTCAATATTGAGCTGAAAGTCACCCCGCGCCTCATACAGCGTGACATTCACACGTGCTTCAACTCGGTCACCTTCTTGCACAATCCAATCGACGGATTGGTTGCGCCCACGAAACATGACACAGCGAACCTGCGCTTGAGCGTCTTTTAATGAGAAATACCAATGCCCAGAACTGGCTCGGGTAAGGTTGGAAATTTCGCCACTCACCCAGCATTGTTGAAAGCTATTCTCTAGCAATTGGCGAGCGAGCTGATTCAGCTCGGTAACAGACAAAATCTTGGGATTTTGGCTCTGTTGTTCAAGGGGATTGGAAAAGTGTTCGCTTGGATCATCAAACATATGCATGCCGCTATTTTACCCATAGCCAGTCTATGTGGTGAGGATATGTACAAATAAAGCCATTATTGAGCCAATCTAGTATGCTTAAAACTGAATGTAATGGGCGAATTTAAGCTGATTTTATAGATTAAATTTGGTAAAAATAAGAAAAATTCCAAGAGGCACATCACCATAAAGTAGTGCATATAGTGCAATAGATAAGATAACATGGATGCGAGCATGAAACTACTGCATTTGATTGAGCAGAGAGGCATAGGGGTGATGTTGAAGCTTGATTGACTTAATCGAACCTAATATTTGTGTGCGCTACTACGATAAACCCGTGCAGCCGACATCCTCAATGATAGAATACACGCCTTTAGGAGACCGTTTATGAAACAGTTTTTGTTGAGCCGTTGGGCTGATTTTGCTGGATTTGTGATTAGCTTTGGCTTGGTGATATTGGCCTTGGTGATCCAAACCGTTTATCAGCTTGAACCATGCCCACTATGCATCACGCAACGCATCGTGTTTATGGGCTTGGGCTTGGCATTTTTATTGTCTCTGTTATTGCGTCAGCCGCTCATCAATCTGCTCTTGAGTGTCATCCAGGTGGGCATTGCACTGGCTGGTGCTGGAGTTGCCATCCGCCACTGGTGGATACAGGCGCACAAAGGCCAAATGTGGGTCGATTGTGGTGTTGGATTTGACTATATGTTCGAGAATTTCCCACTCAAAAAAATGATGACTTTGATTTTTCGTGGCACCGGCGATTGTGCCAATATTGATTGGACCGTGCTGGGCTTAAGCTTGCCTCAGCAGGCTTTGATTGCCTACCTAGCTTTGGCAGTGTTTGCCGGCTTAATCATCAGGGCGCGTCGTCATGCAGTTTAATCCTATCGAGGCTTATGTCGGCAATACGCCGCTGGTAAAGCTCAAGCGTATTCCCGGCAATACCAGCAATACCCTATTGGTTAAACTCGAGGGCAATAACCCAGCTGGCTCAGTGAAAGATCGTCCAGCTTTGTCTATGATTAGTAAAGCTGAAGCGCGCGGAGATATTCGACCCGGGGATACTTTGATCGAAGCGACTTCGGGAAACACGGGGATAGCACTGGCCATGGCAGCCGCCATGAAGGGCTACAAGATGATACTTATCATGCCGGAAAACCAAAGCCTGGAGCGCAGGCAAACCATGCGTGCATTTGGGGCTGAGCTGATTCTGACGGCTAAGGAAGGTAGCATGGAAATGGCACGTGACGTGGCATTAAATATGCAAGCAGAAGGCCGTGGCAAAGTGCTTAATCAGTTTGCTAATCCTGATAATCCTTTGGCCCATTACGAAGGTACAGGACCTGAAATTTGGCGCGACACCGCTGGCAGCATTACCCACTTTGTTTCTAGCATGGGAACCACGGGCACCATTATGGGTACATCCAGATTTTTGAAAGAGAAAAATCCCGCCATACAAATTATTGGAGTGCAGCCAGAAGAGGGCTCACAAATCCCCGGCATTCGTAAATGGACACCAGAATATTTACCCGAAATTTATGACGCTAGCCGCGTAGATGAGTTGCGTTATGTCAGTCAGCAAGATGCAGAAAATATGACCAGACGATTGGCAGAAGAGGAAGGTATTTTTGCTGGCATCTCCTCTGGTGGTGGCTTGCATGTGGCCTTGCAGTTATCACAAACGCTAGAAAACGCAGTGATCGTCTCGATTGTGTGTGACCGTGGTGATCGCTATCTGTCCACAGGAGTATTTAAATGATTCCAACCCTAGTGTTTGATATCGAGACGATTCCTGATACCGAAGGCTTGCGTCGCTTGCTGGACCTGCCATCAGACACTAGCGCTGAGGATGTGGCCAATGTCGCTTTTCATCAGCGGCGTCAGCAAAACGGCAGCGAGTTTCTCGCCTTGCAGCATCATCGCGTGGTCGCTATTTCATGCGTGTTGCGTGATAGCAATGGATTCCGCGTATGGTCATTAGGCAGTCCTGATGAGCCAGAAGGGCAATTAATCCAACGCTTTTATGATGGCATAGAACGCTATACACCCAATCTTGTGTCTTGGAATGGTAATGGTTTTGATTTGCCAGTACTGCATTATCGGGGACTGATACATCAAGTGCATGCCGCCCGCTATTGGGATATGGGTGAGCAAGACCGAGACTTTAAATTCAATAACTACATCAGCCGTTATCACACCCGTCACTTGGATTTAATGGATGTGTTGGCTTTGTATCAGGGACGTGGCAATGCCCCCTTAGATGAGATCGCCCAACTATGTGGTTTTCCCGGTAAATTAGGCATGGATGGTAGCCAAGTCTGGTCAGCCTATCAGCAGGGTCAAATTGAAGCAATCCGCAATTATTGCGAGACGGATGTGGTGAATACGTATTTGGTTTACCTGCGTTTTGAATTGATGCGAGGTGTGATCAATCAAGACAAGTATCAGCAAGAAGTGCAACTGATACGCCAAACATTGGCACAATCAGATGCCGTCCATTGGCAACAATTCTTGGCCGCATGGCCAACGACATAAGTTAAAAGTTTTTAAGGTTAATCCATGAGTCAGTCTGTTTTATCAGCTCCCGTGCGGGTGGAATCTTTGGACCAAGAAGGCCGTGGGGTTGCACGACTTGATGGCAAAGCATTATTTATCGAAGGAGCACTGCCGGGCGAATTGGTGCGTTATCGCATAGGCCGCGATAAGTCCAGCTATGCCTTCGCTAGCATGACCGAGATAGTAGAGGGCTCCAGTCAGCGCGTGACACCAGCATGTGAATACTTTGGAAGATGCGGTGGTTGTGCACTCCAGCATTTCGAGTTTTCTGCACAGGTCGCTGCCAAACAGCGCTTACTAGAGAGTAATTTGCAACATATAGGCAAAGTGAAGCCCAGCTCTATTTTGCCTGCCTTGTATGGACCCGCTTGGGGTTATCGTCACAAAGCACGTTTGCGTGTTCGTTATGTGGCAAAGAAGCAGCGTGTCTTGGTTGGTTTTAATGAAAAAGCGACGCCTTATGTGGCCGACATGTTGAGTTGTCGGGTTTTGCCGGCGCATGTCTCCGCGCTGATTGAACCGTTGCAGAGATGTATCCTGCAACTCAGTTTGCGGGAGCAAATCCCGCAGATCGAAGTCGCGGTAGGGGAGCAAAACACGGTCTTGGTGTTCCGCATTCTGCAAGCCCTTGCGCCCGAGGATGAAGTCATCCTGAAACAGTTTGCCGACCAACATCAAGTGCAAATTTGGACGCAAACCAAAGGTCTAGATACGGTAAAACCTTTCTATCCATTACAAGCGCCGGCGCTCAATTATCGTTTGCCTGAGTACGATTTAAATTATCCATTTCATCCCACTGAATTCACCCAAGTGAATCCATGGATCAATCAGGTGATGATACGAAGAGCGATGAATCTATTGTCACCACAGGCAGGGGAGAAGATAGCTGACTTTTTCTGCGGTTTGGGTAACTTTAGTTTGCCGATTGCGCGCAGTGGCGCTCAGGTTTGGGGCTATGAAGGTTTGTCAGGCTTGGTTGAGCGGGCAGAACAAAGCGCCGCTATTAATGAGCTGCAAGCACAAACCAGTTTTTTTGTACAAAATCTATTTGAAATGACGGACGAAGCATTGCAAGCCTTACCGCATTTTGATAAGTGGTTAGTTGACCCACCCAGAGATGGTGCCATGGCACTCGTTTCAGCATTACCACCAGCCGAAAACAAACAAGCCCATCGCCCCAAACGCATTGTCTATGTCTCTTGCAACCCAGCCACCTTGGCGCGTGATGCAGGTATTTTGGTGAATGAAAAAGGCTATCAACTCAAGGCCGCAGGGGTGATTAATATGTTTCCGCATACCGCCCATATCGAGTCCATTGCATTGTTCGAGTTGGTCCAATGAAAATGCTTGCACGAGTGATGCTGTGTCTGTTGTTTGGGATGCTCGTCGCTTGTGGCCAACAACAGTCAAATCAGCAACATGAGATTCGCATGGCGGTGGCGCAGCCAGTCATCAATCTCGATCCACGATATGCCACCGATGCGGCTTCAGCCCGGGTTAATCGTTTGTTATATCAATCGCTGATTCAATTCGATAGCCATTTTCAGCCACAAGCTCAACTCGCCAATTGGCGTCAAATCAGCCCGCAAGAATATCTCTTTACGCTGATATCCAGCCCAACAAAGTTTCATGATGGCACGCCGTTGAGCGCCGCTGATGTGGCGGCTACTTATCAATCCATGCAGCAGATTGCATCGCCTCTATCGGCCGAGTTTGCCAATATCGCTCAAGTACAAGCCGTGGATTCACAACATGTACGTTTTGTTTTGAAACAGCCTGACCCAGACTTTGTTGCGAAATTGGTGATTGGCATTTTGCCGGCATCTCTTATCAAAGCAGGGCATGATTTTAACCAGCAACCGATAGGTTCTGGGCCGCTAAGATTTGTGCGTCATGACGCGAGCTTGTTGTTACAACGCGTAGCGGATGGTCAGTTCATTCGACTGATGGAAATTAAAGACCCTACTGTGCGAGTGCTCAAATTAATGCATTCCGAAGTCGATATTTTGCAGGGAGATTTGCCACCTGAGCTTGTCAGTTATCTCAACAAGCAAAGCGGGGTTAAGATCTCGGTGAGTGAGGGGGCGAATTACTCTTATCTGGGACTAAATCTGCAAGATCAAACACTGCGTATGCCTTTGGTAAGACAAGCGCTTGCCTATGCGATTGATACACAAAAAATTGTGCGCTATGGCTTGGTACCAGGTTCCCGCGCAGCCACCGCGATATTGCCACCGCAACATTGGGCAGGTAACGCGCAATTGACTCCCTACCCATATCGTCCTGAGTATGCCAAAACATTGCTCAAGCAGGCGGGTGTCGAACTGCCCTTACGCCTAGAATATAAAACCTCCAGCGACCCCCAGCGATTACGTTTGGCTACTATGCTGCAAGCCCAAATGCGTGCGGCGGGTATTCAGCTCAATATCAAAAGCCATGATTGGGGAACCTTCTTTGGCGATATTCAGCAAGGACATTTTCAAATGTATGGTCTGACTTGGGTGGGAATTAAAACACCAGATATCTATGACAAAGCCTTTGCGACGTCGGCTATTCCGCCCCAAGGGTTTAACCGAGGTCATTACCAAGATGATGCTTTGGATAAGTTATTGCAACAGCGTGACTGGCCAGCGGTCACACAACGTATTCATCAACAACTGCCTTATATCCCCCTATGGTATGAGGGACAAGTGGTTGCATTGAGAGATGGGGTAGAGGGCTTTCATGCCAATCTAGATGGTAACTGGGATGATTTGGCCAAGGTAAAGAAACAGATGAATGGCTCCAACTAGATTTTGGTGAGAATCGAATTCCAGAGTAAAATAGTCAAGTTATGCAAACCGCACCCAATATAATCCCTAAGCCGCTGTTCGGATATCGCCCTTATTGGGCGAAACGTTTCGGCACGGCCCCTATGTTGCCTATGTCGCGTGCAGAGATGGACGCGCTAGGTTGGGATAGTTGCGACATCATTCTCATTACCGGTGACGCCTATATCGATCATCCTAGCTTTGGTATGGCGCTGATTGGACGTATGTTAGAGGCGCAAGGATTCCGCGTCGGTATTATTTCCCAGCCCGATTGGTCAGATGCCAGTGCATTCAAAGCGCTAGGCAAACCCAATCTCTATTTCGGCATTACTGCCGGTAATATGGATAGCATGGTCAACCGTTATACCGCTGACCGCAAAATTCGTTCTGATGATGCCTACACCCCCCATGCCTCTGCCGGCAAACGTCCTGATCGTGCCGTATTGGTATATAGCCAGCGCTGCCGTGAAGCTTATGGTGATGTCCCTTTGGTCGTTGGTGGCATTGAAGCAAGTTTGCGTCGTATCGCGCATTATGACTATTGGTCAGACAAGGTGCGACGCTCTGTTTTGATTGATGCCAAAGCCGATATCCTACTTTACGGGAACGCTGAACGAGCCTTGATTGAGCTCTCTCATCGTATTGCCAGAGGCGAAAAAGTACATGAAATTACCGATATTCGCGGCACAGCTTTTATCCGCAAAGCCATCCCTGAAGATTGGTTAGAAGTTGATTCCACCCAGATTGATCGTCCCGGCCCAGTTGCAGCCCATCCAGACCCCTATGAAATGAAGATGGGCAATGACGCTAGTTGTGCCACAGCTGACCCGGCAGCCAATAATAATCCTGCCGAGAATAGTAAAGTGGTGCAATTCCAACGTCGAAGCAAAGTGCCGCGTGATCATCAGGTGATTCGTCTGCCATCCTATGAAGAGGTCGTGGAAAACCCGGTGTTGTATGCCCATGCTTCGCGCATCTTGCACCTTGAAGCCAATCCCGGTAACGCACGTGCCTTGGTACAAAGGCACGGAGAACGTGATGTGTGGTTGAATCCGCCCCCCATCCCATTGAGCACCAAAGAAATGGACTATGTGTATGACTTACCTTATGCACGTAAGCCCCATCCTTCTTACGGTGACGCCAAGATTCCGGCGTGGGAGATGATACGTTTTTCGGTGAATATTATGCGCGGCTGTTTTGGCGGGTGCACTTTCTGCTCTATCACAGAACACGAAGGCCGTATTATTCAAAGCCGCTCAGAGCAAAGTATTCTGCATGAGGTTGAAGAGATTCGTGACAAAGTCGATGGGTTTACCGGTGTGATTTCAGACTTGGGTGGCCCGACTGCGAATATGTATCGTATGGCATGTAAGTCGCCCGATATTGAAAAAGCGTGCCGCAAGCTATCCTGTGTTTATCCGGGTATTTGTGAGAATTTAAATACGGATCACAGTGCGTTGATTCAACTCTATCGCAAGGCCAGAAATATTAAAGGCGTGAAAAAGATTTTGATTGGATCAGGTTTGCGTTATGACCTCGCAGTGACTTCGCCTGAGTACGTCAAAGAGCTCGCCCAACATCACGTTGGCGGCTATTTAAAAATTGCCCCCGAACATTCAGAAGACAATGTACTGTCCAAAATGATGAAACCCGGCATGGGCAGCTATCACAAATTCAAAGAAATGTTTGAGATGTACTCCAAGCAGGCGGGCAAACAACAATTCTTGATTCCCTATTTTATTGCAGCGCATCCAGGAACCACGGATGAGGACATGTTGAATTTGGCGATGTGGTTAAAGCAAAACAATTTCCGCTTGGATCAAGTGCAAACCTTTACGCCGACCCCAATGGCGATGGCAACGGCAATGTATCACTCTGGCAAAAACCCATTGCGAAAAGTGACTGCGGATAGCGAGGATGTTCCTATTCCAAGAGCAGGTGGCGTGCGTCGTCTTCATAAAGCATTCTTGCGTTATCACGACCCAGCCAATTGGCCCATGTTGCGTGAGGCCCTGAAAAATATGGGGAGAGCAGATTTAATTGGTAACGGTAAAAAACATCTAGTGCCAGCCTATCAACCATTGGGCACCAATGCGGTTGCTACGCGTGGCAAACCACAAGGCAAATTAGCCGCCAAACCGCTGGCTAAAGGACGCGCTGCCAAGTTCCCAGCCAAGAAGCCATTCCCACGTTCATCTTAGTGCTGACAGGGCTTATGCAGGCTTTATGATGGCCTTAGGTTCGCGTTGAACCATAATCATCAAAGATGAGTCTGAACTAGCGATTTGCTCATTTTCATCATGCTTTGGAGACTGTCTTGGCCTATTTCACCCGCCTGTTCTTAGTACTCAGTTTGTTTATTTCATCCTTATTCGCGTCCTCAGTTTGGGCTGCTGATAAAGGTCTGTTATGGAAGATAGAATCTCCGCAAGGCAGCACCAGTTATTTGCTAGGCACTATGCACAGTGACGACAAACGGATTACCGAATTCAGTCCCGCGATCAAAGAGGCATTCAAGAGTGCAGAAATATTTATGCTCGAGGCCTTGCCACCAAGAAGTCCTTCCGCTTTTTTATTAAAGCAAGGCGATATCTCTTCAATGTTGACCGAGCAAGAGTTTGACCGTGTTCGAGAGTTAGCCGATTATCATTCCATGCATATTGAAGCAGCGATGCGGATGAAACCCTGGTTGTTAGCCGTGATTTTTGATTTGCCTAAACCTCAAGCGATGTACTCCATGGATGAGATATTGATGGCAGATGCTGGCGAGCAGGGCAAGGTTGTGGTGGGTTTGGAAAATACTCAAACGCATTTCTCCGTATTAGATAGCTTTAGCATGGATGAGCAGTTATCCATGTTGCGTGCCGTGTTAAAACGTAGTCAGGAAGCCAAAGAGAAGGATTTTGAACGGCTTATCTCCGTCTACCAAACCGGTCAATTAGAAAAGATTGCGGCAGTAGATGATGAAATCACTGGCGGCATGTTGCCAAAAGCCCTATGGCAACGTATGAAACAAAAACTGATTACCGATCGCAATCAGACCATGACAGAGAGTCTGTTGGCGCAAAGCCAGCAACATAGCGTATTTGTTGCGGTGGGTGCATCTCATCTGGGTGGCGAAGATGGTCTATTAAATCGTTTGCGCAAAGCAGGTTATCAAGTCAGCCCAGTAAACTAGTTCTCAGCTCAGTTTTAAGGTTGAACTGCGTTTAAATGTAGTACCAGTATGAGTGAGAGTTTTATCTTACATTTAATGTATTCTTGAATCCATTCTAAGTCCAATTTGTTTGATGATGATCTCTGGGGCTGGAGGTTTATATCCAATA
>JACCDV010169465.1_pt1 | contig 22051 bp, 17 predicted proteins | sample 7446131 | NCBI WGS metagenome assembly JACCDV01 (sample SAMN15323448, study PRJNA562643) | freshwater metagenome | isolation source: river surface water | place: USA:Blue River Watershed | collected 2017-08-17
CAGCCTCGTCGGCCAGCTGCACATGGCGCGCTTCCTTGTCGGCCTCGGAGTACACGGCCACGGTGGCGATGCCCATCTTGCGGGCGGTAGCGATCACGCGGCAGGCGATTTCGCCTCGGTTGGCAATCAGAATTTTCTTGAACATTTGGAATCCTTTTTTCCGTTCGGGCTGAGCCTGTCGAAGCCCTGCCCAATGGATTTGCCCTTCGACAGGCTCAGGGCGAACGGTGTGAAAAGCTCAGTGGGAACGGTGTTTACAGCGGAATGTTCCCGTGCTTGCGCCAGGGGTTGTCGATCTTCTTGTCCTTGAGCATCACCAGCGAACGGGCGATGCGCTTGCGCGTCTCGTGCGGCTGGATCACGTCGTCGATGAAGCCACGGGCACCGGCCACAAACGGGTTGGCAAAACGGGCCTTGTATTCGGCTTCACGGGCGGCCAGCTTTTCGGGGTCGCCCTTGTCTTCGCGGAAGATGATTTCCACAGCGCCCTTGGCGCCCATCACCGCAATTTCGGCGTTGGGCCAGGCGAAGTTCACGTCACCGCGCAAGTGCTTGGAGGCCATCACGTCGTAGGCGCCGCCATAGGCCTTGCGGGTGATCACGGTGATCTTGGGCACGGTGCACTCGGCATAGGCGTACAGCAATTTGGCGCCGTGCTTGATGATGCCGCCGTACTCCTGGCTGGTGCCGGGCATGAAGCCGGGCACGTCCACAAAAGTGACCACCGGGATGTTGAATGCGTCACAGAAACGCACAAAGCGTGCGGCCTTGATGGAGCTCTTGATGTCCAGGCAACCGGCCAGCACCAGTGGCTGATTGGCCACGATGCCCACGGTCTGGCCGTCCATTCGGGCAAAGCCGATGAGGATGTTCTTGGCGTAATCGGGCTGCAGCTCGAAGAAATCGCCATCGTCCACCGTCTTGACGATGAGCTCCTTCATGTCGTAGGGCTTGTTCGGGTTCTCGGGCACCAGCGTGTCCAGGCTCATGTCCATGCGCTCTATCGGATCGCCGCTCTTGCGCACGGGGGCCTTTTCCTTGTTGTTGAGCGGCAGGTAGTTGAACAGGCGACGCAGCATCAAGAGCGCTTCGACGTCGTTCTCAAAAGCCATGTCGGCCACACCGCTCTTGGTGGTGTGGGTCAGGGCGCCACCCAGCTCTTCGGCGGTCACTTCTTCGTGGGTCACGGTCTTCACGACTTCAGGGCCGGTCACGAACATGTACGACGTGTCCTTGACCATGAAGATGAAGTCGGTGAGCGCGGGCGAATACACCGCGCCACCGGCGGACGGGCCCATGATCATGCTGATCTGCGGCACCACGCCCGAAGCCATCACGTTGCGCTGGAACACTTCGGCGTAGCCGCCCAGTGAAGCCACGCCTTCCTGGATGCGGGCGCCGCCCGAGTCGTTGAGGCCGATCACCGGCGCACCCACCTTCATGGCCTGATCCATGATCTTGCAGATCTTCTCGGCATGGGTTTCGGACAGCGCACCACCGTAGACGGTGAAGTCCTGGCTGAACACGAACACCAGACGGCCATTGATCATGCCGTAACCGGTGACCACACCGTCGCCAGGGATCTTGTTGCCTTCCATGCCGAAGTCGGTGCAGCGGTGCTCGACGAACATGTCCCATTCTTCGAAGGTGCCTTCGTCCAGCAGCACCTCGATCCGCTCGCGCGCGGTGAGCTTGCCCTTGCTGTGCTGGGCATCGATGCGCTTTTGCCCACCGCCCAGACGCGCCGCAGCACGCTTTTTTTCGAGTTGTTCAAGGATGTCTTGCATGGTGTTTCTCTCTTGGCTCCATGGAAAAAAAGGTTCAGCTCTGCGCACGGAAGGCGCTGAGCAACTGACGGGCAGCGGTGGACGCGGCCACCTCGCCCTGACGGACTTGCTGGCTCAGCTGCGGCAGCAGTTGCTGCACAGCGGTCTGTGTCCGGAAGCTGTGTCTGAGTCCGGCTTCGATGCGTTCCCACATCCAGGCCAGGGCCTGTTGTTCGCGGCGCAGGGCGAATTGGCCGTTCGCGGTCTGCAGCGTCTTGAATTCGGTCACGGCCGACCAGAAGGCGTCCACGCCCTGCCCCAGCAAGGCGCTGATCTTGACGACCTTGGGGTGCCACAACTCCGTTTGCGCTGAGCTTGTCGAAGCGTCCTGCCCTTGGACAAGCTCAGGGTGAACGGAATCACGGCTGTGCATGCCCAGCAGTCGCAGTGCGCTGGTGATCTGGGCTTCGGCGCGCATGGCGGCATCGGCGTCGATGTCGGCCTTGTTGATGACGACCAGATCGGCGATCTCCATCACGCCCTTTTTGATGGCCTGCAGGTCATCGCCCGCATTGGGCAACTGCAGCAGGCAGAACATGTCGGTCATGTTGGCCACGGCGGTCTCGCTCTGGCCCACGCCCACGGTCTCGACGATCACCACGTCATAGCCTGCGGCTTCGCACACCAGCATCGCTTCACGCGTCTTCTCGGCTACACCGCCCAGGGTGCCACTGCTGGGACTCGGTCGGATGTAGGCGTCAGGATGCACCGACAGGTGCTCCATACGGGTCTTGTCGCCCAGGATCGAGCCACCCGACACGGTGCTGGACGGGTCCACCGCCAGCACCGCCACGCGGTGGCCCAGACCAATGAGGTACAGGCCCAGCGCCTCGATGAAGGTGCTCTTGCCCACCCCGGGTACGCCGCTGATGCCCAGGCGGAACGACTTGCCGCTGTTCGGCAGCAGCCCGGTGAGCAGTTCATCGGCCTTCAGGCGGTGGTCGGCGCGAGTGGATTCGAGCAGCGTGATGGCCTTGGCCATGGCGCGGCGCTGCACCGGCGCATTGCCGTGCAGCAGGCCTTGCAAGAGCTGGTCAGGCGTCACGCCAGTGATCCGACTTGGACCTGGAAATCAGGCAACCGCCTTACGGATCTGCTCCAGCACGTCCTTGGCGCTGGCCACGATCGGGGTGCCGGGACCATACACGCCCTTGACGCCCGCTTCGTAGAGGAAGTCGTAGTCCTGGCGCGGGATCACGCCGCCCACAAAGACGATGATGTCATCAGCCCCCTGCTTCTTCAGCTCGGCAATGATGGCGGGCACCAGGGTCTTGTGGCCAGCGGCCAGAGTGGACACGCCCACGGCGTGCACATCGTTTTCAATCGCCTGGCGAGCGCACTCTTCGGGGGTCTGGAACAGCGGGCCCATGTCCACGTCAAAGCCCAGGTCGGCGTAGGCGGTGGCCACCACCTTGGCGCCACGGTCGTGGCCGTCCTGGCCCAGCTTGGCGATCATCACGCGGGGACGGCGGCCATGCTGGTCGGCAAATTCGGCAATTTCCTTTTGGAGCTGAGCCCAGCCCTCGGCAGAGTCGTAAGCGGCAGCGTACACACCGGTCACCTTTTGCGTGTCGGCGCGGTGGCGCCCGTAAACCTTTTCCAGCGCGTCGGACACTTCGCCCACGGTGGCGCGCAGACGGATCGCCTTGATCGACAAATCCAGCAGGTTGCCCTCGCCAGATTCGGCTGCGGCCGTCAGTGCCGACAGCGCGGCCTGTACCGCCGCGTTGTCACGCCTGGCCTTGATCTCCTTGAGGCGGGCGATCTGGCCATCGCGCACCTTGACGTTGTCCACGTCCAGGATCTCGATGGGGTCTTCCTTGGCCAGCTTGTACTTGTTCACGCCGACGATCACGTCCTTGCCGGAATCGATGCGGGCCTGCTTTTCGGCAGCGGCAGCTTCGATTTTGAGCTTGGCCCAGCCGCTGTCGACCGCCTTGGTCATGCCGCCCATGGCGTCGACTTCCTCGATGATGGCCCAGGCCTTGTCGGCCATCTCCTGCGTCAGGCTCTCCATCATGTAGGAACCGGCCCAGGGATCGATCACGTTGGTGATGTGGGTTTCTTCCTGGATGATCAGCTGCGTGTTGCGGGCGATGCGGGCACTGAACTCGGTGGGCAGCGCAATGGCTTCATCGAGCGAGTTGGTGTGCAGCGACTGGGTACCACCGAACACGGCCGCCATGGCCTCGATGGTGGTGCGTACCACGTTGTTGTAGGGGTCCTGCTCGGTCAGCGACCAGCCCGAGGTCTGGCTGTGCGTGCGCAGCATCAGGCTCTTGGGGTTCTTGGCGTTGAAGCCCTTCATGATGCGGCACCACAGCAGACGGGCCGCACGCATCTTCGCGATTTCGAGGTAGAAGTTCATGCCCACGGCCCAGAAGAAGGACAGGCGACCTGCGAAGTCGTCCACATCCATGCCCTTGGCAATCGCGGTCTTCACGTATTCCTTGCCATCGGCCAGGGTGAAGGCCATCTCCAGCGCCTGGTTGGCACCGGCTTCCTGCATGTGGTAGCCCGAAATCGAGATCGAGTTGAACTTGGGCATGTTCTTGCTCGTGTACTCGATGATGTCGCCAATGATCTTCATCGACGGCTCGGGCGGGTAAATGTAGGTGTTGCGCACCATGAACTCTTTCAGAATGTCGTTCTGAATCGTTCCGGAGAGCTGGTCTTGGCTGACGCCCTGCTCTTCAGCGGCCACCACATAGCCCGCCAGCACCGGCAGCACCGCACCGTTCATGGTCATCGAGACCGACACCTTGTCCAGCGGGATCTCGTTGAAGAGGATCTTCATGTCCTCGACCGAATCGATGGCCACACCGGCCTTGCCCACATCGCCGGTCACCCTCGGGTGGTCGGAGTCGTAGCCGCGGTGGGTCGCCAGGTCAAAGGCCACCGACACGCCCTGACCGCCTGCGGCCAGCGCCTTGCGGTAGAAGGCGTTGGACTCTTCGGCGGTGGAGAAACCGGCGTACTGGCGGATGGTCCAGGGACGTACCGCGTACATGGTGGCCTGTGGGCCCCGCAGGAAAGGCTCGAAGCCCGGCAGCGTGTTGGCATACGGCAGGCTGGCCGTATCTTCGGCCGTGTACAGGGGCTTGACCGAAATGCCGTCCGGCGTGATCCAGTTCAGGCTCTCCAGCGGCTTGTCCTTGAGGGACTTGGCGGCGGCCTTTTGCCAGTCCTGAAGGCTGGCAGATGTGAATTCGGAGGGCTTGCTCGACATGAAAGACACCTTGTGCACGTGGGAACAACGACAGCCGACAGATTGTGTCAGTCTTGGACCTCACCAAGGCTGACGGCTTCGTGATTCATAATTATTGATGCAGAATATTCTAACCGGCTTACAATCAAACCCCATCCTCTGCCGTCACCCATGCCTGCCCTGTCCCTCGCCCCCCGCGCCCTCTACGAAGAAGTGGCCGAACTGCTGCGCCAGCGGATCTTCGCGCGCGAACTCGAGCCGGGCAGCTGGATCGACGAGCTGCGCATTGCCGAACAGCTGGGCATCAGCCGGACCCCGCTGCGCGAGGCGCTCAAGGTGCTGGCGGCCGAAGGCCTGGTGACCATGAAGGTGCGTCGCGGAGCGTATGTGACTGACGTGTCCGAGAAGGACCTGCGCGACGTCTACCACCTGCTGGCACTGCTCGAATCGGATGCTGCCCGGGTCGTGGCCAGCAGCGCCACCGACGCCCAGCTCGCTGGACTGCAGGCCCAGCACGCCGAGCTCGAAGCCGCCGTGAACGACCGCGACCGCTTCTTCGAGATCAACGAAGCCTTCCACCTGCAGCTGCTGGCTCTGTCCGACAACAAATGGCGCAGTCAGATGGTGGCCGACCTGCGCAAGGTCATGAAACTCAACCGTCACCACTCCCTGTTCAAAAGCGGCCGCATCGAGCAATCGCTGGCCGAACACCGGGACATCGTGAACGCCCTGGCGCACCGCCAGCCCGAACTCGCAGCCCAGCGCATGACCGCCCACTTCATGAACGGGCTGCAGGCCGCGCATTGAGTGCATTGGGCGGCCGGGAGGGCTTCGACAAGCTCAGCCCGCTTGACCCACATCAATCCAGGCCCGCCGCAGTTCACCGATCATGGCGCTGCACCCTCCACGATTGCCCCGATGAACAACAGCCCTCCACAGCCAGCCCCCCTGACCGGCTTGCAGGCCTTTTTGCAACAAGTGAAAGGGCTCGCGCCTGTGCGTTGCGCCGTGGTCCACCCTTGCGATGCCCCTTCGCTGCGTGGCGCCCTGCAGGCGGCAGCGCACGGTCTGATCGAACCGGTGCTGGTGGGCCCACTCCACAAATTGAGCGCAGCCGCGACCGAAGCCGGGCTGAGCCTGCAAGGCATGGAAACGGTGGACGTGCGCCACAGCCACGACGCCGCCGACACCGCGGCCGAGATGGCCCTGTCTGGCAACGTGGAAGTCTTGATGAAAGGCAGTCTGCACACCGACGAACTGCTGCACGCCGTACTGGCGCGCCCGGGCCTGCGCACCGCTCGACGGATGTCGCACGTCTTTCGCTTCGAGGTGTCCACCTACCCCAAACCCTTGTGGATCACCGACGCTGCCCTCAACATCGCGCCGAGCCTGCGCGACAAGGTCGACATCGTGCAGAACGCCATCGACTTCGCCATCGCCATGGGCACCCCGCGGCCCAAGGTGGCGGCGCTGGCCGCCGTGGAAACCGTCAACCCCGACATGCCTGCCACCCTCGAAGCGGCGGCCCTGTCCAAAATGGCCGAGCGCGGACAAATCCGTGGCGGCATCGTCGACGGCCCCCTGGCGCTGGACAACGCCATCTCCACCGAAGCGGCCCGCATCAAGCAGATCGCGTCGCCCGTCGCAGGCGATGCGGACATCCTGCTCGTGCCCGACATCGAGTCGGGCAACATCCTGGCCAAACTGCTCGAAACCCTGGGCGGCGCCAGTGTCTGCGGTCTGGTGCTCGGCGCCCGCATCCCCATCGCCCTCACCAGCCGCGCCGACCGCACCGACGCCCGCATCGGCTCGGCCGTGCTCGCCCTCGTGGCCGCGCACATCGCCCGGCAAGACCCGATCCGCAGAGCCCAGCTTGGACTGTGACCCAGGCTTCGACAAGCTCAGCCCGAACGGGAATGGAATCAGCCCAACCGGAAGCTGACAGTGCCGTCCTGTCCGTCAACGCCGGATCTTCTTCGCTCAAATTCGCTGTTTACCCCGTACACAAGAATGAGGTGGGCGATGCCCTGCTCCGGGGTCAGTTTGAAGGACTGGAACCTGGTGGCCAACCCGTGCTGCGCTGGCATGTTGGTGATCAGACAGCCCACGAAGCCATGACCCCCCGGAACGGGGACCCGTTTGGTGCTGCCCTGCAACGCCTGCGGCTTCTGCTGCAGCAGGCGTCTGGCCTGCCGCCGCTGCGCGCGGTGGCCCACCGGGTGGTGCATGGGGGCCAGGCTTTCACGGGGCCAGTACAGGTGACCCCCGATGTGCTGCACCAACTCGAACAGCTCAACAGCCTGGCCCCACTGCACCAGCCGCACAACCTGGCTGGCATCCGCGCCTTTGCCCGAGCTTTCCCGAAGCTGCCGCAGATCGCCTGCTTTGACACGGCTTTTCACGCCACCGTGCCTGCGCTGCACAGCAGCTTTGGCTTGCCGCAAAGCCTGCGCCATGCGGGCGTCCGGCGCTATGGCTTTCATGGCCTGTCCTACCAGTTCATCATGGGCCAGCTGCAGCAGCGCAGCGCGCGTGCAAACGGTCGCGTGCTGATGGCCCACCTGGGCAACGGCGCCAGCCTGTGCGCCGCGCAAGATGGTCGCAGCGTGGCCACCACCATGGGCTTTTCGGCACTCGACGGGCTGATGATGGGCACCCGCAGCGGCAGCCTTGACCCGGGCGTACTGCTCCACCTCATGGCCCAGGGTTGGAACCATGACCGGATCGAAGAATTGCTTTACCGGCAAAGTGGCCTGCTGGGTGTTTCGGGCATCAGCGCCGACATGCGGGCCCTGCGCGAGAACGGCAGCGAGGCCGCCCGCTTCGCGATCGACCTGTTCACCCACCGCGTGGTGCGCGAAGCCGGTGCCATGGCCGCCTGCCTGCAGGGGCTGGACCTGATCGCATTCAGCGGCGGCATCGGCGAACACGACGCTGCCCTGCGCCAGCAGGTCTGCGCTCAGCTGGCCTGGCTGGGCGTGCACCTGGACGAGGCACCCAACCTGGCGGCAAAGGGCGCGTCCTGCGCAACCATCCACGGCAAGGACAGCACCATCGAGGTCTGGGTCATTCCGACGGACGAAGGTCGGGTGGCGGCCGAGCTGGCGGTGACTCTGATGGCCCGCCAACCTTGAACCCGATCACCCTGAGCTTGTCGAAGGGCATCCGACTGGACTTCGACAAGCTCAGTCCGAACGGTGGGGGGCTCAGCCCGAAGGGACTGGCGTCAGCGCCTCGCTTTGAGCCACTCGGCAAATTCATGGCCGACTTCGGCGTGCTGCACACCCAGGTCGACCGTGGCCTGCAAAAAGCCAAGCTTGCTGCCGCAGTCGTAGCGGGTGCCTTCGTAGCGGTACGCAAACACCTTTTCGCGGCGCAACAGTTGCGCGATGCCGTCGGTCAGCTGGATCTCGCCGCCCACGCCACGCGGAATGTTCTCCAGCTCGTGGAAGATGCCCGGCGTGAGGATGTAGCGCCCTGCCACGGCCAAGGTGGTGGGGGCCGTCTCGGGCGCGGGTTTTTCGACGATGCCGGTCACATCGACCAAGCCGTCTTCCACAGCGCTGCCGCTCACAATGCCATAGCGCCGGGTGTGCTCACGCGGTACGTCCTGTACCGCCAGGATGCTGCTGCGCCAGTGCGTAAACTGCTCGACCATCTGCTGCATGATGGGCGTCTTGCCCACCATCAGGTCGTCGGCCAGCAGGACCGCAAAGGACTCACCGGCCACCAGCTCCTTGGCGCACAGCACCGCGTGGCCCAGGCCCAGGGCGCGCGGCTGGCGCACATAGGTGCACAGCATGTCGTCGGGGGCTATGCCACGCGCCACCTCCAGCAGCGCGCTCTTGCCCGCCATCTCAAGTTCGGTCTCCAGCTCGTAGGCCGTGTCGAAATGGTCTTCCACGCTGCGCTTGGTTCGCCCCGTCACGAAGATCATCTGCCGAATGCCCGCGGCATAGGCTTCCTCGACCGCATACTGGATCAGCGGCTTGTCCACCACCGGCAGCATCTCCTTGGCGCTGGCCTTGGTGGCAGGCAAAAAGCGTGTTCCCAAACCGGCGATCGGAAAAACGGCTTTGCGAACCGCCTGCGGCTTCATATCACTTGCCCAGCTGCGCCAGCGCGGCCTGCAGGCCCGTCAGGCCACCCACGCGCTGGTCGTTGATGAACACCTGCGGCATCTGCCGCACCGACGGGCCGCACTTGGCATAAAACGCCAGGCGCTCGGCCTCGTCATCGATCTTCACCTCTTCAAAGGCCAGACCCTTGTTTCGGAGCAGCATCTTGGCCGAATCGCATTGCGGGCAGGCCGACTTGGAGTAGACAACGATTTTGAGTTCCATAAGCGGACAGTGTAGCGTGGTCGATCACGCCACCTGTCAAGCGGTCACTGCGGTCCATCTCTCCATCAAGAGCTGCTGCATCGCTCCAGCGATGACCGGAGTCAAGGCTGGCAGAGGATGGCCAGGGCACGCACGTCGCCCAGGCTGCCCAGCGCACGGCAGGTGCGGGTGATCTCGTCGGCACGCGCCTGGCCCAGCACCGGCACCACCAGGTCATTGAATTTGGCCTGCAGCTGCTGCTCGCTCAAGGGGCGCTGCAGCGAACCGATCGCATGCTCCACCGCGATGTCGACACGCTCGCCGCTCTTGAGCAGCGCGCTCACGCGCACGGCCGCCTCGTCGATGCTTTCGTCCACCACCGCATGGACCTTGCGGCGTGTCTCCACCACCAGCGGGTCATTGACCACAGCGTCGTCAAACTCGTGCTCGCCCGCGCGGCCATAGATCAGGCCCGCTGCACAGCCGTGGTACACGCTGAACTTGCCCTGCAGCCCGTCCTGCGGTTCCTTCTTGCCGGTGAGTTCGAGCACCAGCGAATGCACCCGCAGGTCAATGCGCTCGACCTGCTCGGGCCGAACGCCGCGCTCGCGCAGCTGCACGCAGGCGTCGATGCTCGGGTGGATCACGATGCCGCAGGCAAACGGCTTGTAGGTGTTGAACGAAATCTCGAAGCGCTGGCCCAGCTCGTCGGTGATCTCGTTCCAGGCCCGCTTGTCCGAAGCCACCTGGATGAAGCCGCGCGGTGCCTCCAGCGCCTTGCCACTGGACGTGAAGCCCTGGCTGGCCAGCAGCGCCGACATCAGGCCCGCACGCGCAGCGCCCCCCGGGTGGAAAGGCTTGGTCATGGTGCCGAACTGCTCGCGCAGGCCCACCGGCTGCGAGGCCGCGATGCCCAGCGCCATTGCCGTCTGCTGTGCGTCCAGGCGCAGCAGACGGGCACACGCCGCAGCCGAGCCCAGCATGCCGGTCGAGCCGGTGATGTGCCAGCCGCGGTCGTAGTGGTCGGGGTACATGGTGTTGCCCACGCGGCAGGCCACGTCAATGCCCAGCACCAGCGCGTCGATCACGTCGCGGCCGGGCAAGCCCTTGTGTTCGGCCAGCGCCAGTACGGCCGAGGCCACCGGTCCGGCCGGGTGGATGATGGTCTTGAGGTGCGTGTCGTCAAAGTCGAAGGTGTGAGAGGTGATGCCGTTGACCAGCGCCGCCGACCCCATGTCGAGTTTTTCGGAGCGACCCAGCACCGTGGCCTGCGGCCCGGGGTCCAGCATCCGGCTGGCCGCCACGGCCGCATCGGCGGCCTCGTGGCGGGCGGCGCCAATCGCGCACCCCAGCCAGTTGTAGAAGGTGCGGTGGGCCTCGTGCTCCACCGCATCGGTCCAGCCACGAGAGGGGTGGGTGGCGACGAAGTCGGCCAGGATACGGGTGACAGCGGGGGCCGAAGTATCGGCCATCACGACGGTGTTGCGTGCCATGGGAACAGTCTTTCTTCTCTAAACAAACAAAAAATCACTCGTCGAGCTGGATGTTGCGGGCCTTGGCCAGCGCGGTCCAGCGCGTGATCTCGGAGCGGGTGTACTGCCCGTACTCTTCGGGCGACATGACCCAGGGTGTCACCGCCTCGGCCGAGAGCTTCTCGGCCAGGTCGGGCGCCCGCAGCACACTCGCAAGAGTCTCGTTGAGCTGGCGCACCACCGGCTGGGGCATGCCCGCCGGGCCGGACACGCCGTACCACTGCATCGCATCAAAGCCCTTGAAGCCCGACTCCTCGAGCGTGGGCACGTCCTTGAGCAGCGGGTTGCGCTGCTTGCCGGTAACGGCCAGGGCGCGCAGACGGCCCGAGCGCAGGTGTGGCATGGCCGCCGCCAGGCCCGGAAACAGCGCCTGCGTCTGCCCGGCAATCAGGTCGTTGGTGGCTGGCGCAATGCCACGGTAGGGGATGTGGGTGATGAACAGCCCCGCCTCCTGCTTGAACAGCTCCATCGTCAGGTGCGTGAGCGAGCCCGGCCCGGCCGATCCGTAGTTCAGCCGCCCCGGGTTGCGCTTGACGTAGTCGATGAACTCCTTGACGTTGCGCGCAGGCACCGAGGCATTGACCACCAGCACATTGGGGGTGGCACCAATCATGCCGATGGGGGTGAAGTCGCGCACCGCGTCGTAACTCACCTTGCGCGTGGCGGGCGTGGTGCCGTGGGTGGCCACATACGACTGCATGAGCGTGTAGCCATCGGCAGCCGCCCGCATGGTGGCCTGGCAGGCCACCACACCACCGCCGCCGCTGAGGTTTTCGACCACGATGTTCTGACCCAGGGCGCGGGCCCAGCGCTCGGTCACCACGCGGCCAATCATGTCCGAACCGCCACCGGCCGCCACCGGAACGATGTAACGGATAGGTTTGACCGGGAAGGCCTGTGCACGGACCAGGCCTGGCAAGGCCAGGGCTGCCGCAGCGGCCTGCAGGATGTGTCTGCGTTGCATGTGCTTGTCTCCTCAAGGGCTTGTCGAATGGCACGATATTGACACTGGCCCCGCATGCTGTAAATTGCATCTTTCTGAATGATTTATGCAATAAGCTAAATAATAGCCATGGCCGCCCAACCTTCCATTGCCGACCTGCGCGCCTTCGTCACCGTGGGCGAACTGCAAAGCTTTGCCGCCGCCGCCCGTGCGCTGCACCTCTCGCAACCTGCCCTGTCCCGGCGCATCGCGCACCTGGAGTCATTGCTCGATGTGCGGCTGTTCGACCGCACCACCCGCAGCGTCGAGCTCACCCAGCTGGGGCAACGCTTTTTTGCCGAAATGCGCCACCTGCTGCTGGAGCTCGACCGCTCGGTCGGCGGCCTGAACGACGCCGCCCAGCTCGAGGCGGGCGACATCACCGTGGGCTGCGTGTTTTCTGCGGTGCTGCACTTTTTGCCCGAAGTCATCCGCAATTTCCGCGCCCGCTATCCCAACGTCATGGTGCGCATCTTTGAAGAAGGCGCCGACGAAGTGCTGGCCTGCGTCAAAAGTGGCGAGGCAGACTTCGCCATCAACTACACCGGCATGCACGACCCCGAGATCGAATTCACGCCCCTGCTGCACGAAGCCTTTGTGCTGGCGTGCCCGGCGGGCCACGCACTGGCGCGCCGCCGCCTGGTGCGCTGGGAAGAACTCGCCGACCACTCCTACGCCCTGGTCTCGCACGCCAGCCGCAACCGGGTGCTGATCGACCAGGCCCTGGCCCACGTGGGCCGCCGCCCTCGCCCGGCCTGCGAAGTGCGGCACATCTCCACCCTGATTGGCCTGGTGCAAAGCGGCCTGGTGGTGGCGGTGGTGCCTCAGCTCACCCTGCCCGCTGACCGCAGCGCCGTGGTGGGTGTGCGGCTGGACACCCCCCAGATCACCCGCACCCTCGGCAGGGTCCAGCGGGCAGGCCGCAGCCTCTCGCCCGCCGCACAGGCTTTTGTAGACATGCTCGGCAAAGCCAGCCGTGTCAGATCTTCCACGAGGATAGAGCGTTGAGGATGTAACCAAACTCATCGATCACGATCTTCCCGACCTCCCGAGTCAGGCTGCCCAGGTACTGGGCCTTCTTCACGACGTGGTGCATCTTTGGCAATCAGGAAGAAAGGCAGCAACCCTGGCTTTGAGGGGTATCTGGACGGTGTTTGCGATTGGCAACATCAGTAGCGTCATTTTTTGCACAACCACCACACTGCCGGACTCTCGCTGATGGCAGGTCCAGTCATCGCCTTGCTCAGTACGCTCCCTTGCGCGCCAGCACCACGCGTACGGTCTTGAAGAGGATGGCGATGTCGTACCACAGCGACCAGTTCTTGACGTACCAGGTGTCCAGGTACACGCGGGTGTCGTAGTCCACATCGTTGCGGCCACTGACCTGCCACAGGCCCGTCATGCCCGGGCGCACCATCAAGAAGTAATCCACATCGTCACCGTAACGCTCGAGCTCGGCCTTGATCACAGGGCGCGGCCCCACCAGACTCATCTCGCCACGGATCACATTGAAGAGCTGCGGCAATTCGTCCAGGCTGGTGCGGCGCAAAAACTGGCCGATGCGGGTGATGCGCGGGTCGTTGCGCAGCTTGAACTCGCGCTCCCACTCGGCGTGAGCTGCCGGGTCGCGCGCCAGCAAATCGCGCAGCTGCTGCTCGGCATCCACATGCATGGTGCGGAACTTGTAGCAAGGGAACATCCGCCCAGACTGCCCCACCCGCTGGTGCGCAAAAATCGCCGGCCCGCCATCGCGGCGGATACGCAGCGCCATGTACAAAAAGGGCAACGCACCCAGCACCAGCAACAGCAGCGCGGCCACCAGATCGAACACCCTCTTGAGCACACGCGCAGGCCAGTAGCGCAGGTTGTTGCGCAGCTTGAGCATGGCCACTTCGTGCGAGAAGAAGTAGGCCATGTCGGTGCCGAACAAAGGCACGCCGCGCATGGCCGGGATGACGCTCACATCTTCGGCCTTCAGGTGCGCCAGCTGGCGCAAGATGGCTTCGCGCAGTTCGCCTTGCTCTGGCTCGGTGGCCAGCACAAACTGCATCCCCGGGACCTTGACCCACCTCTCAAGCTCAGACTCCCACTGGGCGGGGCTCTGGTCAATGTCGAGCATGCCGACCACGGCAAAGCCCATGCCCGGTTCGCTCTGCAAGGCCTCTTGCGCCTCGTTCGCATTGGAGCCATTGCCCACCAGCAGTGTAGGTCGCTGCCACACTCCCATTTTCAGCATTGCCGTCCGCACCAGCCCTCGACCCAAAGGCAACAACACTGCCACACCCGGCCACACCAGCAGCCACCAAAGCCGAGAGGAATTCCATCGCGTGATAGCGAGTACCGCCAAGTCCAGTATGGCCAGCATCAGCAGCGTGCGCAGCACCTCGCCAAGCTCCGTCCAGAATGGCTTGCGGTCACTGTAATGTCGAAACCGAACCAAAAAAAACCCGATGCCCAGCCCCACCACGCCCAGCCATGCCCAATAGCGCTCAAGGTCTTGCATCACCAGCCAATGCTGGTCATCCGTCACTGACCAGCGCTCGGCCAACCAGGCCGACAAAAGCCCCGCCAGCCCAAAAGAAAGCAAATCTCCCAGCAGCAGAACTGTCTTGGTCAGACGGATTTCCAGATGCGTCAGTATCTTCAAGCTGCACCCATGGATGAATGGAAATCTGCCCAAGCCTTGTCCACATAAGCCTTGAACTCTTGCCGGAAAAGTTCCGGGCTGAAGCGCAGCGCATTCTGCCTGCATGCCTCTGGCGTGATGCGGCGCCCCTCTTCACTTTCGAAGCGTTTCACAGCTTCGATGATGGCTATCGGGGACTGGGCGTCAAAAAACACTGCCGTAGGCTGAGTATGTTCCAACCCTTTGAGCGTCTCCAGTGCCCCCCCGCGACCAAATGCAATCACAGGCGTGCCACAAGCCTGCGCCTCGACAGGAGTGATGCCAAAATCTTCTTCGGCCGCAAAAACAAAGGCCTTGGCTCTTTGCATGTGATCGCGCAGCACGGCCGTGGTCTGATAACCCATCAGCGTCACATTGGAACCCGCCATTCTGCGGCAGCGCTCAGCTTCAGGTCCATCGCCTATGACCACCAAGCGCCGACCAGGCATCTGACTGAATGCCTCGACAATCAGTGGCATTTTCTTGTAAGGCACCAATCGCGAAGCCGCCAGGTAGAAGTTTTCTTTCTCGCCCTGCAAGGGGAAGTCTTGCACACTGACCGGTGGGTAAATGACGTGTGACTCACGCCGATACGTCTTGTCTATACGCCGACTGATGTAGTGCGAGATAGCAATGAACCGGTCTACCCCAGCCGCAGTGCGGCTGTCCCAGAGGCGAAGCTTATGCAATAGCCACCGGACCAGCCAGCCTTTGACACCCTTGTCCAGACCGCTTTCATGCAGGTACTGGTGCTGCAAATCCCAAGCGTAGCGTATGGGCGAATAACACATGCACAAATGCAACTGATCCGGTCCCACCAGCACCCCCTTCGCCACCGCATGCGAACTGCTGATGACCAGGTCATAGTCGCTGACATCGAGTTGTTCCACCGCCAAGGGCATCAAAGGCAGATAGGCCCGGTAGCGCTTGTCTGCCCACGGCAGCCTCTGGATGAAGCTGGTACGCACTGTGCGACCTCCCAACAAGCCGCGATCAGAGTTTGGCAAGAAGTCGACCATGCTAAATACATCGGCCTGCGGGTAACAGGCCAGCATCTGCTCCAGCACGCGCTCGGCGCCAGCATAAGTCACCAGCCAGTCATGAACAATTGCGACTTTCATTTCAATACTGATTCGTAAACAGCTAGCGTCTTTCTCGCACAATCGGTCCACCCAAATTGTCTTGCACGGCGCAAGCCTTTTGCTACGAGTTCGTGACCAACAGCCTCTTCACGCGCCAGCGTTGCCATGGCTTCGGTCAATACCCGCACATCGTAAGGGTCCACCATCCAAGCAGCATCTCCCGCCACCTCCGGCAACGATGTGATATTTGACGTGATAACAGGCGTCTGACTGGCAAAGCCTTCCAGCACCGGCAATCCAAAGCCTTCCAGTAAAGACGGAAACACCAATGCCGTGGCTCTCTGCATCATCACCCGCTTGGCCAGGTCATCCACGTTTTGCAACCATCGCACCAAACCGTTCTGAGGGTAGGCCTTGAGCCGAGCAACCAATGCATCAGCACCCCAGCCGTTGCGGCCCACGATCAGCAATGGGAAGTCTTTTCGCAAAGCTTGCGGCAACGCCTCATGGGCATCTATGATCCGTTCGATGTTCTTGCGTGGCTGGAAGGTGCCGACAAACAAAAAGAACCGCTCGGGCAAATTCAAAGCAGATACTGCTGCCTCAGCCTGCTCTGCGCCGATCCTCTCGAAATAACGCTCATCCACCCCGTTATGCACGACCGTGATGCGCTCAGGCGCAATGCCGAAGTGGCGAACAATCTCGCGACGGGAATATTCGGAAATCGTGATGATGTGTTGCGCCCATTGACTGCTTCGTAACCAAAGCCAGTTCTTGGAACTGCGCATACCGGGTGAAGTCCAGTGGGGGTGAGAAATCGGAATTGCATCGTGAAGGGTAGCTACAACCGGTACATCACGCAGTTTCGGAATGAAATGGTCAGGCGAATGAAACACATCCACCCTACCCGACAAAGAACCACCGATGAGGGGTACACCAGTCAGCGCACTGCCCAGACCAACCCACCTGAAATCAGGCCAACGTGTGACCGGTGTCCCTTGCCATGAAGCTTTGACGACTGGTCCAAATGACACCGGCACACGTTCACGAACATTGAGCCGATCGAACAATTCCCGGGTGTAGTGATCGATTCCATCATGTCCTGATCGCTCTTGCACCAAGCGTGTGACACCCATGGCCACACGCAAATTAGTAACCTCTGAGCGCTTCGAAATACCCGGACCGAGAACCATTTAGGCACCTCGATCCATAACATCTGCTAAAGCCAGCCCATAAACTTCCCGGGTCTGGCGAGCACATTCCAACCACGAAAACCGTTGACTACGCGCCAAAGATGCATTGGACAAATTGAGATGCAATGAATCATTTTCGAGCAAAGAACGCATGGCATGCATCAAGCCGATGTCATCGTCAGGTGAGACCTGCAGTCCGGCATCGCCCACCACCTCAGGCAAAGAAGAGACATTGGATGTGATCGCTGGCACCGCACAGGCCATTGACTCCAAAGGAGGCAAACCGAAACCCTCGTACACCGATGGATAGACCATGCAACGGGCACCCGCCACTACCTTGACCAGTTCCTGCCGCGAAAGATAACCCAACTGCCTGATTCGACCAGATTGCAGCAAAGGCGCCATGCGACGTTCGAGTGCAGCGTTATTCCAGCCCCGCATACCAACCAACACAAGAGGAAATCGCTCCTGCAAGGCTTGAGGCAATTGCTCAAAAGCCGATAAAGCCAGATGCAGATTCTTGCGCGGCTCCAATGTCCCCAAGGCCAACATGTAATGACCATGCGCAAGGTCATACGAACTCAGCACATCCAGCGTTTCATGTTCGTCATGCGGCCTGAAATCGGCCTCAACGCCCAGCATGACAGGATGAATCACGTCTGGCGAAACACCAAAGACCTCAACCAGCTCCTGCTTCACGAATGCCGAATCGGTGATGATCCGTGTGGACCGCTGTAAGGATGACTCGAAATAGCGATTCATGGAAGAGACCCTTTCAGCAGGTTGCATGTGTGGGTATCGAATCCAGCACAAGTCATGCACCGTCACAACAGTGGGGCCATCAAACCCAAACGCCAAAAAGTTGGGTTCATGATACAGATCGACTTTTCCAGCGCGCGTACCCGATCCAAAACGCTGCTGCTGCAACCATCTGTACATCTGAGCAAAATACGGCACATGCTTGCGAATGAGAAGCTTGCCATTTTGAGCAGCCTGCGAAATACCCTGCTGGCGAATCTCTTGACTCCAATGCCCTGCGTAAAACTTGGCAACATGCAGGTCATTGAACGTATCGAGCGCCGTCAGCAAATACTTGACGTACTGACCAATACCCGCCAAAGGCGACAGCAAAGCCGTCGCATTGACAGCAAGACGCAAGGGATCCCCATTGGCCTTAAGCAGCATGACTCACCTCTGCACGTTCAAGCATCCATGCCAATGTCTGCTCCAGACGATGTGCAGGCAAATCTCCGACCGTAGCCACCAGCTTATCGGTACTGCCACAAAGACGATGCACCTCATTGACCCGCACAAAGGCCGGATTGACCTGAATGTCCATGCGGTGTCCGGTGATCTGCTCCAGCGTAGCAATCACATGCTGCAAGGTATGGGGCTGGCCAGAACACACGTTGTAGGCTTGGCCCGGTACACCTTTGTCCAGCAGGCGCAAATACACCTCGCACACCATGCGCACATCGTTGAACTCTCGCCCCACATGCAGGTTGCCCAGTTCAATGCGCTCGGCCTTGCGGGCAAAGTGGCTCACCAGCTTGGGAATCAAAAACTGCGGTGCCTGCCCCGGCCCGGTGTAGTTGAACGGACGGGCGATGACAATGGGCAAACGGTCCAGGTAGGTCATGGCCATGTGCTCCATGGCCAGCTTGCTCATGGCGTAATGGTTAACCGGTGCGGGCGGCTGCGACTCGGCAATGGGCGATGCATCGCAATTGCCATAAATGTTGGCGCTGCTGGCCAAAAGCACGCTGCGCGGCTTGGCCGGCAAGGCCGCTGCGGCGGCCAGCAGGTTCATGGTGCCCACCACATTGACGGCGTAAAACGCTGAATCGTCCGCATGCCCCACAAAGCTGATGGCAGCCAGATGCACCACCGCGTCAGGCTGCATCTGCGCCACTTCTGCGGCAACGGCTGCTTTGTCGGTCACATTCGCCTGCAAAGCCATAACAGTGTGCCCCGCTGCCTCGGCGGCAGACCTGAAAAAAAGGCCGGTAAAACCGGCCGCACCTGTTACTAAAAAAATCATGACGAAAGTATTCTATTCATTGGCACTGGAATTCAAGGCGACTCATTGAGTGCCTGGCAAACCTTTGGACCGTGGAGGCAGCAGCATGGGTGATCGTTGTATGAATCAGAGTTTTCGTCTGAGATTTGTATATTTACAGTTTACAGCTGCAAACCCAGAGGTCAAGCCGATGAAAAGGGGTATGCGAAGTGGTCGTCTCGGCAGGTGACCGCGCCTACAGGACAAGCTCGCTGACCTCGCCACCCCGCACAGAAAACTGCACCAGGGCGGTCTGGGCTTCGACCAGCACGCGGGCGCTGCGGCCGTTGTAGGCGTGGGCCTTGAGCCATTGGGCTTCGGCCTGCAGGGCGTCCTGGCCCATGAGGCTGGTCCACCAGACGCGGCCTTCGTTGTCCCAGCGGTAGCCACGGGCCTTGAGGGCGTCCTTGGCGTCGAAGGGAGCACCGGTAGCGCGCAGCTTGTAGCGGGTGACGCTGGCGCCTTGGAGCAGGTGTTGCAGGCCGCTGCGGCCGTCCTTGAGCGGCGAGGCCAGCACCTGCAGCAGGGCGTGGCAGTCCACCAGGGCGCGATGTGCGTCGTAAAACCAGCCGCGTTCGTGGGCCAGGAATTCGAGCTTGGCCGAGCCGCTGCCCTGCCCTTTCCAGTCGATGCCGGCAAACGAGCAGTTCCAGGCGCGGGTGGCGAACACGGGCAGGCGGGCTTCGACGAAGGGACGGTCGAACCCGGCGTTGTGCGCGACGATGAGGTCGGCGGCCTGCACGAGTTCGGCCACGCGCGCGTCGTCAATGCGCTGGCCGCGCACCATGCTGTCGTCGATGCCGGTGATCTCGGTGATGGCCGTCGGGATGGTTTTCTCCGGGTCTTCAAACGATTCATAGATGGTCACGGGGCCCACGGGCTGGCCGGTGGCAGTGTCGACGAGCACGCTGAGTATGGCCAGCTCGATGATGCGTTCGTTCTTCGCGTCCAGCCCGGTGGTTTCGGTGTCGAGCACGATCACGCGCTGCGTGCCGCTGGCCGGAACGACACCCCAGTCGCCCTGCGGCACCAGGCGTCGCAGAACCTTGTAGTCGGGGTGCGCATCCAGCGCCTGAGCCATCGCATCGTGGGACATGGCCTCGGCTGTGTTTGCCGCCTTGCGGGGGGCGGGTTTGGCAACTGAGGCCGTTTCGATTGCCGGGCTGTCAAAGCCCAGGCTCATTTGTTCGGTGGTCATGCGGCCTTCGGGGACATGTGGTTGTAGATCGAAGTTTAGGCCCACAAAGATCATCCGCTCGCCTTGAGTTCACCTTGACCCGTTTGTCATGCGCTTGTCGAAGGGCGTACCTGTCACCCCGTTCACCCTGAGCCTGTCGAAGGCCCTCTCTTTGCCTTCGCGGACAATAGCGGCTTTGCTGCACCCCGCCGGGGTGCCTTGCCTGCGCCCTGCCCGACCATGTACGCCATCCCTTTTCTGGACCTGCCCCCACTCACTGGTGCTTCTGGCGCCGTCACCCTGCCCGGATCAAAGAGCATTTCCAACCGGGTGTTGCTGCTCTCGGCGCTGTGCGAGGGCACCACGGTGGTCCATGACCTGCTCGATTCGGACGACACCCGGGTGATGCTGGCCGCGCTGCGCCAGCTGGGTTGTGGCGTGGATGTGCAGGGCACCACCGTCACCATCACGGGCCTGGGCGGTCGCGCCTGGCCCACCGAGGCACTCGAGTTCTTCATGGGCAACGCGGGCACGGCCATGCGCCCCCTGACCGCCGCGCTGGCGGTGCATGGCGGCGACTTCACGCTCAAGGGTGTGCAGCGCATGCACGAGCGGCCGATCGGCGACCTGGTGGACGCCCTGCGCGAGCTGGGATGCGCCATCGACTACCTGGGCAACGAAGGCTACCCGCCCCTGCGCGTGCGCCAGCCCGCGCTGCGACTGGACAAGCCGATCCCGGTGCGGGGCGATGTGTCGAGCCAGTTCCTGACCGCGCTGTTGATGGCGCTGCCGCTGGCCGCTGCCGATCGGGCCATCACGATCGAGGTGGTGGGCGAGCTGATTTCCAAACCCTACATCGAGATCACGCTCAATCTGCTCGCGCGCTACGGCATCGCGGTGGAGCGCCAGGGCTGGGAACGCTTTGTGATCCCGGCGGGCAGCCGCTACCAGTCGCCCGGCAGCATCCATGTCGAGGCGGACGCTTCTTCGGCCAGCTACTTCATCGCGCTGGGGGCCATCGCCCAGGGCTCGGGCATCCGCGTCAACGGCGTGGGGGCCGATTCGATCCAGGGCGACATCCGTTTTGTCGAGGCCGCACAGTCGATGGGCGCCCAAGTGACGAGCGGCCCCAACTGGCTCCACATCACGCGCGGCGCCTGGCCGCTCAAGGGCATCACGCTCGACTGCAACCACATCCCCGACGCGGCCATGACGCTGGCTGTGATGGCGCTGTACGCCGACAGCCCGACGACCCTCACCAACATCGCGAGCTGGCGCGTCAAGGAGACCGACCGCATCGCGGCGATGGCCACCGAATGCCGCAAGCTCGGCGCCACGGTCGATGAAGGCCCGGACTGGATCAAGGTCCACCCCCTGCAAAACCGTCAATTTGCCAACGCATTGGCAAAGGGCCAATGGCAGCGCGCCAGCATCCACACCTACGACGACCACCGGGTGGCGATGTGCTTTTCGCTGGCGGCTTTCAATGCCGACCGGGTGCCGGTGCGCATCGAAGACCCCAAGTGCGTGGCCAAGACCTTTCCGTACTATTTTGAAACCCTGTTTGCCGTGGCCACGGCAGATGCCAAGCACATTCCGGTCATCTGCATCGACGGCCCCACCGCCTCGGGCAAGGGCACGCTGGCCAGCCGGGTGGCGGCGCAACTGGGCTACCACTACCTGGACTCGGGCGCGCTCTACCGCGTGACCGCCCATGCCGCACTGCAGGCCGGTCTGACGCTCGAAGCGGCGGACGAGGCGCAGATCGCCGAACTGGCGCGTCGCCTGCCGGTGCGCTTTGCGGGTGAACAGGTGCTGCTGGACGGGGTGGACGTGACCGATGCCATCCGCAGCGAACAGGGCGGTATGAATGCCTCCAAGGTGTCGGTGCTGCCCGCCGTGCGCCAGGCGCTGGTGGACCTGCAGCTGTCTTTCAGGCGCCTGCCGGGCCTGCTGGCCGATGGCCGCGACATGGGCACGGTGATCTTTCCGCAGGCCCCCCTGA
>JACCDV011210255.1_pt1 | contig 22044 bp, 24 predicted proteins | sample 7446131 | NCBI WGS metagenome assembly JACCDV01 (sample SAMN15323448, study PRJNA562643) | freshwater metagenome | isolation source: river surface water | place: USA:Blue River Watershed | collected 2017-08-17
CAGGTCTCGAAGTATGTTGGTGGTGAAACACCAACTGTGCATCGCATTGGAAGCGGAGAATGGCAAAAGGCAAAGGGCCGTGCTCGCAAAGCGGTTCGACAAATTGCTGGCGAGTTAATTCGTTTATATGCAGCTCGTACCAGTTCACCTGGCTTTGCTTTTTCACCAGATACTCCTTGGCAGCGCGAACTTGAAGACTCTTTCTCATACATTGAAACGCCAGATCAGCTTTCAACTATCAATGATGTTAAGCAAGATATGGAGCGTCCTTACCCAATGGATCGCATCATTTGTGGCGATGTTGGGTATGGAAAAACCGAGATCGCCATTCGTGCAGCCTTTAAAGCGGTCCAAGATGGAAAACAAGTTGCTGTCCTTGTGCCAACAACGCTGTTAGTGCAACAGCACTCAAAAACATTTGTAGAAAGATATGCAGGCTTTCCGCTCAAGGTTGCTGGTTTATCTCGCTTTAATTCAGCGAAGGAAAGTAAAGAGATTTTGGAACAGCTTTCAGCAGGCACTGTTGATGTCGTTGTTGGAACTCATCGCATCTTGTCTAACGATGTTCAATTCAAGGATCTTGGCTTAGTTATTGTCGATGAAGAACAGCGTTTTGGTGTTGAACAAAAGGAGTCATTGAAGAAGCTGCGCACCACTGTGGATGTCTTGGCTATGTCTGCGACTCCAATTCCACGCACACTTGAGATGGCTGTAACTGGAATTCGTGAGATGTCCACGATTACCACCCCTCCGGAAGAGCGCCATCCAATCCTTACCTACGTTGGTCCTGCTGAAGAGGCGCAGATAACGGCAGCGATTCACCGTGAGCTTTTACGTGATGGTCAAATCTTCTATTTACATAATCGCGTCGACACAATTGATAAGACCGCACTTCGGCTTAAAGAGTTAGTTCCAGAAGCCAGAATTCGTATCGCACACGGCCAAATGTCGGAGGGCGAGCTTGAAGATGTGATTCTTGCTTTCTGGAATCGTGACTTTGATGTTTTGGTTTGTACAACAATCGTTGAAAGCGGCTTAGATATTCAAAATGCAAACACTTTGATTGTTGAACGTGCAGATCGATTTGGTCTGTCACAGCTTCACCAATTACGTGGTCGAGTTGGACGCGGACGCGAACGTGCTTACGCATACTTCTTGTATCCCAATGATGAACCTTTGTCAGAGTTAGCTCATGAGCGCTTAAAGACAATTGCTACAAATACTGACCTTGGCTCTGGAATGCGAGTAGCGCTAAAGGATCTAGAGATTCGCGGTGCCGGTAACCTGTTAGGTGGCGAACAATCAGGACACATCGCCGATGTTGGTTTTGATCTATACATGCGAATGGTCGGCGAAGCGGTTCAAGAGTACAAATCAGGCATTATCGAAACTGAAGAAAAGATTTCTGAATGCAAGGTCGAACTCCCAATCAATGCTCACTTGTCATCTGATTATGTTCCCGGAGAACGTTTGCGCCTTGATTTGTATCGACGCCTTGCAGATGTGAAAGCACCAAGTGATGTCACATCAATCGAAGCCGAATTAGTTGATCGTTTCGGAGTGCTTCCTGAGGAAGCGAAGGCGCTGCTTGGTGTTGCTGCATTACGTGCACAAGCTAAGGCAGCAAAGTTGACTGAGGTTGTTGTGCAAGGAAAGTTCCTTCGCCTTGCACCACTGGTTCTTCCAGAATCACGCCAGTTACGTTTGACACGTTTATACCCAGGTTCACTCTATAAGGGTGCAGCAAGCACGGTATTAGTGGCCCTTCCGAAGGCGGCCTCTTGGAATCCGTCACAGAATGCGCCTGAAATAGTGGATACTTCTCTTCTGGCCTGGGTAGTCGAGGCCGTTCACCAATTAAGCGATGCACCGAAAGCGAGTACAGAATGAAGAAGATCCTGGCAATTGCGGCAGTAGCAGCAACACTTCTATTGGCGGGATGCTCGCAGGTAGGCGCGGCGGCAACAGTGGGCGACACAAAGATCACTCAAGCAACTGTTCAGGGAAGCATTGATGCAATTCTTTCTGAGCGCGCAAAGGTTGATACAACTCAGATGCAGCTTGAAACTGGTGCAGCGCTGAATGTTTCACAACTACGTTTCCACCTTCTCAGCACACTGCTTCGTGAACTTGGAAAAGAACTCAAGGTAACTGTCACTAAGGCTGAGATTGATACTCGCCGTGCAAGCATCCTCGATCAGGTTGGCGGAGAAGCATCGCTACCAACAGCATTAGTAAGTGCAGGAATTGCACCAGAAGACTTAGATGAGTACATCGAAGCGATTTCTTACTCAGACAAGATCAGCCAAAAGCTAGTTGCAGCAGGAGTAACCGAAGATCAGCTAGGTGCTGAGATCCAGAAGCTTGTAGTTGCAAAGGCAAAGGAGCTTGGCGTAACAGTCAACCCTCGCTACGGCAAGTGGGATCCAACAACTGCTGATGTAGTTGCTGCAGATTCTGCTGAATCTGCTGTTACACCTTCAAACAAGTAATCTCAGACTGATGCAAGGTTCACAGCTTCAACGACTCGTTGAAGTCATGGATACTTTGCGTTCACCAGGTGGATGCCCATGGGATGCGGAACAAACCCATGAGTCACTTCTGAAGTATTTACTGGAAGAGTCATACGAATTTGTTGATGCAGTTCAATCTGGCAATCGTGTTGATATGCGTGAAGAGCTCGGTGATGTTCTTCTGCAGGTGTATTTCCATGCTCGTATGGCTCAAGAACATCCCACCGATCCATTTTCAATTGAAGATGTTGCACAGGGAATTGCAGATAAATTAATTCGTAGGCACCCTCATGTATTTGAGGGAGTAGAAGTCCGCGATTCACAAGAAGTGCTTGAGAATTGGGAAGAGATTAAGAAAAAGGAAAAGGGTCGCACCTCACCTTTGGATGGCGTCGCTATGTCTCAACCAGCATTGCCATTGGTTGAGAAGTTGTTGTATCGCGCAGAAAAATACAATGTTGATGTAACGCTTCCGGACTCTGTATCCATTGATGGGGCAGCTGATGAAAGCGCTGTGGGACAAGCCCTATTAGCTGTCATTGCCTGGGCTCATGCCAATGGAATTGATGCAGAGGCCGCGCTTCGCAAGGAGGCTATGCGAATTACTGAAGAAATCGGGCCCGCTTAGTCATTGGGCAGTTCACGGTAGACTTCGGTTATTGAAGTACCTGCCATTTCAGCGTTGAGGTCGGCAAGAAATGAATTACCCAGACCTGTCTTAAATTGAAGGAGAAATGCAATGGCAATTATCGAAGCTCTCGGAGCCCGCGAAATTCTCGACTCCCGTGGAAACCCAACGGTTGAAGTCGAAATCCAATTAGAGGATGGCACACAAGCTCGCGCAGCGGTTCCAAGCGGTGCATCGACAGGTGCATTTGAAGCAGCAGAGCTTCGCGATGGTGGCAAGCGTTACCTCGGTAAGGGTGTCGAAAAAGCGATTGCATTTGTTAATGATGAGATTGCACCAGAGATCATCGGTTTTGATTCTCAAGATCAGCGTCTCATCGATGCAGCGATGATCGAACTTGATGGCACAAAGAACAAGTCACGTCTTGGTGCAAATGCAATCCTTGGCGCTTCACTTGCAGTTGCTAAGGCATCAGCAGAATCATCTGATCTTTCATTGTTCCGCTACCTAGGCGGACCAAATGCACATGTTCTACCTGTTCCAATGATGAACATTCTTAATGGTGGAGCTCACGCTGATACAAATGTTGATATTCAAGAGTTTATGATCGCGCCTATTGGTGCACCAACATTCCGCGAATCTGTTCGTTGGGGTGCTGAGATCTATCACGCACTCAAGGCGGTTCTAAAGAAGCGTGGACTTGCAACATCAGTGGGCGATGAAGGTGGATTTGCTCCGAACCTTGATAGCAACCGTGCAGCGCTAGATTTGATTCTTGAAGCGATTGAGGCTGCAGGATTCAAGCCTGGCTCTGAAATCGCACTAGCGATGGATGTTGCCGCAACTGAGTTCCACGAGAACGGTAAGTACAACTTTGAAGGCGCAGTAAAGACATCTGATGAAATGATCGCGTATTACACCTCTTTGGTGGATGCATACCCAATCGTTTCAATTGAAGATCCACTGAATGAAGAGGATTGGGCTGGCTGGACTGAGATGACTAAGGTTCTTGGCTCACGTATTCAAATCGTTGGAGATGACCTATTTGTTACCAACCCAGAGCGTTTAGCTAAGGGAATCGCTGGAAACACAGCAAACGCACTTCTTGTAAAGGTAAATCAGATCGGAACTCTCACAGAGACAATCGATGCAGTAGAAATGGCACACCGTGCTAACTACCGCAGCATGATGAGCCACCGTTCAGGTGAAACTGAGGACACAACAATTGCTGACCTTGCTGTCGCACTTAACTGTGGCCAGATCAAGACAGGTGCTCCTGCACGTACAGAGCGAGTTGCTAAGTACAACCAGTTGCTACGTATTGAAGAAGAGCTATCAGAGGGTGGTCGTTACGCGGGTCGTGACGCATTCCCACGTTTCAAGGCGTAAGAATTAGCTATGGCACGTCGACAACTTCGCTTTGGTCGTCGCCGTACCTCTAATCGCGTTTTGGCATTATCTGCAATCTTCTTTGTTCTTGCATTAACAATCGCACCACCTGTGAAGCATTACTTCACTCAACGTGCACAAATTAGTGCCTTGAAGGCGCAGCTTTCTGCAGACAACTCTGCTTTGCAGAAAGCCCGCGAAGAGTTAACGCTGTGGCAGGACCCTGAGTATGTAAAGTCCCAAGCACGTGAACGCCTGCACTTTGTTCTTCCTGGTGAACGTCAATACATCGTTACCGAAGGTGAAACAACTGGAACACAAGAGAGCACGACAAAGATTGCTAGTTCATTGGCCGATGGACAACCTTGGTACTCACGATTGATCGCATCAATTAGCGAGACCGGCAACTAATGCGCAAAGTAACTCAATCAGATCTAGATTGCATTCAAACTCAATTAGGTCGCACCCCGCGAGATGTGCATGCAATCTCCTTCCGATGCCCGTGTGGAAAGCCTGCTGTTGTTGAAACGCCACCTCGTCTTGAAGATGGAACTCCTTTTCCAACCTTTTATTACGCCACCTGCCCACGATTAACAGCCGCAATTTCAACCCTTGAAACCACTGGATTAATGGGCGAGATGAATGAACGTCTTGAAACTGATCCTGAATTAGCCGGTGCTTATCGCGCTGCACATGATGATTACATCGCTGCGCGATCTGCGTTAGGAATCGATGTGCCGGAGGTCGACAATGTCTCTGCTGGCGGCATGCCTACACGTGTGAAGTGCCTTCACTCCTTGATTGCACACTCACTTTCTGCAGGTCCAGATGTAAATCCTTTGGGTGATGAGGCTTTGGCAAAACTGCCTGAATGGTGGAAGAACAACCCATGCGAGTAGCAGCTATTGATTGCGGCACAAACTCGATTCGTTTATTGATCGCAGATATTGACGGTGGCAATTTTCGTGAAGTTGTTCGCGATATGGAGATCGTACGACTAGGTCAAGGTGTTGATCAGACTGGACAGTTTCATCCAGATGCAATTGCGCGAACATTGGCTGCGGTCGATAAGTTTGCTGCTGAGATTGCAAAGCGTGGTGTTGAAAAGCTTCGCTTCTGTGCAACAAGTGCAACCCGCGATGCAACCAACCGCCATTTGTTTATAGATGGAGTTCGTGAACGCTTAGGTATCGAACCCGAAGTAATTTCGGGGGATGAAGAAGCTGCGCTTTCCTTTGCCGGTGCAATTAAGGATTTAAACCCAAGTGATGGACCATTCTTGGTAGTAGATATCGGTGGAGGATCAACCGAGTTTGTCTTCGGAACCTCAACGGTTGAAGCCGCACGGAGCGTCAATATTGGATGTGTTCGAATGACAGAAAGACATTTTGCATCTGACCCAGTATCTAACCAACAGATAGAAGCTGCACGAATCGATATTCAAGCTGCGATCGCACAGGCTGCAGAGGTTGTGCCGATCACAAAGGCAACTACCTTGGTTGCTGTCGCTGGAACTGCAACAACTGTTGCCGCTGCGGCTCTCAATCTTCCCGAATACGACCGTTACGCAATTCATTTATCACGAGTCAGTGCACAGCAAACTCATGATGCAGCCACCATGTTTGCAACAAAAAACCGTGAGCAGCGATTGGCGCTCGGATACATGCATCCTGGGCGAGTAGATGTTATTGCTGCGGGTTCACTCGTTTTGTCAGAGATTATGAAGGCAACCGGTGCGGCAGAGTTTGTGGCATCTGAATCAGACATTTTGGATGGAATGGCATATTCACTTGCCCGCAATTAAATCTATAAAGCTTCTCGATCAAAAGATTGTTGCCTGTACCAAATGCCCACGTTTAGTTGAGTGGCGTGAAGAGGTCGCCGTTGTAAAACGTAAGTCTTACGAGAATGAAAAGTATTGGGGGAAGCCTGTCCCTGGCTTTGGTCCTGCTGATGCGCGAATTGTGATTGTTGGTTTAGCCCCGGGTGCTCATGGAGCGAACCGAACAGGGCGAATCTTTACCGGAGATTCATCAGGGGATTGGCTCTATAAGGCGCTGCATAAGAATGGACTAGCAGCGATTCCCACCAGCACTTCGGCAAGTGATGGTCAGAAGTTGATTGATACGCGGATTACTTGTGCGGTTCGATGCGCACCGCCCGATAACAAACCTTCGACTGAAGAGAAAGTTCAATGTTCAGATTATTTGGTCAATGAAATAGAGCTTTTGCTACCTACGGCTCGCACCTTTGTGGCTCTAGGAAGCTTTGCATGGAGTGCAATCATCAAGAGTCTGCGCGCATTGGATTACAAGATTCCAGCGCCAACACCAAAGTTTGGTCACGGAGAAAGCTTTACCTTTGTAGATCATGATGGAATCAAGCGCTTAGTACTTGGTAGCTATCATCCAAGTCAACAAAATACTTTTACGGGAAAATTGACAGAGCCGATGCTCAACTCAATCTTTAAGAAAGCAAAGAATTTTAAATAACGGAATTCTTAAGTTGAGTTACGTGACCTTCAGTATGGTTTGTTCCCATCGAAACTAAATCAAATAAGGTTACTGCGCCGCGTTGTGGATGAGTGGAAATTCGCTTCCAGTCAGCCTCGGATGCATTCTTCAAAATCTCATAATTCATGGCATGCATTGATGTCATGGCGTTCAAAGAAGCTTCAACCGAGCGCTTGTGATACTGCAATGCATCAGGAAACTTTTCTTCATCAAAAGGGATGATTGCTGGATTGTCTTCCGCCAACGCATTTGCGTAACGAACTCCAAATTGAACCTCGGCATCTGCGACGTGGTGAATTACAAAAGCTGGCGACCACTCTCCATCTTTAGCCCCGTTGAGTGATGCTGGTTTTATCTCACCAGCTGCTTGAATAAATGCCAACGATGTTGATCGATACTTTTTGAGAAGCTCTTGATAATCCATGCCTTCATCGTAACCCGGATATTCACGATTTTTAAGGCTCAGTTTCTGCAAAAGCCCCCCATCAAGTAAACTTCCGCGCAGTTGACTGTGGCCCCCGTAGTCCAATGGCAGAGACAGAGGACTTAAAATCCTTCCAGTGTCGGTTCGAGTCCGACCGGGGGCACCATCTCTAAGCGCTTTTTAAGCATCTGAGCGTGCATTTACTTCGCCGTAACCCACCCCTAACCGTACGATTGCCCTGCACTACAACCACCAGAAGTTCTGGTGGCCCTACAAAAGGAGAACAAAGATATGCGCAGTTCAAACCCTGTTCTTGGACGGGCGTTTAATCAGCGTGGATACGCTGCATTCGATCCGAGCACACTTAACTCAGACCCAGCAGCGCTAGAGAATTTGTACAACACACCTGCCGCTTCATCATTGCGCACAGGACGTATGACAATTGATGATGTTGTCGCACGTACTGCAATCATGTTTGCAGTATTGGTAACTGTAGGTGCAGCTGCATGGACACTTAACCTCGGTGGCGGAGCGCTTATGCTCGGCTTTATCGGTGGACTTGTTCTTGGTTTGGTGAACTCATTTAGCAAGACTGTAAAGCCAGCAATGGCAATTGCTTACGCAGCTTTCCAGGGTCTTGCATTGGGAACAATCTCCAACCTCTACAACACTGCATATGACGGAATTGTCAGCCAAGCAATCTTGGTAACACTCAGTGCATTTGCTGGAATGTTGTTTGCTTTTAAGAGCGGACGCATTCGTGTAACACCTAAGTTCACAAAGGTATTGATGACAGCGCTCATCGGTTACCTAGTACTTGCTGTGGTTTCACTTGTGTCTTCATTGATTACAGGAACAAGCATTTACAGCATCGGTGGCCTTGGATTAATCATTGCAACAGGTGGAATGGTTCTAGCAGCCTTCTTTTTGATTCTTGATTTTGACTCAATTCAAAAGGCTATTGCGGCTGGAGCACCAGAGTCAGAGTCATGGAGAGCAGCATTTGGTCTCATGGTCACAATCGTTTGGTTGTACCTTGAGGTGCTACGTGTGCTTTCAATCTTGCGTGGCGATGAGTAATTAATTTTAAAGATCTTCATCGAGGGGCTTCAGGTTATTAACCTGGGGCCCTTCGACATTTCTGGTCTCTGGAATTCGATAGACCAGAAATAGAACCGCGGTAAAGATCACTGCTGATGCACCAAAAGCGGTTCTATAAGAGTAAATATCTGAAATCCAACCAATAATGATTGGCCCAAAGATCATGCCCGCATCACCGGCCATCTGGAAGATAGCGATTACCTTGCCGCCCTTACCTTTGATGATGTCTCCAAGAATGCTGGCCGGGGTAGTTGATAGAAAAGCTCCACCAAAGCCAAGAATGATCATTGAAAGTAAGAACATCCATGCATTAACGGCGAAGGTAAGAACCAAGACTCCAACAAAAACAATGTTTGCTCCAATTATTGAAGCGGCTCTGCGCCCCTTTGCATCAGAGAATCTGCCAGCCTTCATCAGGATTAAGCCCTGAACTACCGCTGAAATCGCAAATCCATAACCAACAACAGCGGTTGTTGAATTCAACTCTTCTGTCACGAATACCGGCAAGATTGAAGCGCGCATACCAAAGAAAACCCAGGTACCAATAAAAGCCAAGACAAGGGCAATTCGATAGGGAGGCATGGCTAATGCTTCACGAATTGTCGTGGCAGGTTCAGCATTACTGTTCTTCACCTTTGCGCCAATTGAATCTCCCTTAAGAAAGAAGAGCGCAACAATTCCAGAGCACATTAAAAGAACTGAGTAAACAAAAAACGGTGCACGCAAAGAGATAACTGAAAGCAATCCACCTATTGCAGGTCCAGCCATTCCTCCCACAATAAATGAGCCTTGATACACAGATTGTGCATGACCGCGTTGATCATCGCTTACTGATCTCAAAATAACTGAACTTGCAGCAACAGAAAACATTGATGAGCCAAGCCCACCAGCTGCCCTGAAGAAAAGTAATTGTTCGTAACTTTGCGCCACACCTGCTAAGAAGGTGAAAAGCGAAACCATAAATACACCGGTTGAAAACACTTTTCGTTCGCCAAACTTATCAACCAAAGTTCCCGAAATAAGACCTGATGCAAAACGGGTGATAGCAAAAGCTGAAACCATTAAGCCAATAGCCGCGTTGTTTACTCCAAAGGATTTAGCAAAAACCGGAATCGCCGGCATGACAATTCCAAAACCAACTGCCACAAAGAATGATGCAGCAATAAGGATGGAAACCTCACGGGGAAGATCCCTAAATGGTGAGCGGATCAACCCAGTGACTCTCCCGCAGCTTCATCACGTGCCGCCGCATACTCTTTATTTGTGCGCAGAGGAGTTTCGCGGAGCTTGAGAGCAAGCAAGAAACCAATCGCGGTGATTGGAGCTGCTGCGATGAAAACTACGTGGAAAGAGTCCACAAATGCATTCAGCGCAGTGGCCTGAATCTCTGGTGGAAGGCTCTTCAAAACGGCAGTGTTCTCACTAATTCCTTCTAGCTTTGACATATCAAAGCCTTGAAGCGCTGCAGGATTAGTGGTTGCAAGCTCTGCAAAGTTGCTTTCTAGGTAATGCCCAACGCGATTGGTCAAAATACTTCCGAAGATCGCTGTACCAAAAACCGAACCTAGTGAGCGGAAGAAAGTGTTTGAGCTTGTAGCAACGCCCATATCCTTGAAATCAACTGAGTTTTGCAAAGCAATAACAATTGTCTGCATTGAAAGCCCAAGACCAGCACCGACAAAGATTGCAAAAATTGCGATTTGCCAAAACGGTGTATCGATCTCTAAACGAGTCATCATCAAAATACCAACTGTCATAAGCGCGGTTCCCATAATTGGAAAGCGCTTGTAATGACCATGCTTTGAAATAAGTTTTCCTGAAATGATTGATGTTGAAACAATTCCGAGCATCAATGGAATCAACTTAAGTCCAGCAGAGGTTGCGGAGTCTCCCTTTACAACCTGAAGATAGAGCGGCAACATCACGATTGCGCCAAACATCCCCGCACCAATTACCGCTCCGAGCAAAGAGGTAAGGGAGAAGGTATGGTTCTTAAATAGATGCAAAGGAAGAATTGGTTCCTTTGCACGCTTTTCCCACATCAGGAACAAAACGGTAAGGATGATTCCGACAATTAGATATGTAATGGTGCGTGAGTCGCCCCAACCATCTTGTGGGCCATAAACAGCTAGTGACAGCAGAACCAGGGTCACCGCAGAAACCATTAAGAATGCACCCAAATAATCAATCGAGTGTTCACGTTTTACCTTTGGAAGGTGGAGAACCGCTGAGGTAATTACAAGCGCCGCGATTCCAAATGGGATATTGATGTAGAAAATCCAACGCCAACCAGCTACTCCCAAAATCTGGGCGTTGTCTGAGAAAAAGCCGCCTAGTAGAGGACCTGCTACAGAGGACAAGCCCCAGACAGCGCCAAAGTAACCTTGATATCGCCCGCGTTCACGGGGAGACACGATGTCACCGATGATCACGAAGGTAAGCGCCATTAAACCACCGGCACCTAAACCTTGTAGTGCGCGAGTTGCAATCAACTGTTCCATATTTTGTGAAGCACCTGCAAGGAATGAACCAGCTAAGAAAACAACGATTGCGAATTGAAAAACAACTCGTCGCCCATAAATATCTGAAATCTTTCCGTACAACGGAGTTGATGCAGTTGAGGTTAACAGGTATGCAGTCACAACCCAGGTGTAGTGATTCAAACCATCGAACTCTTCAACGATGCTTTTTAGGGCGGTTGAAACGATAGTTTGATCAAGGGCGGCTAGGAACATTCCCATCATCAACCCACCCAGAATTACCATGATTTCTTTGTGTGTGAGTTGATTTGTACCTTCAGTTACGGGCTTCTCATTAGACATGAAGGTAAGGTTACTCTGTGAAATCAGTTATAGCCGAACACTTAGTAAAGACCTATCGCAATGGCGAGGTCAAAGCACTCAATGATCTGTCATTAGATGTCGAAGAAGGCACTGTTTTAGGCGTACTTGGGCCTAATGGTGCAGGCAAGACAACAACTGTGAGAATTCTCGCAACGCTGTTAAAGCCAGACACTGGATCAGCAACTGTTGCAGGTATTGATGTAATCAAGCATCCTGACAAAGTTCGTGAACAAATTGGATTATCTGGTCAATATGCAGCTGTTGATGAAACATTAACTGGCTGGGATAACTTGGTGATGTTTGGTCGTTTGTATCACCTTGGTCGCCAGAGCTCTATCGATCGCGCCAACGAACTACTAGAACGTTTTGATTTAACTGAGGCTGCGCGTCGCCCCATCAAAACCTATTCAGGTGGAATGCGTCGTCGCCTTGATTTGGCGGCATCCTTGATTGTTAAACCGAAGATTCTCTTTTTAGATGAGCCAACAACTGGTCTAGACCCACGTGGTCGCCAAGATATGTGGGGAGTCATCCAAGAGCTTGTTAAGGGCGGAGTTACCTTGCTTTTAACAACACAATACTTGGAAGAAGCAGATCAACTAGCTGATGAAATTGCTGTTATTGATCGTGGAACCGTAATCGCTCGCGGAACTTCAGATGCTTTGAAAAAGCAGGTTGGTGGAGAGCGTTTAGAAATCACTGTGGAACCTGGTGATCTTGCTACAACAAATGAAATTGTTGCCAAGATCAGCGGTCATGCAACACATATAGATCACCGCACCATTAGCGCACCTGTTCTTCATGGATCAAAGGATTTAATGGATGCATTGCGCGCGATGGATGATGCAAAGATCCACCCGCTTGATATTGGTTTAAAGCGACCATCTCTTGATGACGTGTTCCTATCCTTAACAGGTCACGTTGCAGAAGAAACAGTAGAAGAACCAGTGGCTAAGAAGAAGAAAGGCGGCAAGAAGTGAAAAATGCAATTAACGATGCAATGGTCATCACCAAGCGTCAGCTTCTTCAGTTAGCACGAGTTCCAGAGCTTCTTGTTTTTTCAACAATTCAACCGGTGATGTTTGTTCTCTTGTTCCGCTATGTATTTGGCGGTTCGATTGATACAGGCCAACCTGGTGGGTATGTACAGCTTTTGATGCCAGGAATCTTTGTGCAGACAGTGGCATTCACCTTGGCATCAACTGCAATTGGTTTAGCTGAAGATATGAAAAAGGGTCTGATTGATCGCTTTAGATCACTGCCAATCTCACGCGGCGCGGTTATCTTTGGTCGCACCTTCGGTGATGCGCTTCTTAATATCTTGGTATTGGTCGTTATGGCACTTGCTGGATTTGCAGTTGGATGGCGTCCAACTTCTGGATTGGTTCAAATCTCTTTGGGCTTCATCTTCCTCTTTATGTTTGGTTATGCCTTGTCATGGATTGGAATCTTGGTTGGCCTGTCAGTTAAAGAAGCACGCACCGTTCAAAGCGTTGGTTTCTTGGTGACATTCCCGCTGACCTTCTTATCTAATGCCTTTGCACCAACTACAGGTATGCCAAAGGCGCTGCAGTACTTTGCTGAATGGAATCCAGTATCAACGATGGTTGCGGCTTGCCGTCAACTCTTTGGCCTAGAAAATGAGTTTGGCGCTACAGCTAACTCATGGCCAAGTCAGCACCCTCTAGAGACATCACTGCTCTACATGGTGTTGCTGATGGTGATCTTTATTCCGCTGAGTATTCGTAAGTACAAAAACTACTCAAACTAGTTACGCGTAAAACTCCGCGGCAACAATCTCTACTGAGATTTCACGACCGTTAGGTGCTGTGTAGGAAACCTTTGCGCCAATATCTTGGCCAAGAACTGCGGCACCTAATGGTGACTTCTCGCTGTAAACATCGAGATCACCTGAAGAGATCTCACGTGAACCGATTAAGAACTTCATCTCATCACCGGCGATGATTGCGGTAACAACCATTCCTGCACCAACTTTTCCATCAGCGCTGGCTGGGGGAGTTCCAATGTGTGCGTTCTCCAACATTTGCTTTAGCTGGCGAATACGCGCTTCCATCTTTCCTTGCTCATCACGAGCTGCGTGGTAACCACCATTTTCCTTTAGATCACCTTCAGCGCGTGCAGCTTCAATCTTTGCTGTGACATCTTTGCGACCTGGGCCTTCAAGTTGCTCAAGTTCAGCACGCAGGCGATCAGCGGCTTCTTGGGTTAACCATGTCTGTGTCATAAGGCGTAACGGTACTGGCTATCTACTTAAGGCGACAACTGGAGACATCAGCGTTAACCGCTTCGCTACGCGTAGGAACAAGGGTGACCAGTTCAACCTTTGACTTACCTGCAGCTATTTCCTGATCAATCTGTCCCACAATGTTCTTATCAAAGTCACGGGCGATCAAGGTGCACACCACTGCTTTTTGGCTATCGGTTCGCTCGATGAAGTAACGCACCGATGCTTCACGATCACTTGGGATCGTAAATGAGACGAGCTGAGAACGCAGTGGCGGATTGGAGTGATACAACGCGGTCCACATCAACCAACCAATTCCCAGAATCGCAACAATGGCGGCTACAACAGGCCACTTAGTGCCTTTCTTCGCACCGTATCGCTCTTCGTAATTGAACGGCTCTGGTGATTGCATGACATGATTATGGCATGGAAAAAGAAGAAGTCTTCATGGGATCAGCCGGCTCTTTAACGGTCGGAATCCTATTAATCGCCGTCGTCTTTTTGTTGCGTAGTTTTTATAAGCGCTTCATGGGCATAGATCGAAGCGATGACACAACCGAGTAATTTCGCAACCAAGTTTTTTCAAGCGGTCGCGGTTATTGCAATCGCTGCTTTGTTTGTTGGTTTAGGTTTTTGGCAGCTTCAGCGCGCTGCAGATTTGAAGGCAAGTTTAAAGGTTGCTCGAACAATTGATACAACTGAGACTCCGCTGCAATCAGTTGCAACACCTCGTGAAGCACTTGGCGCACAAGCATTTAACAGAACTGTTTCCTTAACCGGTAAGTACATTGCAAATTTCAGAGCACCTAATCAAGATGATGGAGATGGCGTTGTTTCAGATTGGGAGGTCGCCCTTGCGCAAGTAGATGAGCGATCTGCGATCTTGGTTGTACGAGGTCTTTGGTCAGAACGTTTGCTCAATCCAGATATTCAGCAGTCCATGGATATTGAAATCACGGGAGTTCTTGTTGCAAGTCAATTTGCAGATCGCGCCGACAATACCCCCGGAGTAATTTCACGTTTGGATAGCGCCGTCATTGTCGGACTCACCGAACTTGATTTATACGATGGGTACATCCTTGCTCGATCTGAATCCACTCGAGAAGGAGCCCTTGAGCGCACCCGTGTAACTGAGGAAAAGCTCAACCCAAAGATCCCAGGTTTCTATTGGCAGCACCTTTCATATGTTGTGATTTGGTGGCTTATGGCAGCGGTTGTGCTGTATCTGCCCTTCTATCGCCGTAGAGTTACCCCATGAGCGGAGCAATCAAGCGGTACCGATTTATGGCGCTAGTAGCCGGAGTTATGTCCCTTCTCTTGTGGTTTGTTGATCTGCCAGTGGCATATCTCTTCAACAATGAGGATTGGAAGCAGGCTGTTGCTTGGATTCCCTTCGTCCATGGCTGGGTCTACGCCCTTTACGTACTGGTTGCGATTCAATTCTCGGTGAAAGCCCAATGGCCAATGAAGAAGATCATTTGGTTGATCTTGGCCGGAACCCTTCCTATCGCATCAATCGCTGCGGAGCGCAGAGTTGTTCGACAGTATTCGTAAGGTTATTAAATCTCTGATCTACCCACTGTACGAGTGGCGTTTAGTTCGATCCTTAGATTTTTCAAAGACCCCACATCACGTTGGTGTGATCCTCGATGGAAATCGTCGCTGGGCAAAATCCAACCCAACTAATAATGATCCCCACGGCCACAAAGCTGGCGCAAGCAAGATCATTGATTTTTTAGGGTGGTGTGATGACGCTCAGGTCAAGGTTGTAACACTGTGGCTCTTATCGACAGATAACTTCAAGCGATCCCAAGAAGAGATTGATGAACTATTGAAGATCATCGGCAACACCGTTGATGAATTAGCTGCCACCGGTCGTTGGAATATCAAAGCAGTTGGAGCTCTCGATCTTTTGCCACCTTGGCTTGAAGAAAAGCTCAGCTCTTTAAAGCCGATTCGCAATGATGGTGTCGAAGTAAATGTTGCAATCAGTTATGGCGGCCGCCGCGAAATCGTGGACGCGGTCAAGAGTTACTTAAATGAAGAGGCAGCTGCCGGACACTCCATCAAGGATGCACAAGAGAAGTTAACAACTGAGGATATTTCAAAGTTTTTGTACACCGCTGGCCAACCAGATCCAGAGCTCTTGATCCGCACCTCAGGCGAACAACGCCTTGGCGGCTTCTTGTTGTGGCAAAGCGCGCTGTCAGAGTTTTATTTTTGCGAAGCCTATTGGCCGGATTTTCGCCGCTTAGATTTCCTCCGCGCCCTTCGTTCTTACTCTGTGAGACAACGTCGCTTCGGTTCATAAATCGATACCAAGATTTAACTTTTCAATCTCGCGTGTCTGCGCAAAATTGCCCACCCTCGGTTCTACCTTTTCACTTATCCGAAGCATTTCCGGCGAGAACAATTAAATCTAGGAGCATTCATTGGCTGCTAAGGGTCAAAAAGCTAAGAAAACCTTTGTTTTAGATACCAGTGTTTTGCTCGCAGACCCCGGGGCGCTCTATAGATTTGCCGAACATGAAGTCATCATCCCGATCGCAGTTATCGGAGAGCTAGAAACCAAGCGTGATCACCCTGAATTGGGCTACTTTGCCCGCGCTGCATTGCGCGCCCTTGATGATCTGCGGGTAAGCCATGGTCGCCTGGATAAAGCGCTGACCATTACCCCTGAAGGCGGAACCCTTTCAGTTGAACTCAACCACACCGATCTTTCAACCTTGCCCCACGGCTTCCTTCGTGATGGCACCAATGATTCACGAATCCTTGCGATCTCGAAAAATCTGATGTCAGATGGCAAGGATGTTGTTCTTGTAACTAAGGATTTACCCCTTCGCGTTAAAGCATCATCTGTCGGAGTCGAAGCCCAGGAGTATTTGGCCGAGCTCGTTTCAAATAGCGGTTGGACCGGAATCGAAGAGCTCGATGTTTCGTCAGCTGTCATCGATGATTTGTACTCAAGTGAGTTTGCCGATCATGAAGCCGCCCACCAATTGCCGGTTCATACCGGGGTAGTCCTGCACTCTGAAAAGGGATCAGCTCTTGCCCGAGTCACCTCCGATAAACAGTTGAAGTTGGTCCGTGGTGATCGCCAGGCCTTTGGTCTTCATGGTCGAAGTGCGGAACAACGGATCGCCTTAGATATCTTGTTGGATGAAAACATCGGCATCGTTTCCTTAGGTGGTCGAGCTGGAACTGGAAAATCAGCGCTCGCCTTGTGCGCCGGATTAGAAGCGGTGATGGAAAAACGTCTTCACAAGAAGGTCGTCATCTTCCGTCCGCTCTACCCAGTTGGCGGACAAGAGCTCGGATACCTACCTGGATCTGAAGGCGAGAAGATGTCGCCATGGGCACAAGCGGTTTTTGACACCTTGGGCGCACTGGTCAGCCAGCCGGTGATCGACGAGATCATCGACCGCGGTCTGATCGAGGTCCTACCCCTGACCCACATCCGAGGTCGCTCACTTCATGACTCCTTCGTCATCGTCGATGAAGCCCAATCTCTGGAACGGGGAGTCCTGCTAACCGTCCTATCCAGAATCGGAACCGCCTCACGAGTCGTCTTGACCCATGACATTGCCCAACGAGACAACCTTCGGGTCGGTCGCCATGACGGAGTCGTGGCGGTGGTCGAAACTTTGAAGGGCCATCCACTCTTCGCTCATGTCACCTTGACCCGCAGCGAGCGCTCGCCGATCGCAGCCCTCGTTACAGAAATGTTGGAAGGACCGGCGGCCAACTAACTGGTAGCGACATGGCCTCAAAGGGGCCAGAATCTATCTCACAGTCACATTTCGGACATATCGGACATTCCCCTACCTGACCTGCGGTTTTACCTATCCACACCCTCATGAGTTTCTGAGAATTTCCGACTCCCGCACACTTTGATTTGCCGATACGCCCCATCTACCGCACCATAAAGGCATTCCCCTTAACCATTGAGCCTCATTTGAGGCTGATTGGCCATGGCTGGAAACCATGGGTGAATACCGGTGGGTGATTAGAGAAGGAAAGGAGCACGGAGATGAAGGCAGTTTCGAAGACAGCAAAGTCGATCGCCATCCTTGGCGTCTCCTCCTCCCTGCTTCTGATCGCGACCCTGCTCCCATCAGCAAACGCCCTTGAGCTTTCTATGGCATCAACCGTTGAGGTCGATGCCCCAAAGACCGCCTCGATCGTTGAGCCAGAAACCGTGGCGGCCTTGTTTAATGATGAGGATCTATCAGCCACCGCTTCAGGTGCGATCTTCTCAACTCAGATGGCTTTGGTCTCCGCAGTTAGCCGCCAGGTCGAGCTAGCTAGAACACCAATTGGCGCAAAGAAGGTTGCCAAGAGCATCCTCTTGGATGAGTACGGCTTTAGCGAAAAAGAGTACAAATGCTTGAACCAGCTATGGACCAAGGAAAGTAACTGGAACTACAAGTCCCGCAATAAGCGTTCAGGTGCTCATGGAATTCCGCAGGCCCTACCTGCAACAAAGATGAATGTTGTTTCAACTGATTGGCGCACCAACCCTGTAACGCAGATTCGCTGGGGACTTCGCTACATCAGCATTCGTTACGAGACCCCATGCAAGGCGCTCTCAAAGCACAAGCGCAGCAACTGGTACTAATTTAAAACTCTAGTTTTTGGCCTTACTTAATTGGGCCGCTTGCCAATACTCATCGGCTTACTAGTCTCAGCAAAGAAATCATTGCCCTTGTCATCGACAACGATGAAGGCTGGGAAATCAACAACGTCGATCTTCCAGACAGCTTCCATTCCTAGCTCTTCAAAATCCAGAACCTCAACCTTTTTGATGCAATCCAAGGCAAGACGTGCAGCTGGTCCACCAATTGATCCAAGATAGAAACCACCATGCGAATTACATGCATCGGTGACAGCCTTTGATCGGTTGCCCTTTGCAAGCATCACCATTGATCCACCCTGTGATTGGAAGTAATCAACATAGGAATCCATGCGACCTGCAGTTGTTGGTCCAAAGGATCCTGATGCATACCCTTCTGGGGTCTTAGCCGGACCTGCGTAATAAACAGCGTAATTCTTCATGTATTCAGGCATTGGCTTGCCCTCATCCATCGCCGCCTTAATCCGTGCGTGGGCGAGGTCGCGAGCAACCACCAAGGTTCCGGTCAAAGATAGACGGGTCTTTACTGGGTGCTTAGAAAGCTCAGCCAAAACAGCTGACATTGGCTGGTTCAAATCAATCGCTACAACATCATCATTGAGATGCTCATCAGTTGTCTCCGGCAAGAAGTGTGCTGGATCGCGCTCTAACTCTTCTAGGAAGATTCCATCCTTGGTGATCTTGGCCTTTGCCTGACGATCGGCAGAACAAGAAACCGCGATTGCGATTGGCAGTGATGCACCATGACGAGGAAGACGAACAACGCGAACATCGTGACAGAAGTACTTGCCACCAAATTGTGCGCCGATTCCCAATGTGCGGGTGAGCTCTAGAACCTTTTGTTCAAGTTCGATATCTCTGAAGCCATGGCCAGTGGCTGCATCACCTGTTGTTGGCAATGGGTCCAAGTACTTAGTACTTGCAAGCTTTGCTGTCTTTACTGTGTGCTCGGCACTTGTTCCGCCGATGACAATTGCAAGGTGATACGGAGGACAGGCTGCAGTTCCAATTGAACGAAGCTTTTCATCCAACCAGTTCATAAATGAGGTTGGATTCAAGACAGCCTTGGTTTCTTGATATAGAAATGATTTGTTTGCGCTGCCGCCACCCTTTGCGATGTACATCAAGTTGTACTCATTCTGGTGATCGCTATCTGCATAAATCTCGATCTGGGCTGGCAGGTTGTTGCCTGTGTTCTTCTCTTCCCAGGTAGTTACTGGGGCCATCTGCGAATAACGAAGGTTGAGCTGTGTGTAGGCATCGTAAATACCTTGAGAAATAGCCACTTCATCCTTGCCAGTTGTTAAAACAAACTGGCCCTTCTTGCCCATCACCAAAGCAGTTCCTGTGTCTTGGCACATCGGCAGGATTCCACCTGCAGCAATGTTGGCGTTTTTCAAAAGGTCGATCGCAACAAAGCGATCATTCGGTGATGCCTCTGGATCTTTAACAATATTTGTTAACTGCTGAAGGTGTTCAGAGCGAAGGTAATGGTTGATGTCATGGATCGCCTCTGATGTGAGCTTTTCAAGAGCCGATGGCTCAACCTGTAAAAACTCTTTATCGCCAAGCTTTACAACCGATACGCCCTCTTTGCTAACAAGACGGTACTTGGTCTTATCTTCGCCAAGTGGCAGAAGATCTGAGTATGAAAAGTTTGGCATCGCTTCTTCTCTTATTCGGGCTTTACTGAATCTAGTTTTTTCTTAGCGCCATCTAGCCACTCCTGGCAGATCTTGGCTAACTCTTCGCCGCGCTCCCAGAGCTTCAAAGACTCTTCCAAGGTCGCACTTCCCGCTTCAAGGGACTCGACAACTTCAGCTAGCTCATCGCGAGCTGCTTCATATGAGATTTTCTTTGCTTCGGCCATGGTCTAAATCTACTCTCTCTTCGCGCTTACTTGACTGTGGCTTTGGTCTCGCCCTTTGCAAGACGAAGTCGTAACTCATCGCCTGCAGTTAACTTCTTTGGATCTGTGACGATCTGTCCATCTGCTAACTGGACTACTGAATAGCCGCGATCCAAAGTTGATTGTGGCGACAAGGCGCGAACCCGAGCCTTCACCTGCTTGAGCTCTTCCTTAGCAAGCTTCAGAGATGCGCCAAATGATCGGTTGGATCTATCGCGCAGCCCAGCAATGATTTCAGCCCGTGTTGTGATCAAGACATGTGGGTCTTTCATGACGGGGCGGTTCCTAAAGTTAGTAATTCGCGTTGCTTCTAGATCAAGTCGATTAACCAAGGTGCGACGGGCACGATCGCGCATCGCTTCAATCATCGCGATCTCTTCACTGATATCTGGAACAACTCGCTTAGCCGCATCGGTTGGTGTTGATGCTCGGTAATCAGCGACTAAATCCAACAGCGGCGAATCCTTTTCATGTCCGATCGCAGAAACAATTGGAGTCTCACAGGATGCAGCCAGTCGCACTAAGCCCTCATCGCTAAATGGCAGCAGATCTTCAAAGGATCCACCACCACGGGTAATGATGATCACCTCGACATCTTTATTGGCTTCTAGTTCGCGCAACGCCTCAGATACTTCACTGACCGCAGCTGCGCCTTGGACAGTTACCTCGCGGATTTCAAATTGAACACTTGGCCAACGGCGCTTTGCATTCTCAACAACATCTTTTTCAGCATCGGTATTGCGACCACAGATCAAACCAATAACTTTAGGAAGCAACGGCAAAGCAACTTTGCGATCTGAATTAAACAAACCTTCGCCAGCTAATTGATTTTTCAACGCCTCTAATCGAGCGAGAAGTTCACCGACTCCAACCTGACGAATCTCGCGAGCAGAAAATGAGAGCGATCCATTCTTTGTGTACCAAGAAGGCTTTGCATACATCACGATGCGAGCGTTATCGGGCAGAGGCTTTACCGCCGCGATCACAGATTTGTGGCACATCACCGAAATCGACATATCAACGCTTGGATCACGCAGGCGCATAAAGGCCATCATTCCGCTGCGTTCATTCAACTCACTGATCTCGCCCTCAATCCAGATAGGGCCGAGACGATCGACATACTCCTTGATCGCCTCAGAAACGATACGAACCGTTGCGGGGGCCTCACTTGAAGTTTCGAACATGGGATGAGCCTAATAGACTGAACCCATGGCTAAGAGAGTTCTACTGGCAGCGCCTCGCGGATATTGCGCAGGGGTGGATCGTGCCGTTGTTACCGTTGAAAAGGCGTTGGCTCTCTATGGCGCACCGGTCTATGTTCGCAAGCAGATCGTGCACAACGTTCACGTTGTTACCTCGCTCGAAGCTAAGGGTGCGATCTTTGTTGATGAGACCGATCAGATCCCTGAAGGTCAGACAGTAGTTTTCTCAGCCCACGGAGTTTCACCGATGGTGCATGAAGAGGCAGCTGCGCGAAACCTCAAGACAATTGATGCGACATGCCCATTGGTAACCAAGGTTCACCACGAGGTTCGACGTTTTGCGACAGAGGATTCAGAGATTCTTCTTATTGGTCACCATGGCCATGAAGAGGTTGAAGGCACCGCCGGTGAAGCACCAGATCGCGTGCGCATCGTTGATGGTTTAGAAGGTGCTCGCACAATTGTGCCAACTCCTGGAAAGAACTTGGTCTGGCTTTCACAAACAACTTTATCTGTCGATGAAACGATGGAAACCGTTGCAATCCTCAAGGAACGTTTCCCAGATATTCAAGCTCCACCAAGTGATGACATTTGTTACGCAACACAAAACCGCCAAGAGGCGATCAAGGTGATTGCACCACAAG
>JACCDV010903199.1_pt1 | contig 22042 bp, 16 predicted proteins | sample 7446131 | NCBI WGS metagenome assembly JACCDV01 (sample SAMN15323448, study PRJNA562643) | freshwater metagenome | isolation source: river surface water | place: USA:Blue River Watershed | collected 2017-08-17
CCTCCAATGGTTGTGCCATGACCGCCAATCCATTTGGTCGCAGATTCCACCACAATGTTGGCACCATGCTGCAAGGGTTTAAAGAAATATCCACCCGCACCAAAGGTATTGTCTACAATCAGGGGTATTTCGTGTTTTTGTGCGAGGTCGGCAATCTTTTTGAAGTCAGGGATATTCAGTTTGGGATTGCCAATGGTTTCCAGGTAGATCGCTTTGGTTTTTTGGTCGATCAAAGGCTCAAATGATTCCACCTGATCCCCATCCGCAAAACGTGCTTCGATGCCCAGGCGTTTGAAGGAAACCTTGAATTGGTTGTAAGTGCCACCATAGAGGTAAGAAGTGGAAACAAAATTATCTCCCGCTTGCAGGATGTTGGACAGGGCTAAGAACTGTGCTGCCTGTCCGCTGCCTGTTGCCAACGCTGCAACCCCACCCTCCAGCGCTGCAATGCGCTGTTCGAATACATCGGTAGTGGGGTTCATGATTCTGGTGTAAATGTTACCAAATTCCCGGAGTCCAAAGAGGTTGGCCGCATGTTCAGCGTTGTTGAAGCCGTAGGAAGTTGTTTGGTAGATCGGTACTGCCCTCGATTTTGTTGTGGGGTCAATTTGTTGGCCTGCGTGAAGCTGCAGGGTTTCAAAACGATGTTGGCTCATGGTATATGCAGTTTTTTGGTTTATTGATATGGCAATATTATGCAAAAATAATAAGTCTACAAAAAAGATAGACAAATATGGTTGCCATTCATCATTTTTTGTGGAAACATTTTAGCTGTATGTGTAATTTTGTCAAACAATTAGGGTTAACAAACTGCTACTATGGAAAACAAAGATGAAAAATTATGGCGCATTGCCAAAAAGCGTGCTGATTTCAAAAAAAGTGTTTTTGCTTACCTGGTGGTTGTTCCTTTCTTGTGGGGGATATGGTGGATAACTTTTGGTCGCTATGCAGGATTCAACATCACCACCTGGCCGGTGTATGTAACCTTGGGTTGGGGACTCGGACTTTGCTTTCAATTTTATAATGCCTATGGGGCTGGCTCGCAAGACATGGTAGAGCAAGAGTACGAAAAACTCAAAAGGGAGCGGGGAGAGTAGTCTTTAATCTTCCTCAATTGTTTTCGTTATTTCGGATGAATTTTTTTTATTGCTGCGCCATTATTGGTTAACTTACCTTTCTAAACAGATTGCAATGAAAAATAAGCACTCCCATTCGGGAAGAAGGAAGTTTTTGGGTGATGCCGCCAAACTGGCTACAGGATCAATGATTTTTTCAGGTATGCCCACCATCGTTCCGGCATCGGTTTTCGGAAAGAACGCTCCCAGCAACATGATCAATGTAGCCTCCATCGGTTGCGGCCGCATTTCTGTATCACATGATATGTCTGAAATTGCCAAATATGCCGGGGCGCGGATTATGGCGGTTTGTGACCTCGACAGAAAACGTGCTGATATGGGGCCGGAAAATGTGCGTAGGAATTATGTACGGGCTGCAGAAAAAAATGGTGGCTTGAAAGGTGACTGGGATATCAAAGTCTACTATGATTACAAGGAAATGTTGCAAAACAAGGATATTGATGCAGTTCATATCAGCTTGCCCGATCATCAGCATGCTATCGTTGGTGTGCATGCGGTCAATGCCGGTAAGGATGTTTACCTGCAAAAACCCGCTTCGCTAACTGTTGAAGAGGGAAGAATCCTGGCGAATGCAGTGAAAAAAACAGGGCGGATATTGCAGATGGGCAGTCAGCAACGTTCCATTGACCCATGGCCGCAGTTCAAGCGTGCCTGTGAGCTGGTTAGGAATGGCCGTATCGGACAGCTCCACACCATTGAAGTAGGACTGCCTGGAGATCCTGGAGGTGGCAGCACAGTACAGATGCCTGTTCCTTCAACCCTCAATTACGATGCCTGGTTGGGTGCAACACCTGAAATCTATTACACAGAAGATCGGGTGCATTCACAGGATGCCAGCTGGAAGGGGATCAATAGCCGTCCGGGTTGGCTCAGGCTGGAACAATTTGGTGCGGGCATGATCACCGGCTGGGGTGCCCACCACATTGATATCGGTCATTGGGGCATGGGTCTGGACCATAGCGGTCCGATTGAAATCTGGGGTAAAGCCAAATTCCCCCAAGATGAAAAAGGTTACAGTGGATTATGGAATGTTCACGGCATCTTCCGCACCGAAGCTTTGTATGAAAATGGTGTCAAGATGATTGTTTCCAATGAGCTGACGAATGGTGTAAAGTTCATCGGTTCTGAAGGATGGATTTGGGTAACAAGGGGTAATTACCGGGTTACGGATACCGATCCCATTGCAGACAACAATGGTGTAAAGCCATTGGATGCAAGCAATCCAAAAATACTGCAGTCGGTTATCGGCAAAAACGAAATCCACCTGTATGAGAGTTCAGAGCAGCATGCGAACTGGTTGGATTGCATCAAGTCACGCAAGGAGCCTGTTGCGCCCATCGAAACGGGTCACCGTTCCTGCTCTGCCTGTCTGCTGCACCAGATTGCTATGAAGGTGAACAGAAAAATCTACTGGGATCCCAAGAAAGAGCAATTCAAAAATGACGACAAGGAAGCAACAGCCATGCTTTCCCGTCCGCGCAGAAAGCAATATGATTTTTAATCAGCAGATTTATATGAACTTGAGTGGGGATGATTCATCCCCACTTTTTTTTGCCCAATGCATTCCTGTTTTGAATAACTTTGATTGAAAGAAATAACAGAATCATGTCAAATGCTTGTCTGCGCGTGCTTGTAGTTGGATGCGGAAATATGGGTGCTTCACACGCCACCGCCTACACTTTGTTGGAAGGTGTTGAAATATGCGGCATTGTTTCCACCGGTAAAAGCAAGGAAATCCTGAATGAAAAATTGGGTGGTGGATATCCGCTTTTTAGTGATTATGCGGAAGCCCTCGAGGCAACGAAGCCCGATGCGGTTTGCATTTCAACATATCCGGACACCCACGAAGCGTTTGCGATCATGGCTTTTGAAATGGGTTGTCATGTGTTTATGGAAAAGCCCATTGCAGATTCAGTGGCTGGTGCGGAGCGGGTTGCTGCGGCGGCAGCGAAATCAGGGAAAAAACTGGTCATAGGTTATATTCTCCGTCACCATCCATCTTGGATCAAGTTCATAGACATTGCCCAACAGTTGGGTAAACCATTGGTTATGCGCATGAACTTGAACCAGCAAAGCCATGGGTACATGTGGGATGTTCACCGTAACCTGATGAAAAGTCTAAGCCCCATCGTGGATTGTGGTGTACATTATATTGATGTGATGTGCCAGATGGTCCGCTCAAAACCTGTTCAGGTCAATGCCATTGGTGCACGACTGACCAATGACATCCCCGAGGGCAATTACAATTACGGGCAATTGCAAATTCGTTTTGAAGATGGTTCAGTAGGTTGGTATGAGGCGGGATGGGGACCGATGATGAGTGAGACTGCCTTTTTTGTCAAGGATGTGATTGGTCCTGCTGGTTGTGTTTCCATCGTAGCCAAAGAGGCCGGTGGCAGCGGCAAATCTGATTCCGTGGATGCACATACCAAAACAGAATCATTGCGTTGGCACCATGCTGCTATCGACAGCTCCAATGAATTCAAACAGGCAGACGAATGGATTGATCTTACTGATGAACCCGATCACCAGGAACTCTGCAACCGGGAGCAGGCTTATTTTTTGAAGGCCATTGCTGAAGATATTGACCTTACGGATCACGTTGAGGATGCAGTAAATTCCTTGCGCATTGCATTTGCTTGCGATGAAAGTGTGCGGACAGGCAATCCAGTGCGACTGTAGTCAATATGCTCATTTCATTAGAGTCGTCCGATTGCAGCTTTCTTTTGAATCGCCAATGATCTTTTCTGTTTGATCCAATAGACCATCTTGGTCGTTCCCATACCAATGGCTGCACCGGCAAGCACATCTCCCAACCAATGGGCGTTGTTGTACATTCTTAAGTATCCGGTTACGGCAGCTGCAGAATATCCAGCAATGCTGATCAGGGTTGAATGGTGACCAAACTCCTGATGCAAAAATTCCGCTGCAGCAAAAGCTGTGCTGGTGTGCCCGGAGGGGAAAGACCTGTTGTCTGAACCGTCGGGTCTCTCTCTGCCAATAATTCTTTTCATCGATTGAACAATTACAGCGGTGCCCAAATTGGATATGCCATATAGCCAAAGCTGTTCATGGGGTTTGTGTATGCCTTTGGCACCACTAGCATCTGCAATAAAAACAGCGAGGGCTGGTGCATATTGCAGATAGTCATCTGCTGAAATATAGTGTCTGTCTGGTTTGAATCCATTGTAAACACGCACTTCGAGTTTTTTTAAGCTGGGGAAAGTTGAAACTGCAGTTCCCGCCATGAGCAGTGAAACAGAGGAGATCAATTGTTGACCAATTGGTTTGATGACAGTTGTATGAGGGATGCTGTCTGGTATATTGTTTTCTGAAGCCAAAGCAGCTTTCATGCTCAAAAAAATAGCGATAATGGCAATTTCAATTTTTAGCTGAAACATTCTATTCGTTTGTGCAAATATCAATCAAAAAAAGCATTGCGTTTTTCAATCATCTTGCTGATTACCATACTTGCAGTAATTTGCAGCATGGCCAAGAGCAGACATTACTATATACGGAGATCCCATCGTTACCTGGGTGTTTTGTTGGGTGTGCAGTTCCTGTTGTGGACTATTGGAGGGCTTTATTTCAGTTGGAGCAATATGGATGAAATACATGGCGACTTCCAAAAAAAGAAGTTACCATTGTTGCAATCTAATTTGGATATGGTATCACCCAGTGTTGTACTGGATTCGATTAGACAAATACATACAGTTGATTCATTGGTTTCCATTCAGCTGATTGATATCCTAGGTGAACCCCATTACCAGATTCGATGCGTTTCAGCAATCCATGATACACTCACGCATACCCACGGCAAAGGCCTCATGAATCACCTTGCCCACGCCGTAACAGGTAAACTGAGGCAGCCGCTGAGTAAAGCGGAGTCTGTTGCCGTGGCATCAAGGCATTTCAATGGCAACCCCGAAGTTGTCAAAACGGAGTACATCACTTCCACAGGCGGTCACCATGAGTACAGGGAACAACCCCTGCCCGCTTATGCCGTCACTTTCAGTCATCCATCCCAGACTACGGTATACGTCTCAACTGAGTTAGGAACTGTGCAGAAATTCAGGAACGACAAGTGGAGGGTATTCGATTTCTTGTGGATGCTGCATACCATGGACTATGAATCCCGTGATGAAATTGGTAACATGCTGTTGCGTGTATTTTCCATTTTTGGACTGGTAACTGTCATCAGCGGATTTATCCTTTTTTTCATCAGTGCCAAGTGGTTCAAAAAATGAAGATGATGAAAAATATTTGTGGATGGGCTGTAATCTTTTGTATCAATATTTCCTTTGTTTTTGCCCAGCAAAAAGCTGACTCTGCAGTTGTTGATCTGGATGAGGTGGTCGTTTCCTTCAATAAGTGGGAACAATCGAGAAATGAAATCCCCAACAGGATTGAAAAAATAAACAGGCAAGATATCCGGTTACGTAATCCTCAAACAACGGCTGACCTGCTCGGACAAATGGGTGGTGTATTCATCCAAAAAAGCCAACTCAGCGGTGGAAGCCCCATGATCCGAGGCTTTGCCACCAATAGGGTGCTCATCGTAAACGATGGTGTCAGGATGAATAATGCCATCTACCGCAGTGGGAATTTGCAGAACATCATCAGCATAGACCCTTTCACTATTGAAAGTGGAGAAGTTGTTTTTGGTCCGGGTTCACTGATTTATGGCAGTGATGCAATTGGTGGGGTCATGGATTTCAGATCTGTAACTCCAAAGTTTACAACCAACGGGAAATTGCATTTGGGTGGGAACACCTCATTGCGGTATAGTTCCGCAAACAAAGAAAAGACCTTTCATGCTGGATTGCAGTTTGGAACAAGAAAATGGGCCTATTTCAGTTCATTCACCTTCAGCGAATTCAGTGACCTGAAGATGGGTGTGCGTGGAGGACAAGACAGCTATCAACGTCCATATTATGTTCGTCGTATCGGAAATGTCGACAGCATATTAACCAACCCTGATCCAAGGGTACAAAAATTTTCAGGTTACAGTCAGATTAATGCATTGCAAAAGATCCGTTTTGCTCCAGCCAAATATTGGGATCTCCAATACGCTTTCACCTATGCAGGAACAGGAAATGCACCGCGTTACGATAGGCTCATACAAAGCAGGAATGGTAAACCACGGTTTGCAGAGTGGAGTTATGGTCCAATGTTATGGCGTATGCATGCGCTCACTGCGGTCCACAACCAAAAGAATCTGCTCTATGATGAATCCCGTTGGATTGTGGCATACCAGAATTATGCAGAAAGCAGAATAGATCGCACCCGTGCCACCTTGCTCCGCACCATTCAATCTGAAGCTGTGGATGCGTTTAGCTTCAATTGGGATGCGCAAAAATTGGTTGGCAAAACCCAGTTGTTTTATGGCTTGGAGCAGGTAAACAACAAAGTGGGATCTGTTGGTTCGAGAACCAATATCAATACAAATGCATTGACTCCATTCGTCAGCAGGTATCCTGATGGCAGCCGATGGAATACTTCAGGATTGTATATTTCACAAAAAACAAATATTGGCCCCAAAATGACATTGCTCTCCGGCTTAAGATACAGCTACAACGCCATGTCAGCCTACTTTGATACCACATTCATCAAGTTTCCATATCAGAGATTGGATATTAGGGATGGTGGGCTCACAGGCAATCTGGGGGCTGTGTACCGGACTTCTGAACAATGGCAGTGGAATGCCAATGTTTCAACGGGATACCGAATGCCCAACATTGATGATGCCGGCAAATTGTTTGAAAGCGTACCCGGTAATGTAACTGTTCCCAATCCTGCATTGCGTTCTGAGTATGCTTGGAATTTTGAAACGGGATTCGTTTTCAGGGTCCCGAATAAAATCAGGTTGGAAGTCAATGCTTTTCATACGTTACTCGACAATGCCATCGTCCGGAGGCCATTTGCATTCAATGGCTCAGATAGCATCAGTTTTGGGGGTGTCAATAGCAGGGTGGATGCTTTGCAGAATGTTTCCAAAGCCACTGTTTGGGGACTGCAACTCAGCGCACAATGGAACATTCTGCCTTCACTTGTCTGGCAGGGCAATGCCAATTGGATTGCTGGCAAGGAAACGGATGATATCAGGAATGAACAGGTTCCGCTCAGGCATGCGCCTCCCTTTTATGGCAACGCGTTATTACGCTTCAGTAGAAACAAGATATTCGTTGAAGCTTCTTTATACAGCAATGCCCCAGTGGCTTATGCTCAGCTGGCACCATCTGAAAGGTTGAAAACAGATATTTATGCAAAGGATCCTTCCGGAAATCCTTATGCACCCGGTTGGCATACCCTCAATTTGAAAGCATCCTATCAGTTGCGAAAGGGGCTTTCCATTGCAGCGGGTTGGGAGAATATTACGAACCAACGGTACAGACCTTATTCTTCTGGGCTGGTAGCGGCTGGATCGAACCTCATCTGCTCAGTGAGGGCAGAATTCTGATGGTTCATTTGCATCGATCTGTTGGAAAAAGTGCTTCATGGGTACCATTTTTGATTTTCTTTCGTTATGTATACGAAAAGCAATTTGGTAACTATGAAGCATTTCTTTTTTGGGACAGCCATCCTGTCCATTTTTGCTGTTTCTTCGAAGACGTCAGCACAATCGGCTAAGGTAGCAACAGTTCAGCCTCTTGTCCGTTATCAGCAAATGCCCATGCTGGCTGAAAATTCAGGTATGATTTGGTGGAACAATCTCATTTGGCAGCATAACGACAGCGGAGGTGAACCTGCCATTTACGCTACAGATACGGCCAGCAACGTCATTTTGAGAAGGGTAGGTCTGAAGGGGGGATTCAATATAGACTGGGAAGATATCGCACAAGATGATGAGTACATTTATGTGGCTGATGCCGGCAACAATACCAATGGCGCAAGACCCAAATTCATGGTTTATAAAATTGCGAAGTCGTTGATAGTGGACAGTCCGCGCAACCTCACCATCCAGCCGGAAATCATCACGTTCAAATATGAAGATATGCCGGAAAAACCTTTACCAGTTGAGGCCAATCGTACCGATTGGGATTGTGAGGCGATGATAGCCTACCGCAACAAGCTCTACCTCTTTACCAAACAGTGGAAGGGTAATAAAACAGTTGTATACGAGCTCAGCAAAGAGGCCGGCATGCAAACTGCCAAGCGGAGAGACAGTTTGGATGTGGATGGATTGATCACCGGTGCCGATGTGCATCCAGGTTCAGGCAGATTGGTATTGTCTGGCTACACGAAAGCCGGTCAGCGTTTTCTCTACCTGTTTAATAACTTTAAGGGCGACAATTTCTTTTCGGGTCAAAAAAGAAAAATATGGCTTGCCGGACCGGCACAAACTGAATCGGTGGCTTTTATCAATGAAAAATTATTGTTTATAGGCAGTGAAGCCATATCCGTATTGAAGCAGAAACTTGAGACATTGGCAGTAGATACCCTCTTTATCAAATCAAAGTAAGTTGATAGGAGTTGCTGAATCTGCAAGTTGATATAAAAAAGAAGGGCCGCGCATGCGCGGCCCTTCTTTTTTATAAATTATCAGACTAGCGTTGCAGAGACATCTTTTTGATGATGGTCTGATTGTCTATGGCAATTTCAATAAAATAGATACCGTTTGCCCAAGTGTCTTCACCAATGAAGAATTGCTGCGGACCTTTCTTCAGTTGGCTGTCGTATACTTTTTTCTTCAGCTGGCCAGTGCCGTTGTAAACATTTACCCGAACCCTTGCATCCTGTTGAAGGTTGAATTTAAGGGTGAATTTGTTGACAAAAGGATTAGGAATGGTTTTGAGATCCATGCCAGCCTCCATGTTGTTGGCCACTACAGGGGCGGCAGCCATCTTCATCTTATTCATTGGCGCAGTCACTCCTTTGCCAATCAACAATGGTCTCATCATTTCATGGTCTTCATGGGAAAGGATATGGCAATGCCAAACATATTGTCCTGCAACATCAAATTTGGCAATAACCCTGGTAACCTCTCCGGGGTAGGTTATCCATGTATCTTTCCAACCGGCTTCTCCAGGATCAGCATTCCTGAAAACACCTGACAGGTTGATACCTGAAAGTGCACCAGTCACCGGATCGGCATCAGCAGTGAACTCCTCCCTGTTGATCAGTTGCATCTTCACCAGGTGAAGGTGAATGGGGTGAGCATCTGCCGTGTTGTTGTAGATTTCCCAAATTTCTGTTGCATTCAAATCAGGGTTCTCCGTAATGGAATCTCCCCACATCATGGCGCCTTGGGCAACAGTTCCCAACATCGGCATGATATTGCCATTGGCATCCTCGGTTTCATGGAGCAAAACCTTCCGGGCGGGCAATGCGGTTGTGAGGGGAGTAATGGGTGCCGAAAGTGGTGAGTTACCCACTTTGGTCAGCGGCTCCTTTTTGTTGATCGGCCTATTTACCCTGAATTGCATGATTTTTCCGGTTGTTGCGGTATCAGCCATCACGTCTCCAAAAGGATAGGGGCCGTTTGCGTCATTCAACAAAGTGATGGTTTGACCATTCATGGTTGAAAAGTCCACGATGATATCCATCCTTTCACCAGGAGCAATCAGCAAATCAGTTTTGGCAATGGGATTGGGAAGGAAACCGTCATCAGATCCGATTTGTTTGAATGAAGCGTTGTTAGAAAATGTCAGGTGATAAAAGCGGGAATCAGAACCATTCAACACCCTGAAACGATATTCGCGTGGTTCAACATTCAAGAAAGGCCAGGTTTTTCCATTTACAAGGATGAAGTCTCCAAAGAATTCAGGGCTGCCTGTTGGAAAATGCAATTGGCCTGTAGCGGTAAAGACACGGTCTTGAATGACCAAAGGAATATCATGTTTTTGGGCGGGCAACACTTTCGCTTTTTGCCAGCTTTTCTCATTCTTATCCGTTACTAAATAGAAACCGGCCAATCCTGCATAAACATTCAAGCGGGTCACACCAAGGGTGTGGTCATGATACCACAAGGTGGCGGCATCCTGATCATTGATATAAAAATAGGGATCGATATCCCCTTTTAGGAAATCAGCACCTTTCAGCGCAAAAGATGGGGTATACCAAGCTTCTGGCAGTCCGTCACTGGCAGACTCCACATGCCCGCCGTGCAAGTGGGGAACCAGTGGCACACCGGCTTTGCGCCAGTTGGCATTCCCAGAAAGTGCCCACATCATAGTGGTATCTATGGGAAAGAGGTGTGGTAAGGGAACCTTTTTCTTGTCGTATAACCTGTTGGGGAAATAAATCCTTGTTGGGGTTCCTTTGGCGGCTACAATCGTTGGGCCAGGGTAGGTGCCATTATACCCCCAAACAGTTGTAAGCAGGGGTGTATTGGTACCCGGGGCAACAAGTCCGAGATTTTGGGTGAATTGCGTGGCCTGCAAAGTATATGCGCCTCTAGATTTTTCTGTAAGCACTGCCGGAATGGGCAACGGGCTTACGAATTTGGGTTGGGTGTAGGGGTCCAAAAGGAGCGGGGCTGGGGCTACCTGTGCGGACGTGATGTTTGAACAGGCAATGAGGGCAAGCGTTACCCTGCATAAGGAATTGACCAATTTCATGCGAAGCATTTTAGAGAGTTAGGGATGACGGATCACAGGAAATTGGAGAAAACACCTTTATGCGATGGCAAAAGCAGTGTATGGCTTGATTTTTGGAAGGATTGGGCGGATTTGAATCTAAACACTCTTGCAAAAGTGTTAATGAATACAAAAATAATAGGCGTTTATGTGAATATAAATCTTATTGATATTGATATTATCGATGGAAGATATTGTGATAAATCTTATCAATAAAATCTATAAAAAAACATCTTTATGCTTTATCTGAAATTGTGAATTTGCGTTCAATTGGGTTTCAATCCCAAAACGGTAAGGGGGAAATAGGTATTAAACCGGCGAAAATCCGGAATATTGAAAGTGGCCTCGCCTGGAATCGAACCGGGATCTGGAGCTTCGGAGACTCTTATACTATCCATTGTACTACGAGGCCGGGGACGCAAATTTAGTTGATTTCCTTATATTTAGAGTACTAAAGCTTGCTGTGTGAAAAAATTGACCCTTCATTCAATCGCCTTGATTGCCTCTTTTGTTTGCTTTTTGGTTGCTGCTGGTTTTATGGTGAGCAGCAATATTATTGGTGCAGGTCCCTGGACAATTGCCTTCTTTGCCTTGCTGGCATTGGGTTTCAGGGGTATGGACAATTTGAAAGGTTATGCCTTCACTGTTATGATTTTTGCTGCCGTGGCTACTTCCTTGTACTATCCGCAGTATTTTTTGGTTTGGGGTGATTTCAAACTATCTGGATTGATCATCCCATTGTTGCAAATCATCATGTTTGGCATGGGCACTTCCATGTCGGCTAACGATTTTATTACCATTGTGAAAAGTCCAAAGGGTGTAATCATCGGCATCCTCAGCCAATTCACCATCATGCCATTCCTAGGGTTCAGCCTAGCCTATTTCAGTGGGTTGCCGCCTGAAATAGCAGCTGGAATCGTATTGGTGGGTTGCTCGCCCAGCGGATTGGCCTCTAATGTTATGGCATACCTCGCAAAAGCCAACTTGGCTCTTTCCATCACCATCACTTCCTGCACAACCTTGCTGGCACCATTTGTAACGCCCCTCCTCATGAAGCTGTTGGCGGGCGCTTACATCGAGATCAACGTGTTGAGCATGATGTGGGATATTTCTAAAATGATCATCCTGCCCATCGTGGTTGGACTCCTATTCAATAAATTGCTGGGCAGCAAAGCGATTTGGTTGGACAAAGTGATGCCGCAGGTTTCTATGATGGGTATCGCACTCATTATTGTGGTAATCACCGCCGCCGGTAGGGACAGCCTGCTGTCTATCGGCCCTCTGTTGATCATCATCGTATTGCTTCACAACAGTTTCGGCTATTTGTTGGGGTATTGGTCTGCAAGGGCCTTCAAGATGTCAGAATCCGATGCGCGTACGGTTGCCATTGAGGTGGGATTGCAAAATGCAGGGCTGGCGTCTGGCATCGCCAAAACCATGGGGAAAATAGCGACGATAGGGTTGGCTGCAGGGGTGTTCGGCCCGCTCATGAACATCACCGGTTCGATGTTGGCTTCCTATTGGCATAAGCGTTCACCGGATCAAGCCTAACCATGAAAATCCTACTGGTCTTAGTTTCTCTCTTTTCAAGCCTTTTTTGGCCTTCCCAATTGGCCACAAACTTATCCTTGCAGCAATCTGCTGTGGATGTTAAACTCTTTATGCCCGATGGTTTTGAGGCTGATGTGGTCGTCGACAGCTTACCGGGAAGGGCAAGGCATTTGGCTGTGAACAGCAATGGTGATATTTATGTAAAAGGAAGACGGGAAATGCCAGGAGGAATGAATTGGGCCTTGCGCGACACAACAGGGGATGGCCGGGCAGATCTGATCATGAATTTCGGCTCCTTCCGGCAAGAAGGACCTTATTCAACAGAGATGCGCATCCATAAAGGGTATCTCTATACCAGTGCGGAAACATTTGTCTACCGATACAAACTTACACCTGGTGAACTCATTCCTTCATCCGAGCCTGAAGTTGTTGTCAGGGACTTGGACGGTCCAAGGGAACACGACGGAAAGCCTATAGCCTTTGATGATGAAGGGAATATCTATGTTCCTTTTGGAGGCCCCTCCGATGCCTGTCAGGTTCAGAACCGGGTGCCCGGATCTCCAGGAATGAAACCTTGTCCGCTGCTTGATTCCAACGCCGGCATCTGGAAATTCAGGGCCGACAGGCAGAACCAGTTCCGTTCCCGGGACGGTATCCGGGTGGCTACGGGTCTGCGCAGTGTGGTTGGGATGGAGTGGAACACACGTGACAAAACGTTATACGCAGTTGCCCATGGCAGGGACAACTTGAATGCTTCCTGGCCGGGTATATTTACCGACTGGGATAATGCCATGTTGCCAGCAGAGGGCTTTTACAAATTGCCAGTGGGTGCGGATGTGGGTTGGCCTTACTATTATTTCGATCAGCTGAAGGGTAAAATAATGGTAAATCCCGAATACGGCGGCGACGGCAAAAAGGTATGCACTGATCCCAAAATCAGCAAGCCTGTTTTTGGGTTTCCGGGGCATTTTGCACCCAATGACCTGGTTTTTTACCGTGGTAGCCAATTTCCTGAACGTTACCGGCATGGTGCTTTTGTGGCACTGCATGGCTCCACCATCCGCGCGCCATATCCGCAGGCAGGATATTTCATTGCTTTTCTGCCTTTTAAAGATGGACGCTTCCAGCCGATGGAGGTTTTTGCCGATGGCTTTGCCGGAATGGATACCATCATCAATACCGCAGATGCTGCACATCGTCCGATGGGATTGGCTGTTGGTCCGGATGGCTCTCTTTATGTATCCGACTCTCAGAAAGGTAAGATATGGCGAATCAAGTATAAAGGCAGCCGCTCAGCATTCGGATCAGCTCAACTGGCAGGCATGAAAAAAAGGCAGCTTACCGCCACCAATATCAAAACACCTGATCCGGTAAAAGACAACCTGGATGAAAAACGGGTTATGGCCCGTGGCGAACAATTGTACACACAGTATTGCCGCAGTTGTCATCAGCGTTCCGGGGCGGGTGATGGCAACCGCTATCCACCCATCGTAAGATCTGAATGGGTGAGGGGCGACAGCTCCCGATTGATAAATGTTTTGCTCAAAGGGCTGCAGGGTCCTATTGAGGTTTCAGTAAAGGAATACAACAACGTTATGCCTGCATTCAGTTTCTTGAATGACGCAGATTTGGCGGAATTGCTGACCTACATCAGAAAAGGGTTCAGCAATTGGCGTTCGGGTATCACACCTGAACAGATCGCTGCAGAGCGAATGAAAGGGCAGTGATCACTTGACATAAATGGGTTTCGCCAAGCCGTTCATATCATACACAATTTGCCCCCCTTTGATGGTCACTTCACATTCCAATCTTTCTTTACCCGGCATGTAGTACCCAGTTTTGTCATAAAACCCAAATTCTCCTTTTCTGACCCTGAGGATGGTTACATCCGCCTCTGCTCCAGCTGAGAGGTTGCCTAATTCAGTCCGGTTGATCACCTGAGCAGGCTTCCAGGTGCTTGCATGGATCACAGCAGTCAAAGGCATGCCCATCAACATGAATTTTGACATCACATCAATCTGACTTTTCATTGAGGTATTCATGCTGCCTGTATGGAGGTCTGTACTGATAGTGTTTGGATAGAGCCCTGCTTTGAGTGCTGGGATGGCTTGTGTGAAATTGAAGCTGGCACCACCATATCCTACATCAAAGATGATTCCTCTTTTTTGGGCAGCCAATACAAAAGGTTTCAAAACACTTGTTTTTTCATCCACAATAGTTTCCCTTGTTCCGTCAAGCGCAGCATAAGTGTGGGTGTAGATGTCTCCCGGTCTTAGTTTTTTCATGAAAAGCTCTTCGATCGAAAGGGTGGGCATGGCGCCTCCAAAGTCAATGATGACAGGCATCCCAGCCATTTTGCCTGCTTCTGTAACCCGCTCGGTCGGTCGCCAATCATGACCTGAAAAGTGGGCCAGTTTGAACCCCACTACAATGTCTTTATTTTCCAAAGCGGTCTTTGCCGTGAGGGCCGCATCCATGTCGTTCACATCTTGTTCATATTTGCCGCCACGCATGCCTTCGCCAACAATGTTCATAAAAGACAATACACGGGTTTTGGAACTGCCAATCACATTTTTCCTGAAAGTGGCGAGGTTCTTCCATCCGGCACCTCCGCAATCTACAATGGTTGTCACACCGGCCCTGAAGGTAAATCCATCAGGAGGTAGTGCGCTGAGTCCGTCACTTAGGTAATGGTCTTCTTGCGTACCATGAAATACATGTCCGTGGATATCAATCAGTCCGGGTGTCACAACAAGCCCCTTTGCATTGACTACCTGTTTGGCATCACCAGGATTCAATCCAGGCGCCACTTTGACAATTTTCCCTGATTTGATGGCAACATCGGCTATCGCATCCATATTGTTTTTGGGATCGATGACCCTACCTCCAGTGATGAGGATGTCAAAAGTTTTTTCCTGTTGTGCCATGAGGTTGGCAAAAAGTAGCAGGAGGCTTAGTAATACAGACATTTTTTTCATGGCAAAAGCTTGTTGATTGATGGTTCTTTTTAAAAATACGTAAAAACATTGTAAATTAACTTCCATTAACCCAGATCTACATGCTTGCAACCTTACTCATTTCTTTGAATGCATTCTTCTCATTTCATCAGGCGGATACCGGAAATTACCAATTATTGGTAGGTTCCTATACCAAAGAAGGTAACCCGGGAATAGAGGTTTTTGACGCACAAACAGCCTCAGGAATAGTCAAGGGGCGTTATACACGCTCCATGCCCAATGCATCATTCATGGCGGTGTCTTCCAATACCCAATATCTCTATACTGTATCGGAACAAAGCGGCAATGCTGCCGTTGCTGCATTCAAGTTAAACAGCAAGGGGGAGTATGATCTCTTGAATACCGCTGCGGCAAAAGGGTCAGGTCCTTGCCATGTGGCTTTGCGGGAAGCAACGCAGACTGTTTACGCTGCCAACTACGGCAGTGGTAGCCTGAGTGTTTTCAAAACGGAAAATGGCAAACTATTGCCTATTGCCCAGCATATCCAATATGCCGGTTCCAGCATCAACAAATCAAGGCAACAAGGTCCACATGCCCACCAGGTGGTTGTTTCGCCGGACCAGCTTTACCTCTATGTCAATGATCTTGGAACAGACAGGATTTACCAACACCGCATTTATGCAGACGGATTGGTGAATGAAACACCAGAATTGATTCAGATTAAGCCCGGCAATGGTCCGCGTCATATGACTTTCAATGCCTCGGGCACACATGCCTACCTGCTCAATGAACTCTCCGGTACGGTGGATGTTTTCCGGGTGCAGGAAGGCAAATTCAGCCTGTTGCAATCCATCGCTTCAGACACTTCTTCAGCTTCCAGCAAGGCCAGTGCCGATATTCATATATCGCCCAATGGAAAATGGCTGATCAGCTCCAACAGGATAACCACGGATCAGCTGACGATTTTTGCCATCAATGCCGACGGCACCCTGAAAAAAACCGGTCATCAGCAGGTGGCTAAAATGCCCCGTAATTTCAACTTCGATCCCACCGGCAAAACAGTTTGGGTAGGCAGTCAGACAGAAAATAGGATTCAGGTGTTTTCTTTTGATGATGCCACCGGGAACCTTACTGATTTGAAAAAAGATATCTCCATCAAAATGCCTGTTTGTTTGGTCTTTGTGAAACCACAACCGGAAGTTGATGCAGAGGAACGCATCCGGGAGAATAATATTAAGCTGATCCCACCTACCGCTCCCATCGCCAATTATGTCAAATACGTTCAGGTAGGCAATACCGTCTATCTTTCTGGTCATGGTCCGGATAAGCCGGAAGGCGGACAAATCTTCGGTAAGCTTGGCAAGGATTTGACGGTGGAGCAAGGTCAGGCAGCCGCAAGGTTAACTGGCATATCGCTGATATCCACTCTTAAAGGTTATGTAGGCGATTTGAACAGGGTGAAGCGGATTGTGAAGGTGGTAGGACTGGTCAACTGCACCCCCGAATTTGCACAACAACCACAGGTGATGAACGGCTGCTCCAACCTGATGGTGGAGGTGTTTGGCGACAAGGGAAGGCATGCCCGTACATCGGTGGGAGTGAATGCATTGCCCAACAACATCGCTGTAGAAATCGAAATGATTGTAGAACTAAAATAAAAACCATGCAACAGGAACAAAGGCGGTCGGCCTTCAAAAAGATTTTCGCCACATTACTTGGAATGACCGGCATATCAGCTGTTTCCAAGGCTGGCACAGCATCGGCAACAGCTGAAATGGTGTGCCACAACATCGTTACACAGGATGAAATCCCACTTTTCTCCGGATCCACCACTTTTGGTGGTTTGGTCTTTGTTGCCGGTAAGGGGGCACATTTTGAAGGGGACATCAAAGCCCATACCGATCATGTGCTCAAAGAATTGGAGAAGGAATTGGTCAAGGCCGGTTCCTCAATGGACAAGGTTTTGAAAGTGAATGTCTATCTCGCAGATCTTAATGACTATAAAGGCATGAACGAAGTGTTCCGTGGCAGATTCGGACCCAAGCCTCCTGTGCGCACAACTGTTGCCACCTATGGCGGTGTTCCAGGAAACTCATTGGTAGAAATGGATTGCATTGCCATCGCTGGAAACAAATAAATAATTTTTATGAAAAGAAGAGATCTTATAAAATATCTTTCAGTGACGCCGGTTGCCGGTGCTGCTTTAGCAGGTGACATCACTTCCCTTCGTGCTGCCACGCATGAAACCAAGGCCGCTCCGAAAAAGGATTACTTCCAAGAACTGGGTGTGCGTACTTTCATCAATGCAGCCGGTACCTATACAGCCATGACTGCAACCTTGATGAGGCCCGCCACCTTGGAAGCTATCAAATATGCTTCCGGTCAATTTTGTATGTTAGACGACCTGCAAGATAAAGTGGGGGAGCGTATAGCACAAATCACCCATGCGGAAGCTGCAGTGGTTACCAGCGGCGCCTTTGCAGCCCTCACGCTGGGTATGGCAGGCATCCTTACTGGCAAAGATCCGGTAAAGGTGAAAGCCCTTCCAAAATTGGAAGGTACCGGTATGAAAACGGAAGTGATTTGCCAAAAGGCGCATGCCATTGGATACAATCAGGCACTGACCAATTGCGGTGTGAAGATAGTTATGGTCGAAACAATGGAAGAACTGGAAAAGGCTATTAATCCAAACACTGCCGCCATGCATTTCTTGCATGTGCAGTCTGACAGTGGAAAGATCCAGCACGAACAGTGGGTGGCCATCGGCAAAAAGTATGGCATACCTACAACCATTGACATTGCTGCAGATGTTCCTCCTGTAGAAAACCTCTGGAAGTTTAATGATATGGGTTTTGATTTTGTGGCCATTTCAGGTGGAAAGGCTTTACGTGGGCCACAAAGTGCAGGCATACTGATGGGCAAAAAAGATATCATTGCCGCCGCCAGGCTGTCAATGCCTCCCCGTGGGGAAACCATCGGCAGGGGCATGAAAGTGAACAAAGAAGAGATTCTGGGCATGATGGTGGCTTTGGAGGAATTTATTGCCATCGACCACGCTGCAGAATACCGCATCTTCCAGCAACGAATAGACCGGATCAGGGCATCTGTAGATAAGGTTCCTGGCATCACCACTTCGGTGAGTCATCCGGTTTTGGGGAATGTTACACCAACACTCAACATCACTTGGGATAAGTCGCTTGTGAAAAAAGACGGCAACGAAATGCGCACGCAACTCAGGCAGGGCAAGCCTTCCATTGAAGTTGTTGGTGGCAAGGATAACCTCAGTGTAACTGCCTGGTCTTTGCAGGAAGGGGAAGACAAAATTGTGGCCCTCAAATTGAAAGAACTGCTGGAATGGGCGTCAGCATAAAGGGAACACCATGAAGAATGTTTTTGGGTTAATAATCTGTATGTTCGCCCTCCAATGCACCAGTTTCGCACAGTTGCAAAACAAACAGGAATTGGTTTACCTGACGGGCTACTGGAAGGGTGAGCGCTTTGATGACGGCAGGCCCAAGGTTTCAGACCAACTGGTGGAAAGGGCCAAAAAAATAGGCATTGAGGAAGCTTGGCAAATTCTCAACAATGAAGGATACCGGAACCAGTTTGAAGGCAACTGGAAAATGGTACACGACAATGTTCCGGTGGTGGGTAGGGTTGTAACAGCCAGGTACATCCCTTCAAGGCCGGATTTGGAAAAGCAAATCAAAGTACGTGGATTGGAAGAAGGCAGAAAAGGTAATACCAATGCTTGGCCCATAGAAATTCTGCAACGCGGGGACGTATACGTAGCGGAAGCGTTTGGCAAAATTGCCCAGGGTACTCTGATAGGTGACAACCTGGGAACTTCCATTTTCAACAAGACCGGAACTGGCGTCATTTTTGACGGTGCTGCCCGGGATTTGTCGGGGCTTGCTAAAATTCCCGGCTTCAACGCTTTTGTCCGGGACTTTCACCCCTCTTTTCTGGAGGAAGTGGTTTTGGGTGGATTGAATGTTCCCATCAGAATTGGTTCAGCAGTCGTAATGCCAGGGGATTTGGTGATATCCGAGCGCGAAGGCGTTCTGTTCATCCCTGCCCATATGGCGGAAATGGTGGTAGCCATGGCAGAATTCATTGCGGTGCGCGACAGGTTTTCGAAAGATATGTTGAAATCCGGACGCTTCAATGCTGGACAGATTGATAACGAGTGGACAGCAGCCATCAAAGCCGCATTCCTTGAGTGGATAGGCAAACATCCGGAGGAACAACAGATTACAGCAGCGGAGTTGGATAGGTTGCTTCAGAAAAGGACCTGGTGAAATCAATTCACCGGGGTAAAGGTAAACAAGTATTGACCTTTTGATTGGGGTGTTTGCTGTGAGAGTATTATTCTCGTGATTTTCCGGCCATCCCATTTCTTGTTGAAGCTTTCATATTCCATGCCCTTAAAAGAAGGTTCTTCCAACTGCACCTGCCATTTGCGTTCATCATACTGCAATGTAAGTTGCCGGCCCTCATTTCCAGTCAGTAGAATCTTTCCTTGATCACTCACCTCAACGGTGCAAACGGTCATGAATACCTGTTGGTAGGAAGCTGGTGTAGATTGCAGCTCAACCGCATCCCTGATTTCAACCTTTTCCTTCTCCCTGTTGAGTTTTACAGTTCTTTTCAAAGTGATAATTCCAGCTTCTGCGGGGTATGCAGCAGCAAGATCCATATAAAGGGAAGATTCTTTAGCATTGATGGTTTCCTTTACATTTTTGGCTTCGAAAGATCTGCCTGCTTCCTGGCCTTTACCGTTCACAATGGGTAGATTATGGTATTCGGAACGGGTGAACCAGAGTTCATATCGGCGGTTTGAAAATGTCCTTGCGGTGTAGTTGCCCCTTCCCGCATCAATAACCATCGGTTCCCCTCTTTGGTAAATGATAAAATCCCCCACATCATTGTGGTTGTGGCTTTCTGCGTTGTGCCCGCCATGGGCAGCGAGGAACAGTCCGGCCGGTGTTCTGGCTGTCAGTATCTGAACATCACTGATCCATGCAGATTCCGGGTCTTTGTAACCGGAAGCGGAAGTATCCATAGTTTGGATGGTCAGCAGGTTTTCGAGGTAACGCATCCGCATGCCTGTGGAGCTGCCTCCTTTGGTGGGATATTTTTCCTGAGCCCATTGCCCGAAAGCAGTCAGGGTCTCATCCTTTACAGCCTTTCCAAAACGGTATAGCAGGAGTCCGCTAGGCGTAAGTTTGGGATCGGCGTCTGCAAAATTGACAAAATAGTTGCCGTCGATATGGGTTCGGGTGATGTATCCGGCCATTTTCCGGATCAGCTCATGATCGAAAATGGTAATTTTCCCCTTTGATGCATTGTGCAAAAGGTCAAGGCAATCGAATACGCTCGCTCCAGCTGCAAACCAATAACTGGGCCCCTCATCACATCCTCCGTCATCTCCTAAGCTATTGAGATATGCGTCCAGTCCCACCATCGATTTGTAAACCATCAAATCCCTGCGCTCTTTGTTTTTTTCAAGCAACAGTGAACCCAAAATCCAATTCGACATGATCCAGGGGTTCCAGTTGTTTACAGGTTTTGTTCGGCTCATCCAACCGTATTGGTTCCCATATTGCAACATAGGGGTGAACAATCTCCGGTTGGTTTCATGATAAATCCTTTTGCGGATCAGTGGATTGATGCTATCCAATCTGCTTCCCAGAAAATAGTCGGCCAAGGCCAAAACCGCTGCTGTTTCTGCGCTGAACAAATCCACCACGGGTCTTTCCACATCAGGCAATCCTGTGCCGCTGATGTGTGCGGGAACACCCCAATAGCTTTCTTCGCATATCGACCAGATACCGTTGAATGCAGCTTCTGTAAAGCGCCCTTTTCCTTCCATACTTTCTGCCAGCACAAGGTTCATCAGCACTTCCCGTTTCCGAAAAGATATGCCGGAATGCCTGAGCCTGTCGCCACTTCTTTTGAAATCCATGGATACACTACCGCTGATGGATTCAAACGTGTAAGTCAGTTGCTTTTCCGCCTCGCTGATGATGGATTCCAATAAATTTCCTGGAACTGCCTGTCGCCATGCTTCAGGCGTCTGCGGATAAGGTTTCCATTGTTCTTTGGGAACCAAGGTTGTAGCAATGGATTCAGGGGTGTATTTTTTTTCCAGAATGTTTCTGGGGGTCACCTGTGCATATGTGGAAACGGTAAAAACAAACACGGCAAAGAGTAGTGTGCACAGTCGGGTCATCAGGCATTGGTTGAGTGGGTGAATGTATGGGGAGGTAGTCCTTTATAACCGGAGTTTTTGATGCAGAATGTACATCCGGCCCAGGGTTCCTCGGAAAGCTGCATTTCATCAAGACCCCGCCGGGCGGAGGTTACATAAATTTCGTCGAACTGTTCGCCACCAAAACAGAGGGAGGTTATTTGTGATGCGGGTAGGTGGATGGCCGTCAGTTTTTCACCAGTTTCGGGGTTCCAGCGGGAAATCTGCCATCCGCCCCAATGGGCTATCCAGAGCATGCCTTCCGCATCGATGGTCATGCCATCCGGGAATCCTTCATTTTCTTCTATCCGGATGATGGTGCTTCTGTTGGAAAGTTTTGCGCGGTCTGGAACCATATCGAAGCGGTCTACCCGCCGGGTGGGGCTGTCGATATAATACATTCTGCTACCATCATTATTCCAGCAAAGTCCGTTTGAAATGGTTACTCCGTGAAAAACCTGTCGGGTCTGCAGATGGCTGTCGAGTATATACATGGAGCCGCTGGGGTCCTGTTCGTTGAGCGACATGGTTCCTGCCCAAAAGCGGCCCAAGGGATCGCATTTCCCA
>JACCDV010670402.1_pt1 | contig 22029 bp, 22 predicted proteins | sample 7446131 | NCBI WGS metagenome assembly JACCDV01 (sample SAMN15323448, study PRJNA562643) | freshwater metagenome | isolation source: river surface water | place: USA:Blue River Watershed | collected 2017-08-17
GAAAAGTCTACTTCAGAGACAATTTTTGGCTTAGATGGGATAACAATTGTGTAGTCAGACATATAGGGTAATTTTAGTTAATTTTATAATAAATTGGCGTTTAATAGTATACCTTAAATCAAATAATTAATCAATACCTACTTGCTAATTAACGGCTGTAAAACTCGATAACTGTGTTGAGGTCGAACATATTATCTGTTTTTGTATAAATAGGCTTTCCTTGAACCTCACCCATTTTCTTTGCACCATCTAGCTTAAGCCATGAAGGTACAGATGCGTTTTTCATTTTCTCATCTAGTCTGTTGAATAGAGGCTTGTTAACAGATCTGTCGTTTATCTCAACTTTGTCCCCTATTTTAAGTCTCATTGATGGAACATCTACTTTTCGGCCATTCACTTTCATATGTCCATGAGTAACCATTTGTCGGCTTCCAGACCGTGTAGTTGTGAACCCTAGTCTGTAGACAATGTTGTCTAGTCTTGATTCTAAATATTCAAAAATTAACTGTGGAGCATGTGAAGTTTTCTTTGAGATTGCTTCTTTAACATAGTTTGAAAATTGTTTCTCAGAAAGACCATAAATGAATCTAGCTTTTTGCTTCTCGTTTAGTTGTGTTCCGAATTCAGACTTTGGCTTAGAGAAACCTCTCTTGTTTTTAAGTTTTTTCTCAAGCGAAAGAGCGTACTTTTGAGTTTGAGTCTTCTCAAAAATTGGTGCCCCTAGTCTTCTTGCTATTTTGTATTTTGGTCCTGTGATCATATTTTTATATTAATTATCCTAGCTCTATACTCTTCGTGGCTTCTTAGGCTTTGGTCCATTGTGAGGAACTGGAGTAACGTCTTTGATTGAACTGATGTTCATACCCTTTGAGATAAAGCCTCTGATTCCAGACTCTCTACCTGACCCAACTCCCTTAACTACAACAGAAACTTCCTTCATGCCCATAGTAGCAGCCTTACTGCCCACTATTTCACCAACTTTAGCTGCTGCAAAAGGAGTCCCCTTTTTAGCACCTTTAAAACCAATAGCTCCAGATGATGAAGTAGAAAGAACGTTACCCTTTGTGTCAGTTAGAACAATCTGAGTGTTGTTGTATGTAGACTGAACGTACAAAATACCAACATCAACTTTCTTTTTTGATACTGTAGAAACTGGAGCTGATTTAGCTCCACCTTCACCACCTTCTGTTTTTACAATTCTTTTTTTACCCATATATTTAGTTAATTGATGTTTTATTATTTCTTATCAGCTACCTTTCTACCAGTACCCATAGTTTTCTTTGCTCCTCTCTTAGTTCGGGCATTAGTTTTTGTTCTCTGTCCTCTAACAGGAAGATTTCTAGAGTGTCTTGTTCCTCTATACGCCTTAATATCCTTCAATCGCTTTATATTTGAAGCTGTATCTCGTTTTAGATCTCCTTCGATTTTTAGAGTCTCGATAACTTTTCTAATAGCGTTCTCTTGGTCAATAGATATATCTTTTGGTTTTGTTCCGTAATCCACCTTAGCTTTGTCTAGGATTGTGTGAGAAAGTGAACGACCAACACCGTACAGAACAGTTAGTCCGATTTCGATTCTCTTTTCTTCTGGTATTGTGATTCCAAGTATTCTCATGTTGTTTTAAATTTGTGTTTTGTGGTTATTGAAATTCTTTTCTCTGTTTAAATTACTAAAATTTTATCCTTGTCGTTGCTTGTGTCTCGCGTTTGCAGAACATACAACATAAACATAGCCCTTTCTTCGGACTACTTGGCAACTTGGACAGATTTTTTTTACAGATGATTTAACTTTCATAAAGCTATACTCTTTTTACAATTCTACCTTTCCCACCATACGGATCAATTTCTACGGCAACCTTGTCACCAATTAGAACTCTGATTCTATGTAGTCGCATTTTCCCAGAAAGATAAGTCAACATTTCCTCCCCATTGTCAAGCCTTTTTACTCTGAAAAAAGTGTTTGGAAGTGCCTCAGTAACCTGGGCTAAAACAGCATCATCTTTTTTGTTTTGATCCTGCATTATTATGTTGATCTTTTTTGGAAAATAACTATTAAATAAACAATAAAACCTCAAAATTTGTACAAGTAACATCCTAACAGAACTATGGGTATTTAGTCAATGCCCCGTTCACCTACTGTCCGAAAGTATTTGTCAGCGTAACGTTCTCAGGGTTCTTAGGGATAGTTTGGTTCCAAAATGGCTTAGTTTCAATCCACGCTTCGCTCACTGCAGGGTACTTACTTATTACTACCTTAGCTGACTTTTTAGATAGTCCCAGTAATTCAGTTTTTAGCTTGTTCTCGTCTAGAACCCACACTAAATTTGCATCGCCTGATATAGTGAAAGATATCTGCTTCTCAATATCAGCAGGTTGAAGAATCTTAAATGTAAGGTCTGACAAGTTCGAAATCTTAACTGACTCGGACTCAACTTGAGGCATAACCTTTGCAAGTATTGCTTTGGTTAGAGAACCTTTATCAATAATAACAGCAGTCACTTTTGCCTTCTTTCTAAGTACGACGTCTTCTTTGGTAGAATCCGGAACTTGCATCGTAGCATCAAATACAAAAGATAAGCCGTCTTTATAAGAAACGAAATTTGCTGGTATTTGAGCTTCTATATCTTTAAGTAGAGTAGCTTCAAGTTCTGCCTTCATTTCTTTATCTGCAGTTTCAAGTGTTTCCTTTGAAACAACTTTTTGCATACCTGAAAAACCTCCTGTCATTTCTGTTTTTGACCTAGCATATACAGTAGTGTACTTCGGGTCACCTTTAAATCCAGGAATAGTGAAATCCTTTAGTCCGATATTATATGAAACTCCTGGCTTATCCGCCTCCACAGTGACCTCCACACTTCCAGGTACGGTTTTACCGTCCTTAACTTCTCTTCCTGGAACTGTTACTGGGCTAACTAGTCTAAAAATAAGACCTTCAGGAGTCTGGAAACGAGTTGTGGCTACCAACTTCTGGCTCTGATTGTTGTAGTTGTTATAAATAATGATTTTACCACTACTTTTTCTATCTACTTTCTCTTGACCTGTAGCAACCGCTGTTTTTTCTACATCCTTAGTTACTGTAACTGTTTGAAAACTTAGTCCTGTTGCAATATCTTTTTTAGCGACAAAACTCTCAGAAAGACTTTTAACTTCCTGTTTTGGAGATATTTTTATTGTTCCACTCTTAAAGAAAGCTGAAACCGCAAAAGCTATTACTAGAATAAGTAGAACTGAAGAGAAGTAAAAAAGTTTTTTTGATGACTTTTTAGGTTCATTGAACTCATATTTATAACTTGGAGAATTGAAAGTTTCTGGAGGAGTCTTTGTTAATGGCTCTATCCGCATTGGAGCTTGTTTAACAATTGGAACTGGTCTAGTAAAATCCTCATCCATTTGTGGAGTTACTCTAGGAACTTCCTCTTTGTATGATCCTCTTTTTACAACCTTATCAACCTCTCTTCTTTCACTTAGTTTTACGTTCCGAATAGATTTTTTAGGAGGAACTACATCTTGTACAACATTTTTTTTCATCTGTTTAATTGTAACTCAAACAGTGTGTTTTGCAAATTTATAAAACGTGGATAATTTTAAATACAAACTAGTTAGAAATTTTCTTATAAAACAATGCTAGCAAAACAATAAACTCATCCAGGGCAAAGCCGGACTCATTTATATAGAAAGAAGATGTTTTCTCAAGATTTATATAGTTTAGTTTTAAATTCTTTCTAAAAATACTTGTAGTATCAGTTTTAGGCATATTTAAGAAATCTACATAGATATCTGCTGTGTCCCCTTCTGCAGTTAGAAACATCGTGCTAGGTAAGTTCATATCCGGCGAAAGTTCAGTTAGTGCATTCTCAAAATATATAGACCACTCTTTCTCTACAGACACCATTAGTTCTGACATCTGGTTACTAGTTGCTTCTTCTAGTTTCTTCGACAAGAAAAGTTTTAAAGTTGATTCGGCAATTTCTGTAGATACATTAAAGTTTTTTGAAATCTGTCTAATAATAAAGTTTCTTCCAGAAGGAATGCTAACTGTATCGACAATAATATCCCCTTTTACCATAGTAACGTCTGTAACTTCCCCGGTTACATCCATAATTATAAAATTTTGTTCTTTTGTAAAAAGATCGCGAATAACAGTAAAGGAAATCAAAGGAAATGTGTTAATTAATACATTATCATGAGTTACATGAGTGTATTTATACAAACTTTCTAATATTTTTTCAATAAAGTTGTCGCTGACAACTGACATATAAAGTGATGCATCGAAGGACTTTGTATTTTTCCCAATCGCAACATCCAATGTATAGCCATTAATTTTGCTGTGAACTATACTTCTTTCAATAACTTCAAAAGTTTCTTCCGGATTCTGAGTGTGAAGTTCATTTTTGAGAACTTCAACCTCTTGGGCCATTATTCCATCTAGAAAACTCTTTGAAATTACGAATTCCTTATCTTTCTCGAGGTGAATATTTTTTGTCTTAGAAATAAACCATGGTGAAGAGAAAGATATGAGAATTTTATCGAATTTTTTCTTTTTTCCTTGCCAGTACTTGTGTTCAAAGCTTTTTTGAGTAAGGATGGCCAGCATTTGCTCAAGTAGAGAGTTCATTTCGGCCTCCAGTTTCAAACCATCTACCTTGTCACTAATTATAAAAAATTTCTTAACAACATAAATAAACTTTGGTTTTGCGTCTTTAGAAAACACAACCACACTACCTGTAGTGCTACCGTTCCCAATATCAATCAAAATAGCTACCTGTTCTTTGTTGGAATTTAGAAAAGAAAACATACATAAATAGTATATAGTAGCTAGTCCCCAGTTGCTAGTATCTTTACTCTAAAATAGCCTTAATTCGACGCACACCTGCCGAAACCGCCTCCTCCTTAACTATTTTAAACTTTCCAAGTACCCCAGTATTTTCTACGTGTGGACCACCGCAAAATTCTTTAGAAAAAGCTGAATTTAAAGTATCACCTATATAGTAAACATTTACTTCATCAGGATACTTCTCACCAAAGAAATGATGGGCTCCTGTTTTCTCAGCCTCATCCTTCTTCATAACAACTTTATTTACCGGAAGCTTTAGTGCGATTTTTTCATTTACGAGTAGCTCGACTCGATTTTTTTCTTCATCTGTCATTTTTCTTTCAAAGGCAAAATCAAAACGAGCCCTTTCAGAAGTAATGTTGCTTCCTTTTTGAGAAACAGTTTCACCTAAGACCTCTCTTAGTGCTTGGTGAAGAAGGTGGGTAGCAGTATGATACTTCGTTTCCATTTCTCCTGTTCCTGATAGTCCCCCTTTAAATTTTTGCTCACTGCCTTGTCGGGATATTTCTTGGTGTTTATTGAATTCTTCTTCGAGTTCCATTGTCCATTCAGGACTTACTTCTATTTCGTATTCTTTTGCCAATTCAATTGATAATTCTGGAGGTAGCCCATATGAAGATTGTTGAATAAAAACATCAGAACCAGTAAACATTATTCCTTTTCGCTTGTATTCCCTAATAATTTTTTCCAAATTTTTTTTCCCAACAGTAAGATTTGTTTTAAATTTGGCTTCTTCTTCCAAAAGTACACTTTCTAAAATTTTAGAATCAAATTTATACTCTGTGTCCTTATATAGTTTTATCACTACTTGTGCTAATACTATAATTGTAACAGTAATCCCGATTGAATCCATATAATACAGTGCGCGACGCAAAAGTCTTCTTAAAATATATCCTCTTTCAGTGTTTGATGGGACAACACCATCTGAAATCATAAAAACAGAAGTCCTTACATGATCAGCAATTATTCTAATACCTTTTTTATCCTTAGAATTATTACTTAGGTTTTCTATTTCAGTAATAAGGCCACTAAAAATGTCTGTTTCAAAAACATTTGATTTTCCTTGTATTACCGCAACCACTCTCTCAAAACCCGCTCCAGTGTCTACGTTTTTGTTTGGAAGTTCTGAAACAACTTTTCCGTCTTTAGCCAAAAACTGCATGAAAACGTTGTTCCATATTTCTACCACTTTCTGTTCGTCGTCTGCCTTCAAGTACTCATCCAGTGTCATTCCTGAAGATAGCTCACCAGTAAGGTCATAGAACATTTCTGTATCTGGACCGCAAGGACCGTTTGGTCCTGCCGACCACCAGTTTTTATCTTTTGGTCTGAAATAAATTCTTTCTCCAGTTATGCCATTCTTTTGGAAAATTTCTCGCCAGATTTCTTCAGACTCAGTATCTCTAGGAGCATTTTCATCACCTTCAAAACATGTAACATATAGTCTTTGTGGATCAAGACCGAAACCGTAGTCCTTGTTTGTAAGTAATTCATAACTCCAGTTTATAGATTCTGTTTTCCAGTAGTCGCCCAGCGACCAATTCCCCATCATTTCAAAAAAAGTAAGATGAGTATTGTCACCAACTTCATCTATGTCGTTTGTTCTAACGCATTTTTGGATATCAGCAAGACGTTTACCTTTTGGATGTTCTTGTCCAAGTAAATATGGAACCAGTGGTTGCATACCTGCGGTGTTAAAAAGAACACTTGGGTCGTTTTCAGGTACAAGTGAAGCAGAAGGGATAATAGAGTGTCCCCTTTCTTCAAAAAACTTTAGAAACCTTTTTCTTATTTCGTTTGAATCCATTGGTTTATATTAACATCAAATTACTTTTTTGCTGACTTAGACACAAGCTTTTCCAAAAGCTTAATATCATTCTCAATTTCTTTCATTCCATTTTTCCAGAATTCTGGATTTCTGAGGTCAAGACCGATTGCTTTGAAAGTATCCTCTGGTGACATAGAACTACCAGTAGATAGAAATTGTTTAATTTTTTCGATATAGCTCTTATCCTCTTTATATTTTTGGTACAAAACTTTACTTGTCAATTGTCCAAATGCATATGAGTAAACATAGAAAAAGAATCGTAAGTGTGGCCAGCCTACGAAGAAGTATCCATCTTTGTCGCCAAAGTTAACATCGCCCATGTAGCTTTTCATGTGTTTGTTCATTGTCATTGCCAGTTCTTCTTTAGACATGTTTCCATTTTTTCGTATGGTGTTGTGCATTTCTAGTTCAAAATTGAAGCAAGCTATCTGTCTAAACACAGTTGAAACATCATCTTGAATTTTGTCATGCAGAGCAACAATTTTTTCTTCATCAGACATTTTTTCAAATAAATCGTAAAACAAGAAATATTCAAACAAAGTACTCGCAACTTCTGCTGTAGACATTGAGTAATCGTTATAAAATACAGGCTGTGATTTTGTGAACTCAGAGTGGATTGCGTGGCCCATTTCATGAGCAAAAGTCGATAATGAGTTCATTGAGTCAGTATGATTGAGCATTACAAAAGTAGGAGCATTGTGATGAGGAGAACAGTAAGCTCCGCCCCTTTTGCCCACTTTTGGGAACGCATCGATCTGACCATTTAATACAAATGTTTTAAGTATTTCACCAAACTTAGGATCCGTTCTGGAAAAAAGTTCTAATAAAATATTATACGAATCTTCATATGAGTATTTCGAACTCGTCTTTCCTACTGGGACTGATCTGTCAGCATAGTAAAGTTTGTTAACCCCGAGCATTCTCGACTTAACTTCATAAAATTTCTTGGAAATCTTAAAGTTATCCGTTACAGTTTTAATCAAACTCAAAACGGTCTTTGAGTCATTGTCGTATGAAAGTATTGTTGAGTCATAAGCCTCCTTGAAACCTCTTAGTTCATCATTAATTTTTTTGTCTGTAACAATTGCGTTTAGTTCACTTTCTGCTATCTCAGCAATAGAATAATAGGAGTCCATCACTTTGTTTTGAAGTTCTAAACGTTCTTTTTGTGTTGGTAGTTGTCTTACTAGTGACTCGGCCTCAGGAATAGATATTTTTTTACCTTTATGTTCAACCGTTTGTTTACTTTTTATACTCCCAACAGCTTTTGTCCACATACTACTAGAAGTTAGTGACTTTAGAGAAAGAATTTTTTCTTCAGGCTCAGTCAAAAGAAACTTACTGTTTTCGAATATTTTTTTTAAATGATAATTATATTTCTGAAGTTTTTTACTTTTTAAAAAGACCATTTGTTGTTTGGTTGAAATTTTTGATAAGTTTAGATCAAAAAACATCACAGTGTTTCCTATTTTCTGTAAACGCTGGGATACTAAATTTGCTTTAGACTTTATCTTTTCATCAAAACTATTTAAATCTCCTGCCAGATGTAAGAAAAATGCACTTTTGGATGCAGGTAGTTCACTTAAAGCCTCATATTCCTTCATTGCTTTAACTAGTCCATCTTCAGAAGTTAAGTATTTAGTATTTTTTGAATATTTTTTTGCAAAGATACCATATGCCTTTTCAGCAACGTCTAAATCCTTATCTATTTGTGGATCATTTGCAGATTTATACAACTGTCCGAGATTCCACTCTGATTTTATCTTGCTTTTAGTTTTTGAGGCCATTTATTTAATGTATTTAGTTAGTACCTGGAAATCTTTAAGGATAGTTTCCTTATTTGAGCCATCATACAGGGCAACCGCTGGGTGGTAAAGGGGTATTATGACAATAGGACCATAGTGTGTTTGTGTTACAAATTCTTTACCATGCAGCTCTCCAATTGGAGCAATCTTATCTGTTAAGTTAAAAAGGTTCATAATATAAGTCATCGAAAATCTTCCCAGTGTAGCAATAACTTGAGGTTGAATGATTTCAATTTGCTTATCTAAAAATGGTGCGTAGAGTTTTATCTCTTCTTCTGTAGGATCCCTATTTTCTTGCGGACGATCTTTTACAATGTTGGTAATATACACATCACTGCGGTTTAGTTTTATTGACTCCAACATATTATCCAAGACTCTTCCAGATTTTCCACAAAAAGGTCTACCAGTTTCTGCTTCGTTTTTTCCAGGCGCTTCTCCAATAAAAAGTATATGTGCGGTATGACTACCCTCTCCCACCACAGGAAAATATTTGTTTTCAATTCGATACTGGTACAAAGGAGACTCCTTTAGTTGTAAAATATCATTTCGAACTTCTTGCATTTTTACAAACTTTTCTTCGAGTGTGAGTGTCATGATAAATTTTAAATTACAAATTATAAATTTTTAAACTACAGGTACTTTTTCTTGCGAATAACAGAATCCTCTGGTGACCACCAGTCACTAGACTCAGTTGTCATTATAGTACCTGCGATTTTTCGTGCAATTGGAGTTTTTAATAAACTTATTGCGTAGTCAATTCTATCAAATGCTCTGGTATTACCTATATCTATCTCTTCCTTAAGGGAAATTATCCATTCTAAAATGTCAGAATCTTTAACAAGTATTGATTCCTTTGATTCCCTTTTTTCATACTCACCCAAAGTGTTTAAAATATCCATTCCAAACGGCACAGAATCCGAAATATCTTGCACTGCACTATGTTCCTTTCTTTCCACATACTTCTGGTGTATGTGGTTTAAGTCAGATATACGAGTCTCTGAAATGTCGTGCAGTAATGCCATTTTCAAAACTTTCAATGTATCCACTGTTCCATCTAGTTGTGCCAAAGTATACGCAATAAAAACAGTACGATTTATATGTTCTGCAACAGATTGCTTGCCAGTACCAAGAAAATGAAACCCACTTCTGGGAGTACGAGCGAGCATGCCAACTTCAAACAAAAAATTAGCGATGTCTTTGTACTCACTTGTGACTTTTTTATTTACTTTCTTCTTCATATTTAGAGTGACTCTATTTCCTCAATAACTTTCTGAGTCTTAGACGAATTAAATCCTAGTTCAAGTAACAAATCTGGATTAAGTAGAATAGTTTTACACAGCACAACACCTTTTTCGAGTAGAAACTTCTTTTCTCTGCCGTTTAACGACAATAGGCAGGTTAACGGATGAAGTTTGGACTCAAGTATCATGTCATGCAAATTACCAACTGGCGGATAGTTCCAACCTATCATACGTAATCCCCCCTGACACGAGCCGTATTCAATGGCAGTTGAAGTAAATTTGGTGTTTGTTACAAGCCAGCCTTCGTCCAACTGTCTTTCTTTGCCATATCTATAGGTCATTTTCCGCAAGTCATCAAAACGAGCTTTAACATAAAGAGCAATTTTAAGATCAGACTTTATACCAAGCTCGTTGTGAAATTTAGCTTCTACCATTATTAACTTATCATCATTCCATGCAACCACATCAACCTCATGTTCGACACAAAAACCACGAACAATTTTTCCAGTTTCTGCAGTGTAACCTTTCTGTCTAAATATCTCTGCGACAAAGTCTTCAAAAGGAAAGCCTGAAGGGCCAAGTTCCATTATTGCTCTTTTTAACGAGTACTTAAGTGCTATAGGTTTCTCTTCTTTGTGTAGTAGATCGAAAGCATGTTTATACAAATCATGAGTACTGATTTCAGAAGTAAGGTGTGCCTTTGTGTGCTCAATTATTTCCGCTACTGTTTTACTCGAGGCTCCAGCTTTCTTTAGTGAACGTTCCAGCTTTTCAACATCAAAAAGTTCTTTTGTTCCGTCTGCTTTTACAACATAAATTGGTCCCATATATACAGGACATTATCTCATATAAACTTATTCGAGCAAAATTAGCTTGTTTTTTCTATGATTCCTCCGCCAAGGCATACTTCACCTTCATAAAATACAGCAGACTGCCCTGTGGCAATTGCATTTTGTGGAGAATTGAAATATGTAATGTATTCGTTACTTTCTTTCTTTACTGTACATTCAATTTTTTCTTGCCTGTATCTTATTCTTACAGTAGTTTGTAGTGGAAACTTAGGCTCTGTGCCTGAACTGAAGTGCAAGTTAATAATACTGAAAGAGTTTATGCCATTTACTTTATCATTCTCCAATTTTTTACTTGCAACAGTTACTGTATTTTTCTCCAGGTCTTTTTTGACAACAAAATATCTAGGATCTTCTGGGGATTTGTCTGTAATTGTGAACCCGTGCCTTTGACCAATGGTTAAAAACTGTGAGCCTTCATGATGGCCTATAACCTTACCCTCTGTGTTCAACACATCACCTCTCTTTGGTTCAATAAAATGAGAAAGAAACTCTTTTATATCAATATTACCCATAAAGCATAGTCCCTGACTATCTTTTTTAGATGCGGTGGGTAGTTTAAATTCCTCGGCAAGCTTTCTGACTTCCGATTTTGTTAAATGTCCTATTGGGAACATTGTGTGACTGAGTTGTTCTTGGTTCAAAGTGTATAAGAAATAACTTTGATCCTTCTCTTTGTCAGTAGACTCAAGAATATTGAATATTGAATTATGAATATTGTTCTTTGATTCTTCTATTATTATTCTTGATTCATTATTCGTTATTCTAATTTGTGCGTAGTGACCTGTAGCAACATAGTCAGCGCCCATTTCTTTTGCTTTATCTAAAAAAACTCCGAACTTTACATATTTATTACAAAATACATCTGGGTTAGGAACTCTACCTTCTCTGTATTCTCGTATCATATAGTCCACAACTTCTTGTTTATACTCTTTTTCGCAGTCCAGTGTGATAAATGGCACGTTAAGTGTGGCACATACACGCATTGCCGAAAGTCTTTCCTCTTTCCAATCACACGGCATAAAGTCTGGATACCAAACCTTCAAAAATACACCAGTTACATCGTAACCTTCCTTTTGTAGTAATGCCAAGGAAACAGAGCTATCAACCCCTCCCGATACACCCACAAAAACTTTTTTCTTATTAATCATTGAAACACTAATTTATACTAGAAAAACTAATTGTACAAATGCAATTGCTTATTTCTCTTATGCTCCTCAAAAGTTCTCGCGTAATACATTTTCCCACTATTGCTAGTTAGAAAGTATAGATACTTTGTTTTAGTTGGATAAAGTGCGGCATTTATAGAGTCTAATCCAGGATTATTTATTGGTCCTGGCGGAAGTCCTTTGTACCTGTATGTATTGTATGGTGAATCAATTTTTAGATCATCATAAGTTAGTTCGAAAGTGGATTTACCATTAACATAAGAAAATGTAGCGTCCACCTGAAGTGGCATACCTATCTCCATTCTTCTGTACAATATTCCAGCAACCAATTTTCTATCTGTTGTTGTAAGTGCCTCTCCTTCCAAAATTGATGCCATAGTTAGTATTTCATGCAAGCTTCGAGTTGAAGTCGCCAAACCTGTAACGCTCTTTATCTTTGAATCAAAAGTGCTTTCCATCAAATTCACAATTGCTCTAGGTCTTGTAGTGTTTGCTATAAAATATGTATCTGGGAATAAATAACCTTCCTTATCTTTTACAATTTTTAGAAACTCCTCTTTATTGAAATTTATTAAGTTCTTTTCTAGATAATCTGCAATCTCTTTATTATCCCAGCCTTCCGGGATGGTTATCTTTTTAGACTCTGTATGAAAATTCCCCTTTATAAGTCTATAAGCGATATCTACTGGGCCGACTTTCTGATCTAGTAAATAATCTCCAGCAATTACCTTTCTTTCTCCTCCCAACAAAATAACTGTAGTTCTAAAAATAAACGGAAAACGAATTACGTTCGACTCGAATAGATTATTCGTAATGTTTTGCAAAGACTCGCCTGGGGTTATTGTAACTACTTCATTAAATGGAAAATTTCTAGGAGGTGTGTGAACGTACAAATACACACAGAAAAGGAAAAACAGAAAAACACCAGAGGTGTATAAATACCTCTTTCTTCTCGGCAGTTCTTTAAATTTTTTAATGAAATCCTGCCTCATAAATTCTGCTATACCGGAAGATTTGAAGGGGCTTCTGCTTTCTTTGACTCAATTCTGTTTACACTAGGAGTTGCTGAAACGACTCCAGGAAAATGAAATATTGTCGCCAACTCCTCAGTGTTTAAAATAAAATGAGGACTAATAAATGGTTTATAGTAATACGCTCGACGTTTATATGCATCAAGTTTCTCTTGCTTTTCGTCATTTCTATCTTTATCACTTCTCTTCATCCACGCAAGAAACACATTACTGTATCTTTCGTCGGAACCTCTAGCCGGCTTAAAACCGTTTAATGGAGAGTTAAAATGTGTTATGCCACCTATTATTCCCCCGAGGTTTGATGGATCAAAAACATCCTTTGGTGCAAAATATATTGCTCTTATGCCAACATCAAAACCACTCTTTGAAATACTCCTGTTAAGTGCATTGATTGTCTCTTTTTCTACGTCAGTAAGCTGACGTCCTGTTCCAGGAATAAGTTTACCTTCTTTATCCTTTTCACCTTTGGTTCCAGCAATTATTTTTTCTACTTCAGCCTTTGCTGCTTCCTTCCACCTCAAATCCTTTTTCTCCCATCTATCCCAAATATCTTTAGGTCTAAAAGTTTGAAAGATTTTGGCATTTGCCCATGTTTTAGAAGGATCTTTCTCTTCTGGTTTGTGTGAACGAACAATTATCTGTATCCAGACCTGGTGTCTAGGGTCTAAGTTGCCAAGAAACTCAATAAGAGGAGTCATTGGATCGATTTTGAACTCTTCCTTTGGATCTTTATCCATTCCATAATCAACGTATGTCTTAATTGGAAAAACGTCATCTTTTGTTAAATCAAACTCAGAAACCCAGAAAGTTAGTTTATCAGGATCATAACCAACAGGAAGTGTGTAGTCCTCTACTTGAACTATCTCAATTCCTGGGTACTGTGAGTACAGATTAGCCTCTATATTTGCCTTAAAACCCTTTCTTGTCCAAATAAAAAATCTTACTTCTCCATCTATCGAAGTAATTTCCAAAGAGAAATGAGCTCGCACTTTCCCCTCCCAAAATTTTTCATACCAATTTTTTTCTCCAGCCGTTTGATAAAGTGAGGCGATAAAAAACTCAGCTGCCTTTGGTGACTTATATATTTCTCTAGGAAGTCTTACTTCCAAAAGAAGATGTGTCTGTTTAGCCTGGAAATATGCTCTTACATACACAACCCACAAATCCCAAGCAATAAATAAAACAATTCCTGGAATCCAAACGTAAGAGGAGTAAAGTACGTACTTTAGTGTGGTTTGTCCAATGGGGCCAGTTACAAAATCTATAAATGCATCAAACATGAAATTAATTATACCAACTCACAACAAAAAAACCACCGAGATGTTAGTTCTAAGTGGTTTTTTGTTTTAATTAAGCTGCAGAGTATTTTCCGTCTTTTGATTTTTTGAAAAACTTTGGATTCTGAAGGTTTACCATGATAGTATTCTCCTTAACATATCTTTCCTTTAGAACCTTCTTGATTATTTCATCCTTTGTGAGTGGTCCGTTTTTATCCAAGATTCCCTTAATCACGTCCCTTACAACTCCCGACATATAACCCCACTCAGATAGAGCGTACAGTCCTCTTCCAACTAGAACGAAACGAGGGTCTTTGATAAGTTCATTGTGAGTAGTTGCAACGTGAGCTTTTTTATTGAAAAGTTCTGTGATTAGTTTCGCAACTTCTCTAAAGTGAATTGGTGAACCGTGTCGTCTTATAACTAGGTATGCATAATCTCGCATTCCCTTTGCATTAATGTTCTGTGAGTTTGACTTACCCCATTCTCCTAGAGGATTCTTATCAATCAATTTTGAAAGTGCTAGCCATCGTTTTGCTATTTCTGCATTTTTGTATTTCTCAGAAACATCCTTAATGTTTTCAAGGAATTTCTCTATCATGTCTGACTCTAAAAGTATTTCGTCATCAGAAAGTGTTGAATATAGCTCTCTAAGTGATGCGTGAATTTTCTTTGATAGATCTTTATCCACTGACCATCGGTGTTTAAACTCATTATCCTCTTTTTCCTTTGTGAAATCTTCGCCAATAACTAACAAAAAGTGTATTTGGTTCTGAGTAGCCTTATCTTTTGAAACATGTTTCAAAAGAGCGTCTTCGTGTATAGTTGCACCAAGATCAGTGATTAGTTTCAGAAGCTCATCAAAAGCCTCCTTCTCTTTTGCATACTCCTTAGACTTTCTGATGTTGATTATTGAGTAATTTTCAATCTGCCTAACTCTTTCTCGGGTGATTTTGTACTTCTTTCCAATAGCCTCTAGGGTCATTCTTTTTGTATCGTCTCCTAGTCCAAAACGTGAGACCAAAACGTCTCTAGATCTATCTGAAACTACCCCAAGCAGTCTTTTGACTACTTGTTTTGGTTTAAATTTGATTGGTGTTTTTTCGCTCATATTTTGATAAAAAGCCTACGTATTTGATAATTGCCCGAGACTTATATGTTCTATTTGTATCACTATACTGAATTTAAGTCAAGGCTTGACCAAACCCCCTAAAGAAGCCTATACTTTAGTTGGTGACAAAGTTAACAAGTCTATTTTTGACCACAATCACCTTAACTATTGTCTTACCAATTAGCCACTTATCCACACCCTGAGCCTCTTTTGCTGCTTTGACGATTTCTTCCTCGGTCATTTCAAAATTTGCAAGGCATTCTCCCCTAACTTTTCCATTTATCTGTATAGCCATTCTAACCTCTACTTCTTGGAGTTTTTTTGGATCTGCTTTTGGCCAACTCTCCAGAACAAGTAACTTTTTGTTACCTAATTTGTGCCAAATTTCTTCGGAAATATGTGGAGCAAATGGCGAAAGTATTTTTAAGAATATTTCAAAACTTTTCTTTGGCACAGATTCCAATTTTTCCATTTCGTTAAGTAAAATCATCATTGCTGAAACTGAAGTATTAAAACTCATTGTTTCAATATCGTCAGTAACCTTTTTAACCGTTTTATTAAGTAGAATTTCAAACTTTTCAGGAACTTTACTATTAGTAACCTTGTCTGAAAGTCTCCAAACTCTCTCGATAAAACGTCTTACACCGAAAATATTATCTTCATTCCATATAGCCGTCTGGTCAAAAGGCCCCATGAACATTTCGTACATCCTCAGTGTGTCAGCACCGTAGTTTTTAACTATTTCATCAGGATTTATTACATTTCCAAAGCGTTTAGACATTTTTCTACCGTCAGAAGCTATGATTAGTCCTACACTTTGCAACTTTTTGAAAGGCTCTTTTGTTGAAACTACGCCAATATCATATAGAAACTTATGCCAGAATCGAGCATATATTAAGTGCCTAGTTGCATGCTCTGCTCCACCAACATATAGATCAACCATGTTCCAGTATTTATCTTTCTTTTTGTCTACCAGGGCCTTTTTATTGTTAGGATCCATATATCGCAAGTAGTACCAAGAAGAACCTGCCCACTGTGGCATGGTATTACTCTCTCTTTTAAGAACCTTGCCGTTATATTTAACATTTATCCAGTTTGGGAGTGCAGCAAGTGGTGACTCCGCTTCACCAGTAGGTTCATATGACTTAACTTTTGGCAAAATAACTGGCAGATCCTTATCTTTTAGTGGGATAATTTTATATCCGTCTCTAAGAACAGGAATCGGTTCCCCCCAATATCTTTGTCTACTGAAAACCCAGTCACGAAGTTTGTACTTTGTAACCATTTTACCTTTTACAAAACGTGTAATATCTACTTTTGCTTTTTCTGCTAGCACTCCAGTAAAGTCACCTGAGTTAACGAGGGTTCCGTTAATTACGACGTTTTTAAATTTTATATTATATTTTTTAGCAAAGTCTCCATCACGATCATCATGTGCTGGTACAGCCATAATAGCTCCTGTGCCGTATGTGGCTAATACATAGTCAGCTACCCAAATTGGAATCTGTTCATCAGTAGCAGGGTTTACTGCATGAATACCCTTTAGCTCCACACCTGTTTTATCTTTTTCATCTTTAGTTCGGTCAATTTCTGTTTTGTTTTTGACTAAAGTGAAATATTTTACTACCTCATCTTTATTTTCAATTTGCGACCAAAGTTTTTCAATCACTTCATGCTCTGGAGCAAGAACTACGTATGTTGCACCAAAAATAGTGTCCGGACGTGTTGTGAAAACTTTTATCTTTTCACTACTTCGCCACACATCGAAATCTATCTCAGCTCCAACTGACTTTCCTATCCAATTTCTTTGGCTCTCCTTAATTGATTCTGGCCAATCCAAATGATCAAGATCAGCTAAAAGTCTTTCTGCGTAGTCTGTAATGCGCAAAACCCACTGACGAATAGGTTTCTTCTCAACAACGCTTCCACAGCGTTCACACCTTCCGTTTTCAACATCTTCATTAGACAAAACAGTTTTGTCTAATGGGCACCAGTTTACAGGCTCATTCGACTCGTATGCCAGACCTTTTTCCAAAAGCTTCAAAAATATCCACTGTGTCCACTTATAGAACTTTGGATCAGTAGTATTTACTTCACGTGACCAATCATAATCTAAACCAATTACTTCTAATTGTTTTTTGAATCTAGCAACGTTCTTTTTTACTGCAATTTGTGGATTAGTTTTGTTTTTAATTGCATAATTTTCCGCAGGAAGTCCAAATGCATCAAAACCCATAGGGTGAAGAACGTTCATACCCTGCATTCGCTTCATTCGAGAAATAATATCAGTTGCTATATAGCCCTTTGGGTGCCCAACGTGAAGACCTTCTCCACTAGGGTATGGGAACATATCTAGAATGTAGTACTTTTTTTTCTTAGAATTTTCTTGGGTCTTGAAGGCTTTCTTTTTTGCCCATTCTTTCTGCCATTTTTTCTCGATTACTAGATGATTGTAGTCTTTCTTCATATAGAACTTATACTACCTAAAATCTCTCATCCTTGCAAAACTATATTTACCCAGCAATATATTTCTTATTTATGTTTATAGATGCATATCCAAGACCAATAAATACCATTCCGAGAAGTATAAGTGATAGTGGCCAACCTAATGAATCCGCAAAGTATTTGCTAGTTATATAAGAAACGTGTGCTACTAGAAAGATAGTACTTAGCACCAATACGTTTCTATTTTTTATATAAACTGACAAGTAAATTCCTCCAAGAACAATGAAGAAATACAGCATCTGCCAGAAACCTGAGTCAAACACTCTAGAGTAAGTTGCCCCTAAAACACCTAAGCTTCCTAGCGAGTATAGAGAATCTGAAAGTTTAGAATTCCATCCCTCCTTGAATGCGTAACCGAATAGGATATAACTAGCACCAATTACCATTGTAAGATAAGCATATACATCATCGTATTTATAGAATGAGTCTCCAAGAATAGCGTTTATAACTAGATAGATAAATGCAGTTGCGTTAGCAAAAGTAAACAATGTAAGCACAACATTCTTTTGTGCGAAGTTAAGCAATAGGTAGAACAGAGCTATAAATCCAAAAGTAATAGCAATTGGCCATGATCCTTCAATTTCAAGTTCATACAATAGAACCATTGCTCCACTAGGTATCAGCACTCCTCCAATAGCGTGAAATACTTGTCCGATTTTATCTTCTGGACGTGCATTCATCATAACAGAACCCATTCCAGCAAAAACGAAACCTAGTCCAAGAGTAACAAGTATTCTTCCACCTGTTCCAATGTCTTCCCATATTTGACCAACGAAAATTACAATACCTATAACAACAATAGCCGCACCGATAAGATAAAGGATTCTGTTTATTGTAAGGTGTTTACTTTCTGCTTGAGGTTTAATCGGAACTACTGGAGTAACAGGATAAACATTCAACTTACTTTGTACTTCTTCTTTAGAAATCTCGCCTGTACTAATTTTAAGACTAAGTTCTTGCAATAATTGATCTTTGTTCATATTTTTATTATTTTACCCAACCCAAAACCATTAAACTATCTTGATAATAGTACCTATCACTGTCATTTATTAAATTCATTTTCTTTTTATTGCCACCCTTGGTCAAATACCATCCTGATGAGTATGAACTTCCTCCAAATGGGAATAGGAAGTAATCACCTCCAGATGAATCTCTAGATATTGTTACTCCGTCAGGTGATGTGTATAAGTTACTGTTAAGTGTTAACTGTATTTCTTCATTACTACTTAACTCTCTACTTTCATTTGTTCTAGTGTTGTGTAAAAACACCCTTGAATTAAAACTCGTTGTACCTGGTCGCTTGTTTCCGTATGCATCAACAGTCAAATCGACATTATTTGTGACAATTTTACCATTTACTACTGTGTATTTTTTCTGAAGCAAGCTACTACATTCATACCCATAGTAGTAACTTGTATCAGTACAAATTGCATAAACAAAATTATAGTCTGTTCTTACAAAAAGACTTGGCAAATATACACTTAACGCCACTATAATAATCAGAATGACTGGTAGAGCAAAAGCAACCAACACGACAAGATTTTTTTTAATGAATTCACTCATATGTTTTTACTAAAATTAATAAAATAAATTTACTTTATTCAGTTGTAACTCCATCAAACTCTGCCTCGTTTGCCATTGCTTCCTCTTTTGTACTACGAATTATACCATCCTTATGATGCGCCGGCATATATACGGTATACAACTTTAATGCCGAGTCTGTACTAGTATTAATTACATTATGCGTTGCTCCTTTTGGAACAATTACAGCAGAACCGTCAGAAACTTCGTACTCTGTTTCATTTATAATAACCCTGCCATTACCCGACTCGAATCTAAAAAACTGGTCGTTGTCAGGATGAACTTCGCTACCTATGTCCTCTCCTGGAAGAAGTGACATTAGTACAAGTTGGCTTTGCTCGCCTGTATATAAAACTTTTCTAAAATTAGTGTTTTCCTTTGTTAACTCTTCTATATTGTCTTTGTATCCTTTTTTCATACGAGAATTATACCACATTTAGGATAAAATTGAACGCCCCACCTCAAGCAATGCTTGGGCGGGGCGAGGGGGGTGTGTGGCGTTGTACTTCTTAGGCCGTGACGAGCTCTTCAGCTCGTTGCTCTTCTTCCTTGGCCCTGATCTTCTTGAGGCCTGGCACGTCCTCTCCCATCGGAGTCGGAACATCCTTCTCGAAATATACGAGAGGATGTCTCTGAAGAAGAAGTTCCAGGACTGCTCCTTCCCATGTTCTGGACTGAGTCTCCGCGCCCGGATCGTTCTTCCACTTTGCGTAGACCCAACCGTCGCTTCTGCGGCACAGGATGTCCGCATCCTGTATCTTCAAGACTCTACATCTTTCTTCGAGCATCTCGTCCTCCAATGAAAACCGGCAAACCTATGGTGTTTATACTTTATATTTATATATTTGTCAAGTATAGTCCCGGTCTCAAACAAATAGAATTCCATATATCGAGAGCAAAGAAATTCACTTGATTTGGAAGTTATATTCGGAATTCTATAACGTCGCCGTCCTTAACGATGTACTCCTTTCCTTCAGTCCTCACCTTCCCTTTTTCTCTCGCTGTCCCGTATGAACCAGACTCTAGCAAGTCGTCACAATGAACTACTTCTGCACGAATAAACTTATCTTTGAAGTCTGTGTGGATCGCAGTTCCAGCTAGTGGTGCAGTCCAGCCTTTCTCTATTGTCCATGCTCTTGTTTCGTCTTCTCCTGTCGTGAAGTATGTAATAAGTCCCAAAGTTTCGTATGCTTTTTTTATTAAGTCTTCAAAACCTTTCTCGAATACTGGATCTATAACCACATATGGACCTGGTACCTGCGAAGCAATATCAAGTTTATTCACACTCGCTTCAGATGTGTTTAACGCATACAAAATAGGCTTTGCAGTAAGCAAATGCATTGTTTTCAATACTTCATTCTCTTCTGGCGCCAGTTCTAAAGTGTTTGCGAGTTTACCTGACTTTAATGTATCTAAAATTTTTTCCAGAACAGCGTTTTCAAAAACTGCTTCTTTTTTACCTTGTTTTACTTCTCTGCCAATATTGCTAATTCTTTTTGTAATTGTATCTGTGTCAGCCAGTATGAGTTCGTAATTGATTACATCAATATCTGAAAGTGGGTTTACTTCTCCATGCACGTGCAGAATGTCCTTGTCTTCAAAAACTCTAACCATTTCTAGAATGGCATCTACTTCTCTAATATTTGATAGAAACTTGTTCCCAAGTCCTTCGCCTGCGGAAGCACCTTTTACGAGACCTGCAATATCAACAAACTCAATTACCGCAGGAATAGTTTTAGCAGACTTTGAAAAGTCAGAAAGTTTCTGAACTCTTTCATCAGGCACAGGCACAATACCCACAGATGGATCTATGGTACAAAATGGATAGTTCTCAGCAGGCACACTCTTTTTTGTAAGTGCATTAAAAAGCGTAGACTTGCCTACGTTTGGAAGACCGACAATACCTATTGATAATTTCATACTTACTAATATGGCTTATTTTTTTCTGAAAATCAATTCACCTATAGCAGCGACAATCACAATACCTATCACAACCGGAATAATTATTGAGAATGGCTCTTCAATTTTTGGAGCGTTGTCTTTGAGTTTATTATTTAAAAAACCGATAACAATCGCAGTCCACCAACCTGCTTGGGATACAAAACTAGCTAGGGTGATTCTAAATTTTGCTAAGTTTGGCATAACTGAATTGTCATTTATGTTGTCCATACTCTTTTTAATTATGTGCAAATACACACCATTGACCCCAAGCATCAGCACTGCAAATATTTTTATAGTAGAAAGTCCACTTACTCCCCCTTTCAAAACGATAAGAGGAATGCCGGTAAGAACAAGTCCTGTCCAACCAATCCAAATAAGTGGCTGAGTAGTGTCTGCTACTTGATTTACGAAAGAAAGTTTAATTTTTTTTAGAAGCCACAGTAAACCAAAAGTATCTATAACTATCACTGCACCGAAACCCATAACAAGAGAGACCAAATGTACAAAAAGTAAAATATGATTAACTTCTATGTTCATACAAATATATTACTAATTTTTTATGCAAAAGAAAACCGGCCCCCACAGCATGTGCTGCGCAGGGCCGGAAAGAATGAACGTCGCCGACGAGTAACTACTCGGGGTGATAGTGGCCGACTGCCACCGACCAGAGTTCCGCAGATACGGTGAGTACCGGCAGTTCCCCGAACGTTCTGAACGTCGACAAGGGCCACCAACCGAGGTTTCCCCCGCGCCGATTGGCGGAGTCGATGAGCTTGTCGAGGGACAAGATGCAGTGATGCATCTTGTTGTTTGTCGGATTGTTGGCGAAGAAGTGGAACACGCGCGGTTCCATGACGGC
>JACCDV010306411.1_pt1 | contig 22025 bp, 22 predicted proteins | sample 7446131 | NCBI WGS metagenome assembly JACCDV01 (sample SAMN15323448, study PRJNA562643) | freshwater metagenome | isolation source: river surface water | place: USA:Blue River Watershed | collected 2017-08-17
CAAGAAAGCTGCACCTGCCAAAAAAGCTGCTGCCAAGAAGCCCGCAGCCAAGAAAGCTGTCGCCAAGAAGCCCGTGGCCAAAAAAGCCGTAGCCAAGAAGCCCGCAGCCAAGAAAGCTGCACCGGCCAAAAAAGCTGCTGCCAAGAAGCCCGCAGCCAAGAAAGCCGCAGCCAAGAAGCCTGCCGCCAAAAAGGCCGTAGCCAAGAAAGCTGCTGCCAAGAAGCCGGCTGCGAAAAAGCCTGCTGCCAAAAAGGCCGCGAAAAAGCCTGCTGCCAAAAAGGCGGCCAAAGCACCCGCTGCCCCTGCTGCGCAAACCACCCTGAACCCTCAGGCTGCGTGGCCGTTCCCCTCGGCAGCCAAGCCCTGATCGATTCAGGTCTTTGCCTCACAGGCCCGATGCTTGCATCGGGCCTTTTTCTTGGGGGGTGGCATTCAGTGGGATGGCCGGACCGTCCCTCGGTCCCATGCCTTCGGCTCGGTCGACGACGGACTGCCGAAGCGGACTCAGGCCGGTCGGCGGGCGGTCATCAGGATCCAGCCGTCCTCGGTATCGGCCACTTCCAGCGCCAGCCACGGCGCATAGGCCTGCTGGAGTTCCTGGGCCTGGCGCTCAAGGATGCCGGCCAGAACCAGATGCCCGTCCGCAGCCACATGGGCACACAGCAGCGGGGCCAGCACTTTCAGCGGCGTGGCCAGGATATTGGCCAGCACCGTCTGGTAGGGGCCGCTGGCCAGTTCGGGCAAGCCAGCATTGAGCACCACCGCATTGGCCTGCGCATTGATGCGGGTGGAGGCCACCGCGGCCTCGTCGATGTCGACCGCATCGATGCTGCGCGCGCCGTACTTGGCGGCGCCGATGGCCAGGATGCCTGAGCCGCAACCGTAGTCCAACACGCGCTGGTCCGGCAGGCCATGGGTGGCGATCCAGCGCAGGCACATGCGGGTGGTCGGGTGGGTGCCGGTGCCAAAAGCCAGCCCCGGATCAAGACGGATACTCTGGCGTGCCTGCGGCGGTACCTCATGCCAGGTCGGCACGATCCAGAAATCGGGGGTGATCTCCACCGGTGCAAACTGCGACTGTGTCAGGCGCACCCAGTCCTGCTCCTCGACGCGGCGCACCCCCAGCAAGGCACAGCCTTCGAAAAAGTCCTGCGCCTGCAAGAGGGCTGCCGCCTCGTCGGCCTGGTCCTGCTGCGCAAAAAGTGCGAGCACACGCGAACGCTGCCAGCCCTCCTTCGGGGGCGGCATGCCCGGCTCGCCAAACAGGGCCTGTTCGGCAGGTGTTTGCGCGTCCGCATCTTCCACCGAGACGCTCAAGGCATCGAGGGCATCGAGCGCATCGCTGAAGATCTCGACCCGTTCTTCCGGGCACAGCAGCAGCAGCTCGTACATCAGCGCTTGTGCTGGCTCAGCCAGTGCTCCAGGTAATGGATATTGGTGCCGCCAGCCATGAACTTGGCATCCACCATCAGTTCGCGGTGCAGCGGAATGTTGGTGCTGATGCCCTCGACCACCGTCTCGGCCAGGGCCGTCTGCATGCGGGCAATGGCCTGCTCGCGGGTATCTCCATGCACGATGATCTTGCCGATCATGGAGTCGTAGTTGGGCGGCACAAAATAGTTGGTGTAAACGTGCGAATCGACCCTCACGCCCGGACCGCCAGGAGGGTGCCACATGCTGATGCGACCCGGCGAGGGGGTGAACTTGAAGGGGTCTTCGGCATTCACACGGCATTCGATGGCGTGGCCACGGATCTCGATCTGGCGCTGGGTGAAGGGCAATTTCTCACCCGCAGCCACCATGATCTGGGTCTTGACGATGTCGACCCCGGTGATCCACTCGGTGACCGGATGCTCGACCTGGACACGGGTGTTCATCTCGATGAAATAGAACTCGCCGTTCTCGTAGAGGAACTCGAAGGTGCCGGCGCCGCGGTAACCGATCTTCTTGCAGGCGGCGACGCAACGCTCGCCGATCTTGTCGATCAGCTTGCGCGGGATGCCCGGCGCCGGCGCCTCCTCAATCACCTTCTGGTGGCGTCGCTGCATCGAGCAATCGCGCTCGCCCAGGTAGACCGCGTTCTTGTGCTTGTCGGCCAGCACCTGGATCTCGATATGGCGGGGGTTCTGCAGGAACTTCTCCATGTAGACCGCCGGATTGCCAAAGGCAGCGCCGGCTTCGGCCTTGGTCATCTGCACCGCATTGATCAGCGCTGCCTCGGTGTGCACGACACGCATGCCACGGCCACCGCCGCCGCCGGCGGCCTTGATGATGACCGGGTAACCGATGCTCTTGGCTACGCGGCGAATCTGCGCTGGATCGTCGGGCAGTTCGCCTTCGGAGCCCGGCACGCAAGGCACACCGGCCTTGATCATGGCCTGCTTGGCCGACACCTTGTCGCCCATGATGCGGATCGAGTCGGGACTCGGGCCGATGAACTGGAAGCCGCTCTTTTCGACGCGTTCAGCGAAATCGGCGTTTTCACTCAGGAAGCCGTAACCGGGGTGGATGGCTTCAGCGTCGGTGACTTCGGCGGCCGAAATGATGGCCGGCATGTTGAGGTAGCTCAGGGCGGAAGGGCCAGGGCCGATACAGACGGCTTCTTCGGCCAGCTTCACGTATTTGGCTTCCTTGTCGGCCTCTGAATAGACCATGACCGCCTTGACGCCCAGTTCACGGCAGGCGCGCTGGATGCGCAACGCGATCTCGCCCCGGTTGGCGACCAGAATTTTCTTGAACATGGGAGCCCCGGATTATTCGATGATGAACAGTGGCTGGCCGTACTCGACGGCCTGGCCGTTCTCGCACAGGATCTGGGTCACGGTGCCGGCCTTGTCGGACTCGATTTCATTGAGGATCTTCATGGCCTCGACGATGCACAGGGTGTCCCCTTCCTTGACCACCGAGCCAATCTGCACGAAGGGCGCTGCGCCGGGGCTGGAGGAGCGGTAGAAGGTCCCTACCATGGGCGACTTGACCGTGTGGCCGGCCGCAGCCGGCGCCGGGGCAGCCGGCTCGGCGGGCGCGGCAGCCGCCGCAGGCGCCGCCACGAGGGGGGCCGGCGCCGCTGGCGCGGCCATCACCACAGGCGCTGCCATGGCCACGCCCGCACTCTTGACGATCCTGACCTTGCCCTCGGCTTCGGTGATTTCGAGTTCAGAAACATTGGACTCGGACACCAGGTCAATCAGGGTCTTGAGTTTGCGCAAATCCATGGAATCTCCTTGCGTAGGCAACTATCGAGCGCCGAATTTACCCTAATTTCAGGGAAAACACTGAAAAAAGCGGGAAGTATTGTCCAAACACGCGCAAGGTGCGCTGGTGATCCCGCCATGCGGGATAGGCAGATGGATCAGCGGACGGTGGCGAGCCAGTCCTGCAAATCATTTTGCGACAACTGACCGAGCTTCTGTCGGTAAATGCTGGCATCTTTACGGAAAAAGACGCTGAAGGGCAAACCACCCTGATGGTTGCCCAGCGTTTTCGCCAATTCACTGCCCTGCAGACCGGCCAGGCCGATCGGGAAGGACAGGGGTTGGCGCTCCAGAAAACGCCGCACTGCAGACGGCTGATCCACCGCCAATGCGAGCACTTGGATGCCTTTGGCGGCATGTTCGCGCCAGAAAGCCTCGATCATGGGCAATTCTTCGACGCAGGGCGGACACCAGGTGGCCCAGAAATTGACCAGCAAGGGCCGCCCGCGCAGGCTGGCGAGGGCCAGTTCTCCGCCCTGCGGCCGATCAAAGCGCTGGGCCCAGAAGCTGTCCTGCGCCTGGAGCGCAGCCGCACCTGGCTGTGTGCGCCACCAGGCGACCCCGGCACCGGTTGCGGCGGCAGCCATGCCCACCCCCAGCATCCAGCGGCGACGGCTCGAGGGGTTTTGTGCACTGTCCATGTTTTTCATTGTCCCGCATCGGCCACCAACAGCCGCTCGAGGGCGGCCAAATCCCCTCGCGGCGGGCGTCCTTGCGCATCCGGCACCAGGGCGCCGCGCAGGCCCTGCAGGTCGTATATGCGCAGATGCACCCCGATGTCCTCGCCCAGCCCCGGACACAGGCTGTGCAGGCTCAGCACGTCCACCGGCACCCCGTGCATGCCCGTCTGGGTCTGCACCTCGTAACGCAGGTTCTGGTTGATCAAGCCGATCTCGACCGCCTTCGGGTCGTCGCAGAACAGCGCCAGATCGATGTCCGACAGCCGCGTGGCCCAGCCATGCCAGACCGCTCCGCCCAGGTGCGGCCGGAATTCGGACAGGCGCGCCATCCACTGCCGGGCATGCTCGCGCAGGGCCCGCAGTTCCAGCGGCTGGGTGTCGGCGCAAAAGATCTCGATGTACTCGCGCACCTGCTCTTCCACCTCGTCGTTGCCAGGCAAGGCGGTGCGGGCAGGCAGGCCCAGCGCCTTCAGGGCGCGGTGCTTGGCGGGACCAAAGCCCAGCCCCTCCTCCACCACCATGCGGGCGGCGGTGGCCGCAATTTCGAGTTGGACATCGCTCATGGCCCGGATTCTCGCTCAGGCCCACCCGCCGGCGCGTGATGGCCATGAATGGGTAGGCGGTGACACAGGTGATCTCTACAATCGAAGTCCATGCACATCCATATCCTCGGGATCTGCGGCACCTTCATGGGTGGCCTCGCAGCCCTGGCCCGCGAAGCAGGCCACCAAGTCACAGGTTGCGACGCAGGCGTTTACCCCCCCATGAGCGACCAGCTGCGCGCCCTGGGCATCGAACTCATCGAAGGCTTTGAGGCCGAGCAGATGCGGCTGCAACCCGACATGTACGTGATCGGCAACGTCGTCAGCCGCGCTCGCCAGAGTGACGGCACGCCGAAGTTCCCGCTGATGGAAGCCATCCTGGAGGCTGGCGCGCCCTACACCAGCGGCCCGCAATGGCTGGCCGAACACGTGCTGCAGGGCCGCCACGTGCTGGCGGTGGCGGGCACCCACGGCAAGACCACCACCACCTCCATGCTCAGCTGGGTGCTCGAGCAGGCCGGGCTGCAGCCAGGCTTTCTGGTCGGTGGTGTGCCGCTGAACTTCGGCGTCTCCGCCCGGCTGGGCGGCGGCAAGGCTTTCGTGATCGAGGCCGACGAATACGACACCGCATTCTTCGACAAGCGCAGCAAGTTCGTGCATTACCGGCCGCGCACCGCCATCCTCAACAACCTGGAATTCGACCATGCCGACATCTTTGACGACCTGGCGGCCATCGAGCGCCAGTTCCACCATCTGGTGCGCACCGTGCCCGGTTCGGGCCGAGTGGTGCTCAACGGGCTGGAAGAGAGCCTGACACGGGTGCTGGCGCAAGGCTGCTGGAGCGAAGTCCGCAGCTTTGGCAGCGCCGTCAGCGACTTTGTCGCTGACGGCGAGCCCGCGCACTTCCGGGTGCTGCAGGCCGGACAGCCGGTGGCCGAAGTGCAATGGGCCCTGGGCGGTGTGCATAACCAGCTCAATGCGCTGGCCACCATCGCTGCCGCCGAACATGTGGGCGTGCACCCGGCCACGGCCGCACAGGCCCTGTGCACCTTCGAGAACGTCAAGCGCCGCATGGAAGTGCGCGGGACCGTGAACGGCATCACCGTCTACGACGACTTTGCGCACCACCCCACCGCCATCCGCACCACCGTCAACGGCCTGCGCCGCCAGATCGGCGACGCGCGCATCCTGGCGATCTTCGAGCCACGCAGCAACACCATGAAGCTCGGCACCATGAAGGCCCAGCTGCCCTGGAGCCTGGCAGAAGCCGACCTCGCCTTCTGCCACTCGGGCGGCCTGGGCTGGGATGCCGCAGCAGCGCTCGCACCCATGGGCGCGCGTGCCCAGGTGGGCGAGAGCATTGACGAGCTCATGGCCCAGGTGCTGGCGCAGGCGCGACCGGGTGACCACCTGCTGTGCATGAGCAACGGCGGTTTTGGCGGCATCCATGCCCGCCTGCTGCAGGCCCTGCAGCAGGCGGCCTGAAGCCCATGCTGGCGCACAGTGACCGCCACCGCCGCATCGGCATCGGTCTGGTCACCCTGACCACACTGTCCTTTGCCCTGCTTGACACCACCGCCAAATGGCTGGTGCTCAGCCTGCCGGTACTGCAGGTGGTGTGGCTGCGGTTCTTCACGCATTCGCTGTTTTCACTGGCCATCTTCGGCCCCGGCATGGGGCGCGAACTGCTGCACTGGCGCAACCCCCGGCTGCAACTGCTGCGGGGGCTGATGCTGGCGACCATGACGGGCCTGAACTTCTGGGCCTTGCAGTACCTGCAGCTGGCCGAAACCGGGGCCATGCAATTTTCCGTTCCCATCCTGATCGCCGTGTTGTCGGCCTGGTGGCTGGGCGAGCGGCTGGACCTGCGGCGCTGGCTGGCCATCGGGGCCGGCTTTGCCGGCGTGCTCATCATCATCCGCCCCGGCACCCAGGCCTTCCACCCGGCCATCCTGCTGTCGGCGGGCAATGCCATCCTGTACGCCCTGTTCAACATGCTGACGCGGCAACTGGCCAGCACCGAACACCCGGCCACCATGCAGCTGGCTTCAGCCATGGTTTCCACGGCGGTGCTCACGCCGTTTGCCCTGTGGACCTGGCAAACCCCGGAAAGCGGCTGGCAATGGCTGCTGCTGGGCCTGGCGGGCCTGAGCGGCGGCGCTGGCCATTACTTCGCGGCGCAGGCGCACCGTTTTGCCTCGGCCGCCGTGCTTGGCCCGTTCCTTTATCAGCAGATCCTCTACATGACGCTGGGTGGCTGGCTGGTGTTTGGCCAGGTGCCCGACCAAGCGGTGCTGCTGGGCGCAGGCGTGGTGGTGGCCAGCGGCTTGTACCTGCTGTGGCGCGAATTCCAGGTCACGCCACAGCTTTCAGCCTGAGAGGCACTTCAGCGGCCGCGGCGCGCCTGGACGGCCGCCGAGAGGGTCTGCAGCACCCCTTCGCTGTCGTCCCAGCCGATGCAGGCGTCGGTGATGCTCTTGCCGTACTCCAGCGCATTCACATCGTCCTTGCCCGGCGTGAACTTCTGCGCGCCTTCGTGCAGGTGGCTTTCCACCATCACGCCGAACACCTGACGCGAACCGCCCGCGATCTGACCCGCAATGTCTTTGGCCACGTCGATCTGTTTCTTGTGCTGCTTGGAGCTGTTGGCGTGGCTGAAGTCCACCATCAGCGTGGCGGGCAGTTTGGAGGCCTCAAGCTCCGCGCTGGCTGCAGCCACGCTGGCCGCGTCGTAGTTGGGCGCCTTGCCGCCGCGCAGGATCACGTGGCAGTCCTTGTTGCCCTGGGTCTGCACGATGGCGACCTGGCCGTTCTTGTGCACCGACAGGAAGTGGTGGCCACGCGCAGCCGCCTGGATGGCGTCGGTGGCGATCTTGATGTTGCCGTCGGTGCCGTTCTTGAAACCAATCGGCGCCGACAGGCCGGAAGCCAGCTCGCGGTGGACCTGGCTTTCGGTGGTGCGCGCGCCAATGGCGCCCCAGCTGATCAGGTCGCCGATGTACTGCGGCGAGATCACGTCCAGGAATTCGCTGGCGGCCGGCAGGCCCGCACGGTTGATCTCGATGAGCAGCTGGCGGGCGATGCGCAGGCCTTCGTCGATGCGGTAGCTCTCGTCCAGATAGGGGTCGTTGATCAGGCCCTTCCAGCCGACGGTGGTGCGGGGCTTTTCAAAATACACCCGCATCACGATTTCCAGCGTGTCGGCGTACTTCTCCCGCAGGGGCCGCAGACGACGGGCGTACTCGAGGGCCGCAGCCGGGTCGTGGATCGAGCAGGGTCCGATGATGACCAGCAGGCGGTCGTCCTGGCCATGCAGGATGTGGTGGATGCGCTTGCGGGTGGTGGCGATCAGCTTTTCGACCGCTGTGCCGGCGATCGGAAAAAACCGCATCAGGTGCTCGGGCGGCGGCAGCACGGTGATGTCCTTGATGCGTTCATCGTCGGTCTGGCCAGTACGGTCTGCGGGGTGCTGCTGCCAGGCGTCCAGCGTGGTTTTGGCGTTCATCGAGGGCTCCTTGTGCTTGAAAGTGAAACGGGTTCAGGTGAAAAAAAACCGCCGGGCTTGGGGCTCCGGCGGTTGGGTGTGAGGTGTTCGGTTGTTTACGCGTTCGCCTCTCGTCCGCCGGGGACCGAGAACCAAAAGTAAAAAAAGTAGAAGGCGAAGCGCGAAGACATGGGAGTCAATGTATCACAGGTTTCTGGCGGGGCATGCCGAGGGGTAACTCAATGCTGTTTCAATTGCAGCGCACCCCTCTCTTGCGGGGAGCATCGCAGAGCCCTCAAACAGTCCCGCCGACGGTCAGTCCGTCAATGCGCAAGGTCGGCTGCCCCACGCCCACCGGCACACTCTGGCCTTCCTTGCCGCAGGTGCCCACGCCCGAGTCGAGGCGCATGTCGTTGCCGATCATCGAAATCTTCTTGAGCGACTCCGGACCGCTGCCGATCAGGGTGGCGCCCTTGACCGGGTAAAGGATCTTGCCGTTTTCCACCCAGTAGGCCTCGCTGGCCGAGAACACGAACTTGCCGCTGGTGATGTCCACCTGACCACCGCCAAAATTGGTCGCGTACAAGCCTTTCTTGATGCTGGCCACAATCTCCAGCGGGTCCTTGTCGCCGCCCAGCATGTAGGTGTTGGTCATGCGCGGCATCGGCACATGGGCGTAGCTCTCGCGGCGGCCGTTGCCGGTGGGCTTGAGCCCCATCAGGCGCGCATTCATCGCATCCTGGATGTAACCGCGCAGGATGCCGTCCTCGATCAGCACGTTCTTCTGGCTGGTGTGGCCCTCGTCGTCCACATTGAGCGAGCCGCGGCGGTCGGCAATGGTGCCGTCGTCGAGTACCGTCACGCCCTTGGCCGCCACGCGCTGGCCGATGCGGCCGGAAAAGGCGCTCGAGCCCTTGCGGTTGAAGTCTCCCTCCAGGCCATGGCCCACCGCCTCGTGCAGCAGCACACCGGGCCAGCCCGACCCGAGCACCACAGTCATCTCTCCGGCCGGGGCGGGGCGTGCATCCAGGTTGGTCAGGGCGGCATGAACGGCTTCATCGACATAGGTTTCCACCAGGGCGTCGTCGAAATAGGCCAGGCCAAAGCGGCCGCCCCCGCCGCTGCTGCCGGCCTCGCGGCGTCCGCTCTGCTCGGCGATCACCGACACCGACAGGCGAATCAGGGGACGCACATCGGCGGCCAGGGTGCCGTCGGCACGGGCCACCAGCACAACGTCGTACTCGGTGGCCAGGCCGGCCATGACCTGCACCACGCGCGGGTCCTTGGCACGGGCGAGCTTTTCCACCTTCTCCAGCAGCTGGACCTTGCGTGTGCTGTCCATGGTGGCCATCGGGTCGAGCGAGGGGTAGAGCGAGCGGCTGGCCGAGACCTTGCGGACCGGCACCTTGCTGCGCCGGTTCTGCGAAGCCGCCGCAATCGCACGCACGGTGGTCGCTGCATCCATCAGCGAGGCTTCCGAAATATCGTCGGAATAGGCGAAAGCGGTTTTCTCGCCGGCCACCGCCCGCACCCCAACCCCCTGGTCGATGCTGAAGCTGCCGGTCTTGACGATGCCCTCCTCCAGACTCCAGCCCTCCGAGCGGGTGTACTGGAAGTACAGGTCGGCATCGTCCACCTGGTGCGCCTGGATCGCCGCCAGCGCGCGTCGCAAGTGGGTTTCATCCAGACCAAAGGGGTCGAGCAGCAGGGACTTGGCCGTGGCCAGGCGTTCGAGGGTGGGTTCGCGCGAGATCATGGGGCCATTGTAGGCAGCACCGCCGGCCCATGCCATGTGGGGGCTTGCGCCAGCCGTTCAGGTCTGCACCAGCTGTTTGGCGCGCGAAATCGACATCAGGATGCCCAACGCCAGGCCCAGCGTGACCATGGCGGTGCCACCATAGCTGATGAAGGGCAGCGGCACCCCGACCACCGGCAGGATGCCGCTGACCATGCCCATGTTGACAAAGGCATAGACAAAGAAAATCACGGTCATGCTCGCGGCCAGCAGCCGGCTGAACAGGGTGGGGGCCTCGCTGGCAATGCGCAGCCCGCGCCAGATCAGGAAGGTGAAGGCGACGATCAGCAGGAGGTTGCCCGCCAGGCCGAACTCCTCGCCGTAAGCGGCGAAGATGAAGTCGGTGGTGCGTTCCGGGATGAACTCCAGGTGGGTCTGCGTGCCCTGCATGAAGCCCTTGCCCCAGAAGCCGCCGGAGCCGATGGCGATCATGCCCTGGATGATGTGGAAACCCTTGCCCAGAGGGTCGCGGGTCGGGTCGAGCAAGGTGCAGACCCGCTGGCGCTGGTACTCGTGCAACACCTTCCAGTCAACGCCGGCAGCGCACAGGGTGGGCTCCATGACCACCAGCACCACCAGGCCCAGCAGCCCCAGCAGCATCGGAGGCAGGATCCAGCGCCAGTGCAGGCCGGCAAAGAAGATGACCGACAGCCCGGCGGCCAGCACCAGCAGCGAGGTGCCAAGGTCAGGCTGCTTCATGATCAGGCCCACCGGCATGGCCAGCAGCACGCCCGCCACCAGGAAATCGAGCGGCCGCAGCTGGCCCTCGCGCTTCTGGAACCACCAGGCCAGCATCAGCGGCATGGCAATCTTGAGGATCTCGCTGGGCTGGATCACCACGCCCACATTGATCCAGCGGCGCGCGCCCTTTTTGGTGATGCCGAAAATGGCCACCGCCACCAGCAGGGCCACGCCGCCAATGTAGAGGGGCACGGCCAGCCGCATCAGCTGCTGGGGCGGGACCTGCGCCACCACGAACATGATGAAACCGGCGATCAGCATGTTGCGGCCATGGTCCACAAAGCGCGTTCCATGGTCATAGCCCGACGAGTACATGGCCGTCATGCCCATGCACACCAGAATGAAGACGGCAAACGCCAGGGGCCCGTCAAAACCGTGCACCAGATGAAGAAAGCGCCGCCAGAGGCTGTATTTCCGTATCACCGCAACCATGACCGGATTATCCCCCTGCGACCGGGCAGGCATCGCTTAGGATCGGCCAATGCCCCTGCCACCGACCCATCTGCTTTACCTGCACGGCTTTCGCTCCTCGCCGCAGTCGTTCAAGGCCCGGCGCATGGCCCAGACGGTGGCCGGTCTGGCCGACCCGCCGCACTGGTGGTGCCCGCAGCTGCCGCCCTCGCCACAGCAGGCCATGGCCCAGATTGCCCAGGGCGTTGCCGACTGGCCCGTACAGGGCATGGCCATTCTGGGTTCTTCGCTGGGCGGTTTCTATGCCCATGTGCTGGCGCGCCAGATCGGCTGCCCGGTGGTGCTGCTCAACCCGGCCGTGAACCCGGCACGCGACCTGGCAGGCCACATCGGCGAACACCCGGCCTGGCACGACCCTGCACAGCGCATCCATTTCGACGCCCGCTTCATTGACGAGCTGCGTGCCCTCGAGTCCACCCCGGTGCGGACCCCGCCCCCCACCCTGGCCCTGATTGCCCAGGGCGACGAGGTGCTGGACTGGCGTGAAATGCGGGCCGCCTACGGACATGACCGGTTGCGCCTGATCGCGGGCAGCGACCACGCCCTCAGCGACTTCGATCAGTACATCCCCGAAATCCTGGACTTCCTGGGCTGCCAGGTCTAGGCCGGCAACGGGCCATGGGACAATGCGCCCATGTACGTTTTATTCGAAGAAGCCGGCAAATTCATGGCCGGCCGGGTGATGTCCGAAGCCGAAGCCTCGGCCCAGGTCGAGCTCGACTCCGGCAAGCGGGTCAAGCTCAAGGCCGCGCAGATGCTCCTCAGGTTCGACAAGCCCGCGCCCGCGGCCCTGCTGGCCGAAGCAGCCGCGCTGGCCCAGACCATCGAGCTCGATCTGGCCTGGGAGTTTGCCCCCGAAGAAGAGTTCGGCTTCGCCGACCTGGCCACCGACTACTTCTCGGCCGGCCCGACGGTGGTGCAGCAGGCCGCCGCCTTGCTGCGCCTGTTCGAGGCGCCGCATTACTTCCGCCGTGCCGGCAAGGGCCGCTTTCGCAAGGCCGCCGCCGAGATCGTGCAGCAGGCGCTGGCCGCCATCGAGAAGAAAAAGCAGGTGCAGGCGCAGATCGAGGCCTGGGCCCAGCAGCTGGTGGCCGGCAGCTGCCCGCCGCCGGTGCGCGAGCAGCTCTACAAAATCCTCTTCAGACCCGACAAGAACGCGCCCGAGTACAAAGCGGTGGTCGAGGCCAGCAAGACCAGCCAGAAGGCCCCGCTGGCGCTGCTGCAGGAGGCCGGTGCCATCGACTCGCCCTGGGACTTCCACTGGCAGCGCTTTGTCTTCGAGTGGTTCCCCAAAGGCACCGGCTTTCCGAGCCTGCAGGCACCGGCCATCACCGACGAACTGCCGCTGGCCGATGTGCAGGCCTTTTCCATCGACGATTCGCAGACCACCGAGATCGACGATGCGCTCTCCCTTCAGGGCCTGGGCAGTGGCAGCGTCACCGTGGGCATCCACATCGCCGCCCCGGGCCTGGCCATCCAGCCGGGCAGCCCGGTCGACCAGCTCGGTCGCCAGCGCCTGTCGACCGTCTACATGCCCGGCCACAAGATCACCATGCTGCCCGACAGCGTGGTGCAGAACTACACCCTGGCCGAAGGCCAGGCCTGTCCGGCGGTCTCGCTGTATGTGACCTTCAGCGAGGCCGATCTGGCCATCGAACGCACCGAGACCCGGCTCGAGCGGGTGCCGATCCTGGTCAACCTGCGGCATGACCAGCTCGATGCGCGCATCACCCGCGAGTGGCTCGAAGGCAAAGACCAGAGCGACCATGCCGATGTGCCGGTCAGCCGCGCCACCCTGGCCTTTTTCTGGCGCCTGGCACAGACGCTCAAGGCCCGGCGCGAGGTGGTGCGTGGCAAGCCCGAGACCTTCAACCGCCCGGACTACAGCTTCAGGCTCGAGCGCGAGCGCAACGACAGCCCGCCCACCGGCGAGGAAACCGTGGTCATCGGCACCCGCCAGCGCGGCGCACCACTCGACCTGATGGTGGCCGAGGCCATGATCCTGGCCAACAGCAGCTGGGGCCAATGGCTGGCCAAGCTGGGCGTGCCCGCCATCTACCGCAGCCAGGCCAGCCTGGCACCCGGTGTCAAGGTGCGCATGGGCACCAAGGCCCTGCCGCATGCGGGCATTGGCGTGCCCAGCTACGCCTGGAGCACCTCGCCGCTGCGCCGCTACACCGACCTGGTCAACCAGTGGCAGATCATCGCCTGCGCACGCCATGGCGCGACTGCCGCGCTGGCCGCCCCCTTCAAACCCAAGGACGCCGAACTCTTCTCGATCATCAGCGCCTTTGACGCCGCCTACAGCGGCTACAACGCGGTGCAGTCGGGCATGGAGCGGTTCTGGACCCTGCGGCACCTGCAGCAGCAGGGCATCACCGAACTCGATGCGGCCCTCGTCAAGGAAGCCGCCGGCGGGGCCTGGCTGGTGCGTGCCGAAACGCTGCCCCTGGTCCTGAACGTGATGGGGGCGCAAGGCCTGCCGCGCGGGGCCCGGGTGCGGGTGCGGCTGGGCCACATCGACCTGATGGCACTCGATGTGGGCGGCACCGTCTCGGCCCGGCTGGACACCCAGGCGCCGGCGCCCGAAGACCTGGAAGACGACGACACCGAGTCGGCCGGGCCACTGCAGATCGCAGTCGATGTGAACGAAACACCGGCCGAACCCAGCTGAGATGAAGATGCTGCTCAAATGGCTGACCTTGTGCCTGCTGGCCGGGCTGGCCCTGCAGCTGTTTTTTGCGCTGCGCATCGGCACCATGGCCGTGCTGGCACCGCAGTCCACCAGCTTCGAGCGCTCGCAGATCTGGCAGATCCTGCAGCGCCAGGGTCATCTGCCCTGGCGGCAGTCCTGGGTCGACCTGCCCGGCATCTCCCGCCACCTGCAGCGCGCGGTGCTGGCGTCCGAGGACGATGCCTTCGCGCGCCACGACGGCATCCGCTGGGACGCGATCGAAAAAGCCTGGAACAGGAACACCAAGGCCCAGGCACGGGCCGACCAGCAGGCCAGCCAGCGCCCGGGCAAGCCGGCACCGGCACCCAAGATCGTCGGCGGCTCGACCGTCACGCAGCAGCTGGCCAAGAACCTCTTCCTCTCGGGCGAACGCACCCTGCTGCGCAAGGGCCAGGAGATGCTGATCACCCTGATGCTCGAAGCCACCCTCTCCAAGCAGCGCATCCTGGAGATCTACCTCAACAACGTGGAATGGGGCGAAGGCGTCTTTGGCGCCGAAGCGGCGGCGCAGCACTACTTCCGCAAACCTGCGTCCCAGCTCAATGCCTGGGAAGCAGCACGGCTGGCCGTCATGCTGCCGCGCCCGCGCTTTTTCGAAAAGCTGCCCCAATCGCCCTACCTGGCCGAGCGCAGTGAGGTCATCGTGGGCCGCATGAACAGCGTGGTGCTGCCATGAGCAGCCCGGCCAGCGGAGCCACCGTGCGCATCCTGGGCATCGACCCGGGCCTGCAGACCACCGGCTTTGGCGTGATCGACATGCACGGCTCGACACTGAGCTACGTGGCCAGCGGCGTGATCGAGACCACCAAGGGCGAGATGGGTAACCTGCCGGCGCGCCTGAAGGTCATCTACGACGGCATCCGCGAGATCCATGCCCGCTACCAGCCCGATGTGGCCTCGGTCGAAATCACCTTCATGAACGTCAACCCGCAGGCCTCGCTGATGCTCGGCCAGGCGCGGGGCTGCTGCGTCACCGCCCTGGTCTCCTGCGCACTGCCGGTGGCCGAATACACCGCGCTGCAGATGAAGCAGGCCGTCACCGGGCACGGCCGGGCTGCCAAGTCGCAGATTCAGGAAATGGTCAAACGCCTGCTGCAACTGCCGGCGGCACCGCGACAGGACGCCGCCGACGCGCTGGGCCTGGCCATCACCCATGCGCACGCCAGCCCCTCGATGAACAAGCTGGCTGCACAGGGCGTGCTCAACCGCAAGACCCACGGCATGTACCGCAGTGGCCGCAGCCACTGACAGGCGGGCGGCTGCGCCAGCGCGCCAGGCGTCTGGCCGCAGACCAGGCTCAGGAGACGATGTAGGCCGCTGCCCCGGCCGACATCAGGGTGCCATCCGGTCCGCAGAAATCCATGCGGGCGGTCCCCACCCGCGACCCCACCCGCAGGCAGTGGGCATCGATGGTGAAGAAGGCGCCAATGCCCGGACGCAGGTAGTCGATGCGCAGGTCGATGGTGCCCAGCTTGGCAAAACGCTCCAGGCGCCGGGCGGGCGGCTCGTCCATGTGCTTGACCGCCGCCGCCGCCATCACGGCCGCACTGCCGATGGCATCCAGTGCCGCACTGATGACGCCGCCATGGATGCGGTTGTAGGCAAAGTGGCCCACCAGCGCCTCACGCATGTCGATGCGCGCCTGCACCCGCCCCGGCTCGATGCCGGTCAGCTTGAGGCCCAGGGTCTGGTTGAAGACGATCTTTTCTTCAAAGATCTGGCGAAACCCCTCCAGGTATTCAGGCTCGAAGGTCACAGGCGAAGCGCAGCGGTGTGGCATGAGCCCATTGTAGGTGCGCTCGCAGGCCGCGATGACCGTTCGGATGGAGCAGGGCCTTGCCGCCCTGCCCTGCGTGTGCCCGCCTTCAGACCTTGCTGAAGTCGGGCTTGCGCTTTTCCATGAAGGCGCTGAAGGCCTCGCGGGCGGCGGGTTCGCGCAGCATGCGGCCAAAGCTCTGGCCTTCTTCGGCCATGCGGGCGAGCACCTCGGCCTGCTGGCCGCCCTTCATCAGGCGCTTGGTCTCGATCAGCGAAGACAGGGGCTTGCCGGCGAGTTTCTTCGCCTGCGCCTGGGCATGGGCATTGACTTCGGTCGGTGGCACCACCCGGTTGACCAGGCCGACTTCGAGCGCGGCTTCGGCAAAAAAGGGCTCGCCCAGCAGCAGGGCCTCGGCGGCCCGGTGGTAACCGAACATGCGCGGGGCCAGCAGACTCGAGGCCGCCTCGGGGCACAGGCCAAGGTTCACAAAGGGCATGGAAAACGCCGCATTGTCGCCGGCATAGACCAGGTCGCAGTGGAACAACAGCGTGGTGCCGATGCCCACGGCCGGACCGGCCACAGCGGCCACCACCGGCTTGTCGACAGTGGCGATCGCGCGCAGAAAGCGGAACACCGGCGAGTCCTGGCCGGAAGGCGGCTGGTGCAGGAAGTCGGCAATGTCGTTGCCGGCGCTGAAGATGGTCTCGTGGCCCTGGATCACCACCACCCGCACGGCCGGGTCGGTGTTCGCCTGCTCGACGCCATCGGCCAGCGCGCTGTACATGTCGCGCGTGATGGAGTTCTTCTTGTCGACGCGGTTGAAGGTCAGGGTCATGACCCCGGCGTCAAGGTGCTGGAGGATGTCGGACATGGTGCTGCTCTTGCAAGAAAAGCCGCCCGCAGGCGGCCACAACAGGGGGGCTCAGGGGGCCTTGACCCAGACCTGGTTGCGCCAGAAGGGGCCCAGGAAGCCACGGACCTGCAGTTTGGCGCCGCCCTCCAGGGGCGTCAGTCGCACGCGGTACAGCTTGCCCTCCTCCGGATCGAGGATCTCGCCGCCATCCCAGTGCTCGTCCCCCGCGGCCTTTTTCACGCCACGGATGATCTCCATGCCCAGGATGGCCTGGCCCCTGCGGTCGTCGCTGCACTTGTCGCAGCGCGCCGCCGGGTCGGCCCCCTTGCGCAGGAACTGGGTGACACGGCCGTGGAGCACACCACCCCGGTCCTCGATGGTGACCAGGCTCTTGAGCTCGCCGGTCTTGTCGTCAATGGTGTGCCAGCGGCCCACCGGGGTGCTGGCCTGGGCGGCGCTGGCCAGCCCCAGCAGGGCTACGAGGAAGAAATGGCGCATGGGGGGTTCTCCTTGTGGGGGTCAGGCCAGGGCGGCGTCGGTGTCCAGCAGCACCTCGCTGCCGGTGCGGATGCGGCGCATCAGGCTCGACGTTTCGGGCATCAGGCGGGTGAAGTAGAACCGTGCCGTCTGCAGCTTGCCCACATAGAAAGGGTCGGGGCGCTGGGCCTCCTCTTCGGCCTGGGCGATCTTCTCGAGCGCGATTTTGGCCATGCGGGCCCAGAAGTAGCCGTAGACCAGATGGCCCACCACGCGCAGGTAATCGACCGCGGCGGCGCCGACCTCGTCGGCGTTGCCCATCGCCTTCATGCCGATCTCGCCGGTCAGCTGCGTGATCTTGCCGCCCAGGTCGGCCAGCGGCTTGACGAATTCGCCCATGGCCTCGTTGCCCATCTCGGCGCGGATGAAGGCCTCCACCTGCGCGCCGAACTTCTTGAGGGTGGCGCCGTTGTTGCCCAGCACCTTGCGGCCCAGCAGGTCCAGCGACTGGATGGTGTTGGTGCCCTCATAGATCATGTTGATGCGGGCATCGCGCACGAACTGCTCCATGCCCCATTCCTTGATGAAGCCGTGCCCGCCAAACACCTGCAGGCATTCGCTCACCGAGATCCAGCCGTTGTCGGTGATGAAGGCCTTGACGATGGGCGTGAGCAGCGCCAGCAGCTCGGCCGCTTCCTGGCGCTGCGCCTCGTCGGGGTGGTGCAGTTCCTGGTCGAGCAGCAGCGCGCCGTAGCAGGCCAGCGCGCGGCCACCCTCGGCGTAGGCCTTGGCGGTCAGCAGCATGCGGCGCACATCGGGGTGCACGATGATCGGGTCGGCCGGCTTGCCCGGCGCCTTCACGCCAGAGAGGGAACGCATCTGCACCCGGTCCTTGGCGTAGGCCAGTGCATTCTGGTAAGCCACTTCGGTCAGGCCCAGCGACTGGTTGCCCACGCCCAGGCGGGCGGCGTTCATCATCACGAACATGGCTTGCAGGCCCTTGTTGGGCTGGCCCACCAGCGTGCCCACGGCGCCGTCGAGCACCATCTGGCAGGTGGCGTTGCCGTGGATGCCCATCTTGTGTTCCAGGCCACCACAGTAGATGCCGTTGCGCTCGCCCAGCGTGCCGTCGGCATGCACATGGAATTTGGGCACCAGGAACAGGCTGATGCCTTTGGAGCCGGGAGGCGCATCGGGCAGACGGGCCAGCACCAGGTGCACGATGTTGGGCGCCAGGTCGTGCTCGCCGGCGCTGATGAAGATCTTCTGTCCGCTCAGCCGGTAGGTACCGTCGGCCTGCGGTTCGGCCTTGGTGCGCAGCATGCCCAGGTCGGTGCCGCAGTGCGGCTCGGTCAGGCACATGGTGCCGGTCCATTCGCCGCTGGTGAGCCTGGGCAGGAATGTGGCCCTCTGCTCGGGCGTGCCGTGCGCATGCAGGCATTCGTAGGCGCCGTGCGAGAGACCCGGGTACATGGTCCAGGCCTGGTTGGCCGAGTTGAGCATCTCGTAGAAACACTGGTTGACCACGAAGGGCAGGCCCTGACCGCCGTAGTCGGGGTCGCAGCTGAGGGCCGGCCAGCCACCGGCCACATACTGCTCGTAGGCGGCCTTGAAACCGTCGGGCGCCTTGACCTCGTGCGTCTCGCGGTTGAGCTGGCAGCCCTGCTGGTCGCCGCTGATGTTGAGCGGGAACACCACTTCGGCGGCGAACTTGCCACCCTCTTCGAGCACGGCGTTGACCGTGTCGGGGTCGATGTCGGCATGTTTGGGCATGGCCTGCAGGGCCGTGTGCACGTCCAGCAGCTCGTGCAGCACGAAGTGCATGTCACGCAGGGGCGGGGTGTAGATGGGCATGGTGCAACTCCGGTATGAAATGGGATGGACGGGCTCAGGCCCGTCGCGGCTTGTTCTGGGGGTCCTGGCTGTAGCGCTCGAGCAGCCGCGCAAAGCCCTGGCGGGCGCGGTCGGAGGCGCCGGGCAATTTGAGGAAACGGGCCTCATAGTGCAGCGCCAGGATCAGGCCATGGATTTCGAAGGCGGCCTGCAGCGGGTCGACCTCGCGCACCAGATGGCCCTCCTCCTGCGCCTGCTCGACGGCACGGCGCAGGGCCACATGCCAGCTGGTGACCGAAGAGGCGAGGGCATCGCGGACCGGACCGGTGCGATCGTCAAACTCCACCGCGCCGCTGATGTAGATGCAGCCCGAGTCGATTTCGGCGGAGGTCTGCACCATCCAGTTGTCGAACATGGCCTGCAGGCGTGGCACGCCGCGCGGCGCCTGCATGGCCGGGTAGAACACCTCGCGCTCAAAGCGTTCGTGGTACTCGCGCACCACCGAGATCTGCAGTTCCTCGCGCGATCCGAAGTGGGCAAACACGCCCGACTTGCTCATGCCCGTGATTTCGGCGAGCGCTCCGATCGACAGGCCCTCCAGACCGATCTGAGAGGCCAGGCCGAGGGCCGCATCGACGATCGCGGCCTTGGTCTGCTGGCCCTTGAGCAAGGCGCGCTTGCCGGGTTCGGCCGCAGGGACGGCCGCCAGTTTCGGGGCATGGGGGGAGTGGCGGGTGTTCATGGTGTGCAGAATAGAACGGTCGTTCTATTCTGCACGATTTCCGCCAAAGGCAAGCGAAATCCGCAGGATTCGAGGGTATATCCCGAGGACGGACGGCGGGCGGCTCAGGCCTTGAAGGCCACGACCTTCTGGGTCTGGGTGCCCAGGCCCGCGATGCCCAGGGTCATGACGTCGCCGCGCTGGAGGTAAACCGGCGCCGGCTGGCCATCCTTCTTGATGCCCATGCCCACACCGGGCGGGGTGCCGGTGGTGATCACATCGCCGGGCTCGAGCGTCATGAACTGGCTCACGTAACTCACCAGCTTGGCCACGCCAAAAATCATGGTCTTGGTCGAGCCGTTTTGCATGCGCTGGCCGTTGAGGTCCAGCCACATGGCCAGGTTCTGCGGGTTGGGCACTTCGTCGCGGGTAACCAGCCAGGGGCCGATCGGGCCGAAGGTGTCACAGCCCTTGCCCTTGTCCCAGGTGCCGCCGCGCTCGAGCTGGTACTCGCGCTCACTCACGTCATTGACGGTGCAGTAACCCGCCACGAAGTTCAGCGCATCCTTTTGCGACACATAACGTGCACGGGTGCCGATCACCACGCCCAGTTCGACTTCCCAGTCGGTTTTCTTGGAGCCCTTGGGGAGCATCACGTCATCGTCCGGGCCCTGGATGCAGGTGGTGGACTTCATGAACACGATCGGTTCCTTGGGAATGGGCATGCCCGATTCGGCAGCATGGTCGGCGTAGTTCAGGCCGATGGCGATGAACTTGCCGACACGCGAGACGGGCGGGCCGAAACGCTTTTGGCCCTTGACCAGCGGCAGCTTGTCGGCCTTGAGTTTGGCCAGCTTGGCCAGGGCCTTGTCCGAGAGGTGCTCGGGCGTGACATCGGCGATCACGCCGCTGAGGTCCCGCAGCTTGCCGTCTGCATCGATGAGACCGGGCTTTTCCTTGCCAGGCTGGCCATAACGTACGAGTTTCATGCGGTTCCTTTCAATCGAACATCAGTAGGTGGCGCGGCCACCGGAGAGGTCAAAGACAGCCCCTGTGGAGAACGAGCAATCCTCGGTGCACAGCCAGCTGACCATCGCCGCGACCTCCTCGGGCAGGCCAAAGCGGCCCATCGGGATCTTGGAGAGCATGAACTGGATGTGCTCGGGTGTCATTTGATCAAAGATCGCCGTCTTCACGGCCGCCGGTGTCACGCAGTTGACCCGGATGCCGGTGCCCGCGAGTTCCTTGCCCAGCGATTTGGTCAGGCCGATCACCGCCGCCTTGCTGGTGCTGTAGGCACTGGCGTTGGGGTTGCCATCCTTGCCTGCCACGCTGGCGATGTTGACGATGCGGCCATAGTTGGCCTGCTGCATCAGTGGCACGATCTCGCGGCAGCAATGGAAGATGCCGTTGATGTTCACCTGCATCACCTGGTTCCAGGCGTCCACCGGGTAATTCGTCAGGGCGGTGTTGGGTCCGGTGATGCCCGCGCTGTTGACCAGCGCATCGACTTTGGGCGCCGTCTGCTGCACCGCCTGCACCACGCTGTCGTGGCGCGCCACATCCACCTGCACCGTCTTCACGCCCGCGCCCAGCGCCTGGGCAGCGCCCGCCAGCGCCGCTTCGTCGCGGTCCCACAGGGTGACCGTGGCGCCCGAGGCCAGCATGCGCTGCGCAATCGCAAACCCCAGGCCGGCCGCACCGCCGGTGATGACCGCATGGCGGCCCTGCATGTCCAGTTGGTTCATCTCTCCACTCCTCAAATCGTCATGCCGCCGTCGACCATGTAGGCGTTTCCGGTGGCGAACTGGGATTCATCTGAAGCCAGAAAGACCACGATGGGGGCGATCTCGTGCGCCTGCGCCAGTCGCCCCATGGGCTGGCGGGCGATGAAGTTCTTGCGCGCCTCTACCGGGTCGGGCTGGGCGTTGATGCGCTCGTGCAGCGAAGGCGTGTCCACCGTGCCCGGGCAGATCGCATTGCAGCGGATGCCGCGCGCCACATAGTCGGCCGCCACACTCTTGGTCAGGCCGATCACGGCGGCCTTGCTGGTGCCGTAGATGAAGCGGTTGGGCAGGCCACGCACGCTCGAGCACACGCTGGCCATGTTGATGATGCTGCCCCCGCCCTGCGCCAGCATGCCCGGCAGCACGGCCTGGATCATCCAGAACTGCGCGCGCGCATTGAGGTTGAAGGCGAAGTCCCAGTCGGCGTCGGTGGCCTGCTCGATGGTGCCGTTGTGCACAAAGCCCGCGCAATTGAACAGCACGTCGATGCGCCCGGCCTGCGCCACAAAGGTCCCGATGGCGGCCTTGTCGAGCACGTCGAGCCTGGCGGTGCGGATGTTTTTCTCGCCTTCGAGCGTCTTGAGCAGGTCGGCATTGACGTCGGTCGCCCAGACCTGTGCGCCCTCGGCCGCCATGGCCAGTGCGGTGGCGCGCCCGATGCCTTGCCCGGCGGCAGTGATGACCGCGTGTTTGCCTTGGAGTCTCATCGGGTCTGGCCTTTCTTGGAGTCGGAATTCGCGTTCAGGGTTTGGCCTGATGTGCAGTGTTGCACTTGCTGGCATTCTGAATTGGCCTGACCACTTGTCCAATCCTCGCAAACCCTGAGCACCCGACGTGCCCCTCCAAAGCATCGAAACCCGGCGCCTGTACCAGCAGATCGCCCAGCAGCTGCAG
>JACCDV011240807.1_pt1 | contig 22004 bp, 18 predicted proteins | sample 7446131 | NCBI WGS metagenome assembly JACCDV01 (sample SAMN15323448, study PRJNA562643) | freshwater metagenome | isolation source: river surface water | place: USA:Blue River Watershed | collected 2017-08-17
ATGAGTCTTTTGCCGACAGCTGCAACGAAAGGCTATCCAATACAGGTTGAAGTGTATTGTAGAAGAGGGACATGACAAGGGTAACGGTTACCAACCAAAGGAATCCACCTTGCAACAGGTATCCCAGATAGGCCAATGCAGCCACTGCTGCAGCCATCCGCAGCATGGTGCGCAATCCGTAGCGGTCTGCGAGCATACCAATGAAAGGTTGCACCAGAAACATCATCAACGGTGTCATGCTCAACACCACACTTGTTTGGATGCCTGTTAGTCCGCGCGACACACAAAAATCGGCCATCACCGGCAGCCAGGAAGCGGTGCAGCAAAAGACCAGAAAATAGAGCAGCCTGAGCAGATTTCCCACAACAGTTGGTTATGATTGATAAAATAATCAAGAGCACAAAAAGGACAGGTTTTAACGCGTTGTGCCATTAAGACGCGAGAAACTCCCCTCTTGGCAAGGAGGGGAGTTATTAAAATTTTTAATAGCAGTACCCATCAGTTTTTACTGTTTCAATTCACAGCATCCTTTTCCATTAAGATTTCAGCAGTGCACCAGCCGCTGCATCAACCATCACCATCCCCTGTACATGCAGTTGCATGACACTGGCAGGAAAAGCAGGGCCCACACGGCCTTCCACAGCCAGTTGCACCACTTCCGCCTTGGCAGGGCCATTGGCCAGCAGCAGCACTTTCCCGGCTTGCAACAGATGCCCAAAACCCAACGTAATACCATACTTCAACGCCATGGGCTGATCAAAATATTTTTGTCCGACTGAAGCGGTAATCTCATCCAATTCCCGCACATGGGCTTTGAGGTCAAAGGCTGAACCCGGCTCGTTGAAACCAATATGTCCATTCATACCTATCCCCACAATCATCAGGTCTATTCCTCCTTTGGCAGCGATCAGGGCATCCATGCGCTGGCATTCCTGCTGCAAATCCGCTGCCATAGCATCAAACAGGTGGTAGCGGGAAGCATCGAGGCCAAGCGGACCAAAAATTCTTTCCTGAAAATCATAATGGCAACTACCACGCAGCCCAGCAGGTACGCCTACCCATTCATCCAATCCAATGAAGAAAAATGCGGATGCATCAACATCCTGTTCTTTGGCTATCCTTGCAAATTGTTCGCAGGCCCCTTTGGGTGAATTGCCTGATGCCATACAGATGACTGCATTGGGCTTCTCTTTCAGCAAATCAACCATTTCCTGTGCCGCTGCCTGATCCAATGCTGTTGCCGTATCAAATATCCTGACTTTCATGCTTTTCTTATTTGGTTTCAAGTTAGGTAAAAGACTGGTTTTTACTGTAACTTAACGGAACAAAGAATGCCATCATGAAAATCAACTTCACACCACTGAGGCTGTTTATCAGCTTATGTCTGCTGTGCAGCACAGCCATCCAAGCGCAAAATGACAATGGAAAAAGCAGAATCATCGTCATCGGCGCGCATCCGGATGATTGCGACAGCGATGCAGGCGGAACAGCTGCTTTATTGGCAGCCATGGGACATGCCGTTAAGTTTGTAGCAGTCACCAATGGCGATGCCGGCCATCACCTCATCCAAGGGAAACAATTGGCTGAACGCAGGTACAAGGAAACACAAGAAGTGGCCCGCCGGCTGGGCGTAACCTATGATGTGCTCGATAACCACGATGGCATGCTGATGCCCAATCTTGAAGTGAGGTTACAGATCATCCGCAAAATCCGGGAGTGGAATGCGGATGTGGTCATTGCACCCAGGCCAAACGATTACCATCCAGACCACCGCTATACAGGCGTATTGGTGCAGGATGCAGCCTATATGGTAGCCGTACCCAACATCGCCTATGATGTTCCAGCCTTGCGAAAAAATCCGGTTTTCCTATACACCGCCGATCATTTTCAGCGGCCCAACCCTTTCCGGCCTGATATTGCCATAGACATCAGCACTGTCTTTGAAAAAAAGATATCGGCGCTGGATGCCCATGAATCTCAATTCTATGAGTGGATGCCCTGGATTGGACACTACGAGAAAGACGTCCCTACCGGAAAGGAAGCACGATTCAAATGGCTCATAAGCCGCTATTCCTCCCCAATGAAAACAGATGTTCGTGTGGCATTGGAAAAATGGTACGGCAAAGAAAGAGCTGCCAAGGCGCAATTCGCAGAAGCATTTGAAATCTGTGAATACGGCACGCAGCCCTCCGAAAACCAGATCAGGCAACTGTTTCCCATGCTTCAAAAAAACTGATCATGCATAAACAAATCCAAGTTATTTTGATGACGCTGATTTGCATTGTCACCATCAGTGTTGCTTGTGCTGAAGACAGCACCGTCCTGCATATCCGCAAGACGAACGATTTTGAAGTCGACGGAAAGGGCACTGCACCAGAATGGAATAGCACAACATGGTTTTCGCTCACCAAAAGGAAGGGGACTGTATCCTATCAGACAAAATGCAAAATCCTGTATTCCGACAAAGGTATTTATTGTCTTTTTGACAATGAAGACAACAAGATATCCGCCACCATGAAAAATGATTTCGACGACATCTACAATGAGGATGTGGTGGAGGTTTTCTTTTGGCCGGAAGAAAGTTCGCCCATCTATTTCGAGTATGAACTCTCTCCCAACAATGTGGAACTGCCTATCCTGGTTCCCAATTATGACGGTAAATTTTTTGGTTGGAGGCCTTGGCATTATGAAGGCGACAAAAAAACAAGAAGGGGAGCCACCATCCATAAAAATGGTGAACAGGTACTTGGTTGGACGGCAGAGTTCTTCATCCCCTACAAACTGCTCAACCCTCTGCTAAATGTTCCTGGCAAATCAGGCACGCAATGGCGTGCCAACTTTTACAGAATCGACTATGACAATGGAACTGCGCAATGGTCATGGCGGAGCACCCGGACAAATTTCCATGATTATAAAAATTTTGGGACAGTGATCTTTGACTGACCACCATCCCAAATCCAACATGATCATTTGCCGTCGCCCAAGTGTATTTGAAAACCTATAAGGATATTGAATGCATTGGTTCTGTCGGTAAAATCCTCCAACTTGCTGGAACTGTATCCTAGCTTGAATTCCATGCCTGTATGCTTATTGAGGAAAACAACCGGGCCGGCAGAGATACTGAATGCATTTTGGGATAAGGTATTGTCGCCCAACTTGGCGGAACCAAACAGGAAATCCGCATCAGCCAACAGATTCACTTTGTTCTCTTTGGGGAGCATGTAATAACGGACAAAGGGGCCCACCATGAGGTCAGTTACTGCATCGATGCCCTCCATTTTCATACTCGAAAAACTGGAGCGCAAGCCGCCTGCGAATTTGTCTACAAAAAAATAACCGATGGCAGGTGAAAATTGAAAGGTGGTAACCTTGGACTCAGAATCCTTCTCGGAAGAAAAGCTCAGGCTTCCTCCTGCCAGCAAATTCCCTTTGGCAACCTGTGCATCAAGCGACTGCAAAAAAAACGTGGTGAAAACCAGCGTAAAAAATAAGTTCTTCATGTGCATTGTATTTGGTGAAGGCTAAAATTAATGGCCTGGTTTGCGACAATTGCTGATGACAGTTGGCACTCCCACTGTGTTTAATCAGTAGTTCTTGTGATTTGAATCGGGATATCCAGTGGAAATGAACAATTAACATGAAATAGCTTTTATATTGCCAAAACTTTATCCATAAACGATAGTTATGCCAGCACAAGCAGGTCCCAAAATCAAAGAGATTCATATCACGCCCATCGCAGTAACAGACCCGCCACTGTTGAATGCAGCCGGTCTGCATGCACCATATGCACTCAGGACCATCCTAGAGCTGATTACAGAAGACGGCATCTCCGGCATCAGCGAAATCCCCGGCAATGCCGATGTGGATGCAGCACTTGCGTCTGCAAGGGATATCCTCACCGGGCAGGATGTTTTTCAACTCAATGCCATCAGACATTCGCTCATCTCCAAGTTCGGAACAGACAGTTCTGCAGACCGCGGTTTGGCTCCCTGGGATCAGCGGAAACTCGTACATATTTTCAGTGCCGTAGAAGTGGCCTGCATGGACATCATCGGCAAGGTTACCAACAAACCGGTAGTTGACCTGCTGGGGGGTAAACTGCGTGACAGGGTTCCCTTTTCAGCATACCTTTTTTACAAATACGCCGGCGCTGGTGGGGAACTGGGCTTTGCCAAGGACGAAGAGGCTTCAGGATGGGCAGCAGCCCGTCAGGAGAGTGCACTTGATCCTGAGGGTATTGTAGCACAAGCCAAAGCCATGTGTAATGCATTCGGCTTTCAAAGCATCAAACTGAAGGGGGGTGTTTTCGAACCGCGGCAGGAAGTGGATGCCATCATTGCCCTGCACAATGCTTTTGGTCCGGATGTTCCATTGCGGATCGACCCCAACGCTTTGTGGACAGTGGAAACGGCCATCCGATACGGAAAGGAAATGGAGCCCTACCTCGAATACCTGGAAGACCCGGTCCGCGGGCAGGAAAATATGGCCAAGTTGAGGCAGGTCCTCAAAACACCCCTGGCCACCAACATGTGCACCACTTCTTTTGATGAAATCCCTTCCAGCATAGCGTTGGGAGCAGAAGATATCATTCTGAGTGATCACCATTTCTGGGGTGGACTTCGTGCCTCCATGACGCTTGCAGGCATTTGCACTACTTTCAAAAGGGGGTTGTCGATGCATTCCAACAGTCACTTGGGCATTTCCCTGGCTGCCATGGTTCACCTGGGCGCAGCACTCCCCTCGATGGATTATGCACTGGATACCCATTACCCATGGCAATCGGATGAAGTAATCACACAAGGACGGTTCACCTTTGAAGACGGCGCCGTTCAGGTACCTACTGAACCCGGCTTGGGTGTGGAGCTTGATAGGCAGGCATTGGAAAGGCTGCACCAGAATTATCTCTCATGCGGACTGAAAAAACGTGATGATGAAATAGAGATGCAAAAAGTGGTACCCGGTTGGAAGTTCCAGGCTGTCCGCTGGTAACTGCATAAAAAATTATTTCCCAATCCATTCAAACTATGAAACGAAATCAATTGATTTGCTTGCTCACCCTGCTGTTTGCAGGCATCCAGTCCATCCCCGTTGAGGGTCAAACATTTCCTGCCGGCAGGATCAAAATGTATTGGAAAGACAGCACCGGTGTGCCTTACATGACATTCGACCGGTTGAGAAGGGAGCATCCTGAGGCGAAGTTCATCATCAACGGAGGTCATTTTACCCATGATTACAAACCTGATGGGCTTTACATTGAAAATGGGATAAAATTGAGCCCTGTCAAAGAAATACTGAACCCCAAAATCAACTTGGAAACACTCCCAATGGGGGTTTTTTACACCACTGACCAAGGTGCATTCATCAGGCCACTTCGGGGGAAATTTACACAGAAAGGTGTGCTCTTTGCTACACAGTCGAGTCCCATGCTGGTCATCAACGGACGAATCAATCCGGCGCTGCCCAAGGGAAGACACCGGCTCAGGAGTGGAGTTGGTGTGCTGCCAGATGGCAGCGTTTACTTTGCATATCTCGACATGGAGTTGCGGTTGTTTGCCAAACATTTTCTCGACAAAGGCTGTACACAGGCCCTCTGCCTGAACGGCAACGTTTCCGACATATGGCAAAACGGACAATCACTTAGAAAGTATAGCCGTTTCGGACCGATGATTGTCGTTGAGTAAGCCCTTTTTACTCCCCGGGATGATAAATTCTTTTGGCTGTAGCCAACACCCTTGCTTTATCCAATGTCATGGACTTGGTTTTCTGTTGCAGGAACAAAGGAATCTGATCATCAAAATGGGGTGAACCTTCCTTTGCAGAAGCCCCGTAGGTATTCACTGTTTCGATGATTGGCAGCCCTTGTTTGGGAAACCTTACCATCGCCACATACGCATCACCACCGGTGATTTTGCGGGTGAGGTCCTTTTGCTTGACGGTCCATTCTGGTGCCAGCAAATCCGGCAAACCCGGACCAGGATAGGTTTTGCTGCCCCTTACCAATTTCTGGATGTCTCCCAGCCGAAGGTCTGCTGTGCCATAATTTTTAATCATATAGGCCTGTATCTCTTTGAGCACAGTTTCACATTGTGCTTTGGTCAGTATCTGTGGATCCAGACCGCGGAAGGCTGCACTGACATTTTCGTACACCATCAAAAAAGCACCGGCCCCTTTGCTGTCGGCATCTCCCCTTTTATCCCATGCCTGCAGGTTGCGCAATAAGGTATCATATTGCGGATAGTCGGCAGGCTTCATCAGAAACAAGGTATCCACGCCATACTGGTACTGGAGTTTTTGCGGCAACTGCCTGTCGAATTTGATTTTGTAAAAAGTACTATAGTCCACTTTCCCTTCCGGCATCAACTCTTGAAACCTTTTGCTCCTGTTGTTTTGGTTGTTTTCCCATCCGTCTGCGGCAGGAAACTGTTCAGGCTTCAGGTTGTCTGAACCTGACGTAGCCAGAAAAGAGGAATGGTTGGTATTGAACAGGTATCCGCTGCGGGGATTCACATATTGCGGCAACTCCTTGATACCCCTGAAGTTTGTCCAGAGGGTTGCAGCCGTATTGCCCGGTACCGTCTTTTTCCAGTCGTATTGCGGGGCTGGATTCCTCACCGGCATCAGGGCATTGTTGATGTAAAAAATGGTATCGTGGCGGTCGGCGTACATGATGTTGAACATAGACAACCCTTGCAAGCTGATGGCCGTATAGAACTGTGTGAAGTTTTTCGCCTTGTTCATTTTATACCATTGTTCCAGTGCCCTGATCTCCATGTTGGCACCCAGTCGGATGGCGAAAACACCCTGGTCATTTTTCATGGTGGCACCGTACTTGCTCCACAAAAGATCCCTGCCCACTGCAATGGGAACTCCTTTGATTTGGAGCTTGATTTTTTTCTTTTCCAGTTCCACCCATGCACCATCAAACCAGTATTGATCGGTATTCTTGGGATTCATTTGCAGTTGGAAGATATCCATCCGGTCACAGAGGTTCACGGTATGTGCCCATCCGAGGTTTTCATTTACACCATGCAAGATGCAAGGTCCCCCTGCGAGGAGTCCACCCAACGCATTCCAACCTTCTTCACTGCTGACATGGGCTTCATAAAATGCTTCCGGCCCCTCATTGGGCTGGTGGGCATTGATGGCGAGAAACGCTTCACCCGTAGTGGTTTTGGAAGGATGGATGGCTATGGCGTTGGAGCCTTTCTTGTCGTAGTCGATGACCGGACTGACCTTATTTCCATAGATGGCTGCCAATGCCCTGTCTCCACCATTGAAGACGGTCAATGCCAGCACTGAGGATGAGATATATTCTTGCAGTGTAAGCGGGAAAAGGTCTTTATGCAACACCTCTTCCGGGTGCTTGGCTGCGTAATCGTTCAACCCTTGCACATAGCCGGTGATCAACCGGAGGAATTCCGGTGAGAGCGTATGCCATTTTTCTTCGGTAATTTCCCGGCAACGGAACAAAGCGAAAGCGTAATCGCCCGCAACCCCATCCATCCCATATACCCTGCCCATCAAGGCTTTGGAGGGCAAGGCCACCCGTTGGAGGCTGTTGAAATCATCTTCAGCATGAGCCCAAGCCAATCCATAAGAGACCTCGGGGTCAGTCTTAGCAAAAATATGGGGAACCCCAAAGCTGTCGCGCGCAATTGTTACAGCGGCAGGGTTGATTTGGGCAAGAGAAAAGAATGGCAGGGACACCAATGCAAGCAGGAAAAGCCTCATTTTTAGAAATTTCCTTAAAATTAAGCTTTTGGCAGGCTTTATAGGAATATACTGAATTTTTGTGGCATTAACAAAACAATCCATCAAGCCTCCTGGACCCCATAAACACAGGTTTCCATGACATCCAGGCTTTGGATGGCATCTGAAAGCGGACAAGGATTGTCTGATTTACCAAGGAAATGATCCACTACTCTTGCAATCATGGGTTGCTGAATGTGCTGCGGATGCTGAAACGGCAGGTGTTGAACACCGCTGTCGGTAACCACCCTGACTTCCTGCCCGAAAAAGGGAAACTGGATATACCCATTTTCGCCAATAAGCTGACAGCTGTCTTCCCGAAGCAATTCCGGCATGCTGAAATTCCAATCGCCCTGAAAAAGGATATCTCCGGGCAATTGCATCAAACAGGAAACGGCATCCTCCGCGGGATAGAGGCGGGATTGGTTTGCTGCAACGCCCGCAAAAGAAAGGGCAGGACCAAAAATATATTGGATGATGTCCAGCTGATGTGGTGCCAGGTCGTAAAAGTATCCGCCTCCTGCCAGCTGTGGATCCACCCGCCAATTGGCTGTCTGCAAGTTTGCAGGCACATGGTCATTGGGTTTGAACATGGTCAGCCTGATGAGTTTGATTCTTCCCACAGCCTGCTCTTCCACCAGTTGGCGGATATGGTTGAACATGGGTAGGGCGCGGCGATAATGCGCCACAACAACCTTGCCATTGCAGCGGTCTTGGGCGTCCATCATCCTTTGACAAGAAGCTACGTCTGTTGTGACCGGTTTTTCCACATACACCATTTTGCCTTTTTCCAAGGCTGCGATGGTATATTCCTCATGGAATTTGGGAGGGGTTGCAATGTACACGGCATTGATGGCTGGATCATTCAGCAATGCTTCCGCATCGCTATACCAAACCGGTACACCATGACGCTGGGCATAGTCCTCTGCCAGTGCGGCATCCCTGCGCATCACTGCGTGCAACCGTGAGCCGGGTACCTTGTTGAAAGCCGGTCCGCTTTTCATTTCCGTAACGTTGCCGCATCCGATGATGCCCCAGGTGATGTTTTTTTCCATAGCCTGAAATTAATACAATTCAGCATCCCTTAACTTTGAAAACAACACTATGCCGAAAAACAAATCTGCTGCCATCCGGTTCCGTATCATCGACCAGTGTATCAACAACAGGAGACACCCCTATCCTTCTCTGGAATTGCTGGCAGAAAGGTGTGCCGACCTCTTGCAGACGGATGTTTCCGCCTCCACCATTGAAAAAGACATTGCTGCGATGAAACAGCCACACCCTGTGGGTTTCAGCGCACCCATCGCCTATTCCAAAACAGAAAAGGGATATTACTATAGCGAGGAAGGCTTCTCCATATCAGAGCTTAGCCTGGCTGATGAGGAATGGAATGCCCTTCGCTTTTCCGCCCAACTGCTTTTCCAGTATCGTGAGGTACCCATCTTCTCGGATTTCAGAAATGCCATTGAAAGGATCAACACCCGCTTCTCACTAGGCCTCGACACTGATGAGCCGGAGGTGAACCGGTTTGTGCAATTTGAAACGGCCACAGCCGTTAATGGTCAGCAGTGGATAGACCTCATCTTTGCTGCTATCCGCAACAGGCTGGCAGTCAGCTTCAAATACGAAAACATCTACAAAAAGAAAATAAGCACTTACCTACTCGATCCCTACCTGTTGCGGGAACACCGGAACCGTTGGTATATGATTGGTTGGAGTGAGGACAGGCAAGACTACCTCACTTTTGCACTTGACAGGATCAATGAACTCAATGTTACCAAGACACCACAGCAAATCCGGAAAGATTTCCAGTCGGCTGAATTTTTCAGGCACGCTACCGGCATCATGGAAGGCACCGGCAAACCGGTGAAAGTTGAACTGGTGATCCAGGAACCCACCAGCAGGCTTTTGCTGCTGGAACCCTTGCACCATTCACAGCAGCTGGTGAGCCGCAAAGAAGGCAGCATCAGGATCAGGCTGCAAGTGCTGGTGAATGAGGAATTCATGTTGCGACTGCTGGGTTTGGGGCCAGCCTGTACGGTTGTCAAACCGGCATCCCTGCAGGCATCCATGAAGGGGTTGGTGAAACAGATGGCTAAAAACTACAAGTGATCCATCAACTGATCAGGCCACCGAAAGTTTCACATGAATCCGCTGCGCTGGATGCATCGCAAAATTATAGGGTTTGATGACGAGTGTATCCAATTCAAGGTTGTCCAATTGATTGGCTTCCATCAGCTGTTTCATGAGGTCAACAGCCACAAAGGACCTGCCTGAAGTTTGAATGGGTGAAAGGGATGTGTAAGTTTGGTTCCCACCTTTCAATACAAATGATAAATAAGGAGTAGTCATTTGGTTGATAGGGCGTTCTGCCCAGGCAGTCAGAACCTTTACATTTTTGAAACAGAATGCTTTCTCCATCAGAAATTCAAGCCTGTTGCCTTTAATCAAAATATCCATATCCGGTTTTTTTACAAAATTGTCCGGATAGACCCCCATGTATTGGAGGAGTGAAATTTATTTTGGTCCTCCAATAGGCTGAGGTCTTCAGGATTACTTTCGAAAAAAATCCATCATGAAAAAATTCCTTACTTCTTTATTGGCCATGGACAACAGGGAAGGCAGACTCGCCAAATTTGCAGGTCCCGTGATAGAAGCCGAATCCCTTGAAGCTGCACAAACCTGGTGCAACCTGCATGCGAGGTACCTGATTGTAGAACAGGAAATCAGTGTCATCAAAACATGGGAACAGCTGGCTTCAGCGAACTAGCACGCGGCATAGCCCGCTCATATGGAACCCTGATGCATGTGATGAACAGTCTGAGGTCAACCTTTTTTCTTGAGGTTCATGAGGTATGTAAGCAGGTCAGCGAGTTCCTGTCCACCCAGCCCTTCATGTAGCCCTTCGGGCATCATGGACTGCTTCATTTGAGTCATGGAAGCAACCTGTGCTGTTTTGATGCGTTGCACGGCACCTCCCGGAAACTTCAGGTCGATATCCGTTTCTGTTTTGCTGGCTACAATACCAGACAAGACACTGCCGTCCTTCATGTTGATGGTCCATCCTTCATAGCCAAAACTGATGCCTTCGTTGGGCTGGATGATGGCTTTGAGGAGTCCATCCTTATCATATTTGGATCCTATCTCAGAAAGCTTCGGTCCGAAATCATAGCCATCATTATTTACCTTATGACAAACGGCACACTGGTTGGCAAAGACCAACTTCCCTTTGGCTGACTCCCCTTTGAACCCTTCAAGTGATGCGAGCGTGGGCAATGGCACGGTTACCGTTTCCACTTTGTCTTGTTTTTTGGGGAGGAACGACTGCGCTTCAGCCCTTATCGATTTCATCCAAGCGGAACTCACGCTATTGACCACATCCGGTATCAACTCATCCGGCACTGCATGTGATCTGAGCAGTTGGAGCACACGCTGCTCCCCTTCTCCGCTCCTGCCCAGGCGTGTTGCAGCATATTTGCGCATCTGCATGGGAAATTGGCTAGAAAAAACAACAGATTGAACCAGGTTAACAGCATTCTTGGTGCCGGCACCACCAGCCGCCAGCAGAATTGCTTTGGATCGCATCGTATCGGATGCTTCTAGCACATGCCATATCAATTCTTCAGCCTTGAACTGGAATATTGTTCTTACAGCAGTGCGACCCAGATCGTTGGCCGACTGTGCAATAGCGAGTTCCAATAGTTGAGGGGTTTCCGTATGCAAATTGAAACGCTGAACAAGATCAAGGTATGCTTTCGTTCCCGCTGTAGCTTGCAAAACCCTGTCCAATGCATGCATGGCTAAAGGTGACATTCGAACAGGCTTTTCCGGAAGTGCATAAAGGACAAGCTGGTTGACTTGAACATCCTCTCCCTTGTTGGATTCTATCAGTTTGATCAATGCCGTTTGCTTGGCAGTACCTTCATTAAAATCAAATGCCCTGAAGTAACGAAGTCTTGCACTGATACCAACAGAATCATCTCCTGCAAGCTTGGTGAGATAAGGTATGGCTTCATCCGTTCTTGCCCGCCAAACGATATCCCTGCCAGCCTTTGTCAAAAGAGGATCCTTGACTTTTTGCAGGTAGGCTGGAAAATAAGCATCCCATTGTGCATCAGCGCCAATACCCAAGGCCTCAAGAAACCATCGGTCTCTGCCATCATGATGCAAGGCCAATTCCGCCCAGATGGCGGGTGCTTCAGGCGATGGATGATGATGCAACGCAAGTGCGCATTCCCGCCGAACCTGGATATCCCTGTCTTTCTTAAGCACTTGTATAAAAGGTATTGCATCCTGTCCACTTCTCAGGGCACCTCTGATGGCCAAGATGCGCATGGCAGGTCTTCCATCTTTCATGGCCTCATCCAAATATTTGGCGGCATGGAGATGGTCAACAGCCAGTAAAGCCCAAAATGCCCTGGCACGCATGGCAGGATCACCAGAACCTTTCCATAACCTGTTAAGATGCTGAACAGCTCTTGCTCCAAAATCCTGTATGGCCTGATAGGCTTTGTAACGCACTGCGAGGTTAGGACTTTCAAGGGCTCTTACTGCTCCTGAAGGGGTAGCATAATCAATTTTAGGCATGACATATTCCCTAGTGCCGGCGGGTGTTACCCTATAGATCCTTCCCCTGACCTGATCACCAGCTTGGTGACCGCCCACTCCTGGATCATACCAATCGGCTACAATCAAGGATCCATCGGGAGCCACACAGACATCCGCAGGCCTGAACCACGTGTCCCTATCTCCTTTCAGGATATTGATGACACCTGCCTTATAACCGGCACCATCACGCTCTATGGGGTAGGCCCTCACTACATTCGGACCCGCATCGCAGTGGATGGGCTGATGGCGAAAGGCTTCAGGGAGGAGATTGCCTTCATAAACCACTATTCCTGTGGGGGAACCTGCACCCGTCTGCAACACATTAGGAACCACCCCGGGATCGTTGAGGTGCCAATGGCGAAGGGGTATGGAGTCCTCGCGGTTGGCGCGGTTCGACTGCCATCCGGCACCAGTCATTTCATCAGTATACCCATAGTTGCCATGTGGCATAACATAATTGATTCTTGTGCCTTTGTTGCCGTCATCGTCATTATCACTTTGCCAAAGGGTACCATAGCTGTCTACGGCCACTTCATAAGGGTTCCTGAAATTATCACCCAGGCATTCCACCTGCGATCCATCTGGATTGCAACGGAATACCATGCCCTGTTTGTACTTTTTCGGACCGATTTCATCACCGTCCTGATCGAGCACCACATTTCCGTTTTTATCCTTAAGTGTGGTACCGCTGTTGCCGAAATTGAAGTACAGCTTGCCATCCGGGCCAAACGTGAAAGCATGCACACCGTGATCATGCTGTTCCCCTTCGATCCCCTGGAACATGATCTCCTTCCTGTCAGCAACATCATCACCATTGTCATCGTAAAAATTCCAAACGTAAGGGCTCTGGGAAACAATCACTCTGCTGCCCAATACAGCAATACCCAGTGGAGCATTCAGCTCCGGGCCCTGATAAAAAACTTTGGACGTATCCGCCCTGCCATCCTCATTCCAATCCTCCAGGATCACTATGCGGTCGCCTGCCGCATGGGTAGGGTTTCCATTGATGGCAGGCCTGTAGTTGTAGGCTTCTGTCACCCAAATCCTGCCACGGTCATCCACATCAATATTGGTTGGATTCTGCAACATGGGTTCTGCCGCCACCAGCTGGACTTCTAGTCCGTATGCCACATCAAGCCCCTGCAAAGCATTGGAGGGAACCCTTTTCATCGATTCCGTAATCGTATCATTGTAGGAACGGGATGCAGTCATCATCCCCGGAGGAATGGAATAAGCAAGCAGCAAGCCGGCAATTGCGAGGCATGACAAGAAGAACAGTGGGGTGACAATCTTTTTCATCAGGGCAAAATGAATGGTCAGAAAGTATTTATTCAATTATCAATGCAAATCAAATGGATATTCTGCAAATCAACATCATCCTATGCCGGTATTTCCACACAAGCATCCGGTTTTTTTCCACGCCAAGCCGCGTATGTTCTACCTTTTGAGCCATACATTGGCCGCATTATGCCGGCCTTTGAGCACAATTCTGATCCAAGGTGAATTGAAGGTGTCGGGCATCAGATATAATTCTTTGCTTGCCTCCACTTTTCCGATGGCTTGGTATTGGTTTGAGCTGTCATGAAAAGGATCTTTGCTTGGCGCAGCAAACAGTTCCAAAACCTCATCTCCATAGGCTTTCCAGCGGATGCTGATACCCTGTTTTTCTTTTGTCACCTGCAAGCCTGAGATCGATACTGCACCGATGAGTGGAAAGCCATCCAACTCCATGGCTACCGGATCAGGGAGTTTCAAAGCCAGATGCCTGGCGATTGTCGGAAACAAATCCACAATTGCGGGTGTATTGTCTTTTACATATACATTTTCCAGTTTGCGGTTGCTTACTATCCAGGTTGACCTTTCCCGGGGAGTTTGACCACCATGGTCTTTGCCGCTGATACTGTCACGGCCATGGTCTGTGGTGATGATGATCATCCAATCTTCCTGGAAATTGGCTTCGCGATGCGCTACTGCGGCTGCAATCTTTTCCACTTGCTTGTCGAGCAGCGATATGGCTTCCTGTTGTTCTTTGCTGTCGCCAAAACGGTGTCCCATATCATCCGTAAACTCCAGGTAAACCCAGGAGAGGTCTGGGCCATGCATGCGAATGGCCGACGAAGCTTCTGCTGCTACGCGGTCATCAATCTGCTGAATATAGCGGGCATTCGCATCGTGCGGATACTGGATGGTATCCAGTTCGTAACCGTCTGCATGATAATCTGTGCGTATCCCCCCCGTTGCGGGAAGCCCTTCTCCCACGAGTTTCGTGCGGTTATCGAGCCAGGTTGAAAATATGCCTATCGTTTTTTCCGGGTTGGCCGACTTCAACACCCTGAACAATGTTGGATAGCGGTAACTCGGTGCTGCAATGTCATTGTCCCATACCTGGTGTTTGTTGGCCCAGGTGCCTGTCAGCAGGCTATTGTAGCCAACAGCCGAGATCGTGGGCGATTGTGAATAGCCGCCCTTCTCCCCGCCAACATAGGCACGCCTATATGAGCCCGCAGCGGCGAGGGCATGCAGGGCTGGTGCAGGGTGTTTTTCTATCACATCGGCCGGAATGCCGTCAGCTATGATGAAGACAGCCTTGGGCTTGCGTTGGGCAAATAATGTAATGGATGCGAAGACCAAACAGGTTGCAATAGGTAATGCAAGTATCAGCTTTGTTTTCATGCAGCTGGAATTTACAGCAAGATATCAAGTTACCATTACATCCATGTTATGAAAAAAGAAAAGGCGGTATTGCTACCGCCAGTTCCTGTTACAATAACGCGCTCGTTTTAGAGCATGGTGGAGGGACAAACATAATCCGTCACCTTGAACTTGCCTGATTCTTTCAAGGCTTTGAATCCGCCCTTAACATCCACGAGGTTTTCAAATCCCCTGGCTTTGAGGGTTGAGATGAAGATCATGGAGCGGTATCCTCCAGCACAATGCACATAATATGTTTTGTTGCGATCGATTTGGGCCATGCTCTCATTGATGAAATCCAATGGGGCATTTTCCGCACCAATCAGGTGCTCACTGAAATATTCTGATTTTTTACGCACATCCAGGATGTGGAGGTGACTGTCTTCCTGCATCAAATCAGCGAGGGTGTCTGTATTGACTGAAATGATGTGGTCCAGTTCACGTCCTTCAGCCTTCCAGGCTTCAATACCGCCTTTGAGATAGCCGATGGTGAAATCATAACCCACCCGTGCCAATCGGATGACGGCTTCCTCTTCGCGGCCCTCATCAGTTACCAACAGGATTTCCTGTTTGATATCCGGAATCATGGCACCCACCCAGGGGGCGAAATTGCCGTCGACACCAATATTGATGGAGTTGGGGATGAATCCTCTGGCAAAATCCTGTGCAGTGCGGGTATCCAATACCAGTGCCCCGGTTTCATTGGCTGCCGCTTCAAAGGCGGCGGGGCTCAGCGCATGGTGTCCCCTTTCCAAAACCTTATCAATGCTGTCATAGCCCTGGATATTCATCAACACGTTCAAAGGGAAATATCCCGGAGGCGCCACCAGGCCCTCCAGTACGGCTTTTTTAAACGCTTCCCGGCCCAATCCTGGCGCCAATGCATAGTTGGTCTGCTTCTGATGACCGAGCGTATCGGTGGTTTCCTTGCTCATGTTTTTGCCACAGGCACTGCCTGCACCATGCGCGGGATAAACGATAATGTCATCAGCCAATGGCATAATCTTGTTCCTCAAGGAATCGTATAAGTGCCCGGCCAGGATATCTTCCGTGAGCTCCGCTTTTACTTTTTGAGCGAGGTCGGGTCTACCCACATCACCAATGAACAGCGTATCGCCACTGAAAAGTGCAGTTTCCTTACCGTTTTCATCAATCAACAGGTAGCAGGTGCTCTCCATGGTATGGCCGGGTGTATGCAATACTTTGATTTGGATATTGCCCAGCGGCAGGATTTCACCATCCTTTGCGGAATGGATTTCAAAAGCTGGTGCTGCGTTCGGACCATAAACTATAACTGCACCGGTTTTTCTGGCCAGATCGATATGCCCTGATACAAAATCCGCATGAAAATGTGTCTCCAATACATATTTGATTTGTGCACCATTCGCTTCAGCCTTTCGAATATAGGGCTCCACCTCACGCAACGGGTCTATGATGGCGGCCTCACCATTGCTTTCAATGTAATAGGCACCCTGAGCAAGACATCCGGTGTAAATCTGTTCTACTTTCATGATTATGGTTTTGCAGTTGATTCTCTTTTTGAGAATACAAAATTGCTGTTTCCAGTTAGGATAAAAGGTGACAAAAATCACCGATCGAAAAAAAAGTTACAGTTTGATTCAAGTGTCCATTTCGCTGATCGTTTTACAGCGACAAATGTCATTTGATTGGGGATGCAAGTATGATAACGGTCATGAAACCATTTTGTTGGAAATTTTAATTTGTAGTCAAATGAAAAGCAACAACATCATCAATTTCACTGAGCTGAATGTCAACCGCATCCAGGCACTGACAGATGCTGTATTTGCGATAGTAATCACCATCCTATCCCTTTCCCTGGTTGTACCGCCGGGTGAGGATGATGAAGGGCTGAAAAGGTTCATGTGGGATCAGATCATTCCAAAACTCTTCATTTTCTTTCTGGGCTTTATCATTGTTGGAGCTTTTTGGGTAGATACCCACTTCAATCACCACCATATGGTGAAAACGAATATTTTCAGCATCTGGCTCAACATCATCTTTCTGATGTTCATCTGCCTGATCCCTTTTTCATCAGGTTTCCTGGCCAACTACCTAAAAAAACCCATGAGTCTGGTGGTTTACAGCATCAACCTGATTATGGTGAGTGTGATACACCTGGCGATGATTGTTTATGCCTGGGAAAAAAAATTCATTGACCCAAGCGTAGACAAGACCTTGTATAGCAACATGTGCTGGCGCATCATCCTGCCCACCGTCGTTTACATTTGTATCATTCCGTTGGCATTTCTGGAGAAAAGCTGGGTTGTCTACCTCTTTCTTGCACCCTTGTTTTTCCAGATTCTTTTCGGAAGGGCGAAAAGGAAAATCAATATGCCATGAGTTGATGTTTTCCCATTAACTTTAAGCAAACGAATGCTGCATGAACAGTTCTCGCCGTAACTTCTTCCGCAACAGTGCATCCTTGCTGGCCCTGGCGTCAATCCAGCGCAGCGGATTATCGACTTGGGATTTCGAAAAAAAACGAAGGGTTGCTCTGATCGGCACCGGATGGTATGGTAAAAGTGACCTTTTTAGGCTGATGCAGGTGGCACCTGTGGAAGTGGTGGGCCTTTGCGACCCGGATAAAAATCAGCTCAGTCATGCTGCCACATTGATTGGCGCCAGATCAGGAAGTTCAAAGTCCATTGCAACTTTTGCCGACTACAGGCAGCTCATCAAATCCGAACAACCCGAAATAATCCTGATTGGTTCTCCAGACCATTGGCATGCCTTGCAGGCTATTGAGTCCATACAATCAGGTGCACACGTTTACCTGCAGAAACCCATCAGTGTGGATGTGATTGAAGGGGAAGCCATCCTGGCAGCAGCGCGGAAATACAACAGGGTTGTTCAGGTGGGTACACAACGCAGAAGCACCCCCCACCTGGTGGAGGCCAAAAAGAGATTTGTTGACAGCGGTATGTTGGGAAAAGTGCATCATGTGGAAATGTGTTGCTACTACCACATGCGCAACGGCAGCAGTCCTGACGTTCAGCCCGTTCCCGATTTTCTGGATTATGATCTGTGGAGCGGACCAGCACCTTTGAGGCCATACGATGGCCTTCCCCATCGGGGCTGGTGGCGTGCATTTATGGAATACGGCAATGGTATCATGGGCGACATGTGCATCCACATGTTCGACACAGTAAGGTGGATGCTTGATCTGGGTTGGCCGAAAAAAGTCAGTTCAACAGGCGGAATCTATGGCAGCAATCCTGGCAAAAGCAATATTGCTGATACGCAATCAGCCATTTTTGAATACGACAACCTGAATTGCATCTGGCAACACCGCAGTTGGGGAACGGCAGCTGATCCCGATTACCCTTGGTCTTTCAAGATTTATGGCGAAAATGGAACCCTCTGTGGCAGCACCATGCGCTTTGATTTCATCCCTTCCGGCAAGGGCGAGAAAATCCATGGTGACGTGTTGTTTGAAAGGGAGAAATATCCCGCCGATCTGCAGGAAAAAGACATCGAACTTTTCGCTGCACCAGCCACACGTGCACACATGACCGATTTCCTGACAGCCATTGACAACAAAACCAAACCGGTTGCGGATATTGAAGAAGGACATATTTCCACCGCTTCCTGCATACTGGCCAATATGGCCATGCAATTGGGCAGACCACTGCAATATGACCCTATCAGCAGAACGGTGAAGGGGGATCCTGAGGCTACCAGACTCCTCCAAAGGAGTTACCGTTCACCCTGGCAACACCCTGATCCCTTGCATATTTGAGAAGCTGATTGGATTGGCGTCACTGCCGCATCACCAATTTCAACACATACATGTCTGCAGTGATGAATATCGTTTTGCCATCAGGCGTCAGTGCCACATTGCTGCAGGCTTCAGGTACTTTCAAACGGCCGAGCAGTTTGCCTGCTGCATTGAAAATGAAGACCCCGCCGGGGCCTGTTGCAAAGATGTTCCCTTGGGCATCGACTTTAAGTCCGTCCGGACCACCCTTTACCCCTTCCCCTTGGTACGGTCTGGCATCCATCAACAATCGTGGATTGGTAAGGCTATCGTTGATGCCCAGGTCATACAAATACCAGAATGCTTTGGGTCCGTCTGAATTGGCCACCAGTAAAGTTTTTTCCTGGTTGATAAGGGCTATACCATTGGGGCGTGTGATGGTGTCTGTAAGCAGATCAACGCGGCCATTGGCCAATTTGAATACCCCCTGGTAAGGCAATTCCTTTCCCGGATCATCCACGTAGCCTTCGAGTCCGTATGGAGGATCGGTAAAAAAGAGATCCCCATTGCTCCGGAAAGTGGCGTCGTTGGGGCTGTTAAACCGCTTTCCTTCGAAGTTGGCTGCGAGTGGAGTGAATTGGGGCTTGGGGGATTGCAGCGTCGCTTCCATAACAGCCATTTGCCTGTTTCCATGCTGGCACAACACCAATTGCCCTGCAGCATTGAGCAGAAGTCCATTGGATCCGAGCTCCCCGCCCCTTGGCTTTGAGCCGGTATAGCCGGCACTGTCCAGGTAAACCTGTGCACCATCCTGGGCGGTCCATTTGTAGATTTTATTCCGGGGGATGTCTGAGTAGAGCAAACAGTTTTCCTTTTCAAGCCAAAGCGGACCTTCTGTCCATTCATGCCCAGTGGCGATGATTTCAATGGCAGCGGTAGTATCGAGGATGGAAGCAATTGATTTGTCGAACACTTCAATGGAGCCAAAAGGTTGTTGCTTCTTTTGGTCTTGACAGGCTAACAACACACAAACGAAGGTGATTGCAATGGTATAACGCATAATTCCGTTTTGATTGGTTAACAATTTACGGAAAAGATTGCGCTTGCGTGTATCCGTCAGGAGGCAATAGGCATGGGTGCCAACAGCTGTTTTTCAGTTTTGATTACATCTGCATAAAAAGCTTTGAGACGGCCAGCGTGTATATTGAAATCAAATTGCTCCAAATACAGATTTCGGAGAGTTTTTTCCGGAATGTCAACCTGCTTGTCCCGAAAACGGCAAATCAGGTTTACAAATCCTGTGAGGTCATTGTATTCCAAATCAAAACCCAATTGATGTTTTCTGGATAGTGCTACGGCATCGATGAGCTGGCTGGACAATACAACCGGTATGCCCACCATCAGGCTATCATAGAATTTGGTGGGAATGGCATACATATGGTTTTTCAAAGACGGATCATAGAACAAAGGAACAAAAGCAGAATTGCGCATCACCCAAAGGGCTTTTTTGTAGGGGATTTTTCCAAGGTAAGAAACGTTGGGCTGCGATTTGAAAAATGTGATATCATCAGCATTGCGCATGTTTCCAGCTACTACAAAATGAACACCTGGCAAGTTCATTTTGATTGACTCAAACAGCATTGCCTTCCCTCTGGCATCAGAAAAGTAGCCGATGATAGGGATGATGGTGCTGTTGCTTGGAATGCCCAGTTCTGCTCTGATATCCGCTTGCGAAATCTCATCAAGTGCGTCGCCTGTTGAGTTGGGAACAACAAAATACTTGTACTTTTTGATGCGGAACATACCGTAATGCCTGAAATATTGGAAGTCAGGGAAAATTACCCGGTCTGCCATTTGGATGAAGAGGTTATCAATGAATCTCAATAACCAAGACAGCATCCTGTTGATTTTGAAACAGACCGCAAAATAATCACGGGGGTCATAAATCACCATACAGGTGGTATCAAAAAGGTATTTATACGCCAAGGCTGGCAATATGGTATAAAAGTAAAAAGCAACAATGTATTTGGGTTTGTTTTGTTTGATTTTGGAGAACAACCAAAATTGGAATAAAAAAGTGATACCCAACACCTGTATGGAACGGGGTGGGGCAGTTCGTGCATAGGCCTCTTTATCAATGTTTTTATAAAACTCGTCCTCATTTCCATGTTTCATGCCGTTTCGAGACCAGTATAAAAACTTGATATCCGGGAAAATTTCACCGCCAGCATCCAAAACCCGTCTGGCAGCCGTGGTGGCATCGAAATCGTTGGGAAACAGGAAAAGAGTCATAGACATATTGGAGTTGGATGTAATTTACTATTAAGGGTTTAAAGAGCACATCAATTGGATGCTTAAATAAATGAATTACATGTAAATACGTATATAATTTAAGTTTAAACCGAAAGCGGGACCCTGTCATGTCAAACAGTCATCCCGCTTTCAGTTATGATTATCGTGCTGTTGTAAATCGCCTGGCGGTTGACCATGCACTGGTTGTGGATCCGTTGACAGCCTGAACCCTCCAGTACATGGTTTTCCTGGATGCCAGGGCTGTTGTTATGGCCAGTGCAGTTGATGAAACACCGGACTTATTGACAACAAGTGCAGTGAATGTGGAATTGGTTGAAATTTGCACATTATAAGCTGTTGCTCCCCTCGAGGTGTTCCAGGTCAATGTAGGTGTCCTGGTCACGTTAGAGGCCCTGTCTGCAGGGGAAATCAATACTGGTGCAGCCAACGTTGTTATGGTTGGAGGAGGTACAACTGCAGCCAAGGTAGTGAAATAGAATGTTTGAGACCACAAGCTTGTGCCGCTGGCATTGGTGGCACTGACCCTCCAATAATATACGGTATTGTTGGCAAGCCCTGTCAACGCTTGTGAAGTGGTGGTGAGTCCGCTAAAATTTTGTACAGATGCAGTAAAATTGGAAGTAGTTGACACCTGCAGGTCATAACTGGTGGCTCCTGATGAAGGATTCCAACTAAGTGTTGGCGTTAGGCTTTGGTTTGTTGCCGCACTTGCTGGAGCGAGCAATATGGGAGCTGAAGGCGCTGGTACAGCTGGTGGCGGAGGCGGTGTAACACCATAGCTTGTCTGCAGGAGCAGATTGGGTGTACCGGCAGGCACGAGGGTTATGCGTGAGGCGACAGCGGTACTCTTCAAACCGGCCTGAACCTGAGCAGGTGTAGAGCCCGGAAAAGATTCGAGATACAAAGCTGCGGCTCCAGCAACATG
>JACCDV010304824.1_pt1 | contig 21985 bp, 18 predicted proteins | sample 7446131 | NCBI WGS metagenome assembly JACCDV01 (sample SAMN15323448, study PRJNA562643) | freshwater metagenome | isolation source: river surface water | place: USA:Blue River Watershed | collected 2017-08-17
ATGGCAAACATGTTCAAGAAATTGCAGTTGTTGTCGAGTGCTGCGTTCAGTGTTGGACATGGTGGTAACGATGCACAAAAGGTGATGGGTATTATCGGTGCGGCTTTGATTGCCAACGGTACGATTTCCGACTTTAAGGAATTGCCTTCTTGGGTGCCATTGGCTTGTTATGCTGCTATCGGTTTGGGTACATTGAGTGGTGGTTGGAAAATCATCAAAACGATGGGTACCAAAATCACGAAGGTTACGCCTTTGGAGGGTGTGAGTGCTGAAACTGCGGGTGCGATGACTTTGTTCATGACAGAGCAGATGGGTATCCCAGTGAGTACTACGCATACCATTACAGGTGCGATCATCGGTGTAGGCGCAACCAAGCGTTTGAGTGCTGTTCGATGGGGTGTTACCCGTAGTTTGTTGATTGCATGGATCATTACGATTCCCGTGAGTGCATTGGTAGCAGGATTGAGTTATTTGATCTTGGGCTGGTGCGGTATATAAAGTTGTAAATTTTTCTAAAAGCCCCCCAACGGTGAAACCGTTGGGGGGCTTTTGATTTATAGCACTCAGCCAAAAGTATTTTACACTTACAAAATCATTTGTAATGGCCCATGGTGAATGAGTACCTTTGACCTAAGGATGTCTGAACAGAACCCCCATACAACAACCATGATTCACCCAACTGCCGTGGTGGATCCCGGTGCAACCATTGGCGAAGGCACCAAAATCTGGCACTTTTGCCATATCTCTGCCAAGTCCGTTTTGGGTGCGCGGTGTACGGTTGGACAGAATGTATTCATTGACAACGACGTGGTGGTGGGTGATGGCGTGAAAATCCAGAACAATGTTTCTTTGTACAAGGGTATCGCGGTATCAGACGACTGCTTTATTGGTCCGAGTGCCGTATTCACCAACGTCATTAATCCTCGGTCGGCCGTTGAGCGCAAAACGGAATTTAAAAACACCCAACTTGGCCGTGGGGTAACCATTGGTGCCAATGCAACCATAGTCTGCGGTGTAGCTTTGGGCGATTATGCCTTTGTGGGTGCAGGTGCGGTGGTCACTACTGATGTGCCAGCTTATGCGTTGGTGTTGGGCGTGCCCGCGAGGCAAGTGGGCTGGATGAGCGCCTTTGGTGAGCGACTTGATTTTAATGCCGATGGCATCGCCGTGTGTGCTGGTTCAGGCAAGGCGTATCGGTTGGAGAACAACGAAGTGATAGAAGTAACGAAATGACATCAAATAGAAATATTTTGGTTACCGGTGGTTTGGGATTCATTGGATCTCACACGGTATTGTGTTTGAAAGATGCGGGGTATACGCCCATTATCATTGATAACTTGCACAACTCTCGCATTGAGGTGTTGGATGCACTGGAGTCGTTGATGGGTTACCGTCCGGTTTTTGTGCAGGGCGATGTCAACGACGCTACTGTGTTGCAAGGGTTGTTTGAAACGTATCGCCCCGAAGCGGTGATTCATTTTGCCGCGCACAAGGCGGTGGGTGAAAGCGTTGAAAACCCCTTGATGTATTACCACAACAATGTGGTGGGATTGATTTCGTTGTTGGAGGTCATGAAGGCACAGGGCTGTCACAAAATGGTCTTTAGCAGCAGCTGTACGGTGTATGGCGAACCAGAATCTGTGCCGGTAAAGGAAAGTACCGTTACTAGGCCCGCGGCAAGTCCGTATGGTGCCACCAAACAAATGGCCGAAGTGATTCTGAAGGACAATACTTGGTGCGAGGTGCAGTGTTTGCGGTATTTCAACCCGGTAGGGGCGCATCCCACAGCCAAGATTGGTGAATTGCCTTTGGGTGTTCCCAACAATTTGATTCCCTTTCTAACCCAAACGGTGGCGGGTATACGCGAGAAACTCACGGTTTACGGGGGTGATTACAACACCGCAGACGGCACATGTATTCGAGATTATATACACGTGATGGATTTGGCGGAGGCGCACGTGGCGGCCATTGACCGGTTGTTCATCACACAGCGCAGTGTTGCGGTTGAAGACGGCGATCCATCTACCGACAAATTTGAAGTGTTCAACATTGGCACCGGCGTTGGTTATTCGGTGTTGGAGGTCATTTCTGCATTTGAATCGGCTACTGGCGAGAAAGTCAATTATGTGGTTGGCAATCGCAGGGCGGGTGATGTTGTGGCGGTATGGGCCGATACGAAGAAAGTCAATCAGGTGTTGGGTTGGTCAGCCAAGCGCGACTTATCTACCATGATGAAAGACGCCTGGAACTGGCAGCAGCGCTGTTAAGCGAGACCAAACCTTCGGTCGAGACTTCTGTATTGTATGGCTTCGGCTACGTGATGTTTTTCTATGCGATCTCTTTGTTCGAGGTCGGCGATGGTTCTTGATACCTTAAGAATTTTGTGGTAGGCCCGGGCGCTGAGGTTCAGTTTTTCCATGGCTGTTTTGAGCAATTTGGTGGATTCGTCATCGAGTTGACAGAGTTGTGTTACCCATTTTCCATTGAGTTGGCTGTTGGTGTGACAGGGTTGTTCTGTGAACGGTTGGAAGCGCTTTTGTTGTTGTATTCGGGCGTTTGCGATGCGTTGTTTGATGGCTTCCTCCTCTTGCAGGTTGTTTTCCTCGGATACTTGGGTGAGGTCCTCAAACAGGGTGGGCGAAATGGGAATGTGCAGGTCGATGCGATCAAGCAGTGGGCCACTGACTTTTCCCAGGTAGCGCGCAATTTGTGAGGCGGTGCAAGCGCAGGGTGTTTTTGGGTGGTTAAAGTATCCGCACGGACAGGGGTTCATACTTGCCACGAGCATAAAATTAGCGGGGAAGGAGATTCTTTGTCGGGACCGCGACAGGTTGATGGTTTTTTCTTCCAGGGGTTGTCGAAGCGATTCCAGGGTATTTCGATGAAATTCGGGCAGTTCATCTAGAAAGAGTACGCCGTTGTGTGCCAGTGAAATTTCCCCGGGCTGAATGGGGTTGCCGCCGCCAACCATGGCGATATGTGATAGTGTGTGGTGGGGCGCGCGCAGCATTCGTTCCGTGATGAGTCCGTCTGAACCCGCATTTTTATTCAGGGTTCCGGCGATGGAGTGGATTTGGGTAGTTTCCAAGCTTTCAGTGGCTGTCATTGGCGGAAGGATGGATTGCAGACTGTGAGCGAGGAGGGTTTTTCCGGCGCCGGGCGGACCGATGAGGATCGCATTGTGTCCGCCAGCACAAGCAATTTCCAGGGCTCGTTTTGCCGTGGCTTGTCCTTTTACATCTGAGAACAACCGCTTGGTTTGATGGGTTGGGCTGTTGATGTTTCGTTGCCAGGGTTTGATGGGTTTTTTGTTTCCCATAAACAGGGCTGCTTCGAGGAGGTTTTCTACGGCGATGACATCGATGTTGGAGACTACGGCTGCTTCATTGGCATTGGCTTTGGGGACGACGATTCCTTTGAAGCCGTGTTTTTTGGCGAGGAGCGACATACTCAGAACACCTTTGATGGGTTGTATTTGACCGTCGAGGGCGAGTTCGCCCATGATGATGTATTCTTTGAAGCGGGTTTCTGGAATTTGGAAGCTCATGGCGAGCATGACCAGTGCGATTGGGAGGTCGTACCCGGAACCTTCTTTTCTCAAATCCGCGGGGGAGAGACTGATGATTTGTTTTTGTCTAAGCGGTTTAAACTGCGCTTGCAGGATGGCCGATTCGCATCGATACAAGCTTTCGCGTATGGAGTGGTCGGGAAGACCGATCACACTTGTCATACTAATTTCACTTTGAAAGGGCATTGCACAAGCCTCTACAGACACGACCACTCCCTCTACACCCGACAATGCGGCTGCATATCCTTTCACTACCATAAAATGTTGATTGCGTACTTTTACAAAATGGGCTGACCCTTTTCTACTTTGATTCCCACGTCTACTATACCGTTGAGCAGTTCATCGCGCATGTTTTGGGACAACGACCAGGTATAGGTGCCGGCGGCTAATTTCTTTTGAACGTAGATGGGTTTGAGGTAGGTGATGAGGTTCGACATTCCTTTTCCTAGCCAGCGACCGGTTTGGTCGGCGATTTCAACTTGAACTTGTTCTTTGATGTTGGTGTTATTGCCTTGAATTTGGGAAATCATCCAAATATTGCTGTAGGCATAGGTACCTTGAATTCTCAAACCGATGGAAAAATTGTAGTAATGGGTGGTATCGTCCACGGTAAAGGTGAAGGATTTGGTGTCGCTCCATTTCCAGGTTTTATTTTCGATGGGTTGAAATTCTTCTGCCAAGGTAGTTTGTGACATATTGCATCCTGGCAAAAGCAGGAGTGTCAGTGCCAGCGCGGGCAAAAAGAGGTTATGCAATTTGATTTTCATACAGAAATTGTTTTAGGGTTGATATTACTTGGTTTTCGGTTTGAAGCAGGGGTTCAACTGTGGCGGAAATGACAGTCAGGGGTATGTCTTTTGGCCAGCGGGGTTGCAGACGGACCAGGTCTTTGCGCGTGGTCACGACCACGAGGTTGGGATGTGTTTTTTGTAGTTGTTGAAACCGGCGTTGAATCTGTTGGATGTCCGCGGTTTTGAAGGGATGATGATCAGGGAAGGTTAGTTGATCGACCCACTGATGATGGGGTGCATTTTCCTTAATTCTTTGGGGATTAGCGATTCCTGTGACCAGCAGCAGCGGGGTATCGCTGTCAATGGTTTGCTGTGTTTTTTCGGTATCATCAAATGCCACAATTTGGGGTGTTGTGGTTTTGGTATGCAGGAAGGCAATGTGATGCTCCCACTGAATGGGGTGGTTTTTTTTGTTGGGACAAAACCGCATCCATTGATGCATTTGGTTGAGGAGGTTTTCTTTGAATGTATGGGCTTGTTCTTGGGATAAGTTGGAAGGACAATTGGTTACCAACAAGAGGTTGGCTTTGTTGCCCCACCAGGGAAATTCTCGGAGTTTTCCGGCGGGCAGGGGCCAATCTCGGGTAAAGGGTTGTTGGTAATTGCACAGCAGAATACCGAGGTTGTGTTCCAATTTTAGGTGTTGGTATCCATCATCCAGGAGAACACATTGGAGGTTGGGTGATTCGGCTTGCATGCGTTGGATGCCCTTGACGCGATCTTCACACACCGCAATTTTGTTGGGGTTTGATGTTGGGATTGTCTGAAGTGCAGATAGCATTTCTAGGGGTTCATCGCCAACGTCTTGCAAGGATTTTTGGGGTGTTACCCACAGGAATCCTTTCGTTTTACGTTTGTATCCGCGAGAAAGCACGCCTATACTTTCTGTGGTTAGTCCCAGCGAAAGTAGTGTTTGGTGTATCCACAACAGGGTAGGGGTTTTGCCTGTGCCACCGACGTTGAGGTTGCCAACAACGATGTTGGGCAGGACCGCTTTTTGGGATAGACTGAGCTGATCATAGATGACGCGCTTGATATGGGCAACGATTCCCCAAATCAAACCGAGCGGCCATAGTATGATTTGCTGCAGTGTCATTCTGTTTGCTGTGTAATCAATTTAGTTCGAAAGTCTGTCCTTTTTCTGGCAAAGAAACCAGGGTATGATCTACATCGTTGGCGAGGATTTCCATTTGTTGTGCATCTCCGTGTACCAGGAACAATTGTTTGAGTGTACCGGGATTGGATTGTTTGAAATAGGCCAACATTTGGGGATGGTCTGGGTGGGCACTGAAAACATCGGTGCGCTTGATTTTTGCGTGAACGGGACGTGGTTTGCGGTTGATTTCAACAAAATCTTGTCCTGACAGTAGTCTATGTCCGAGCGTACCCTCTGCACAGAAACCGGCAATCAAGATGGTGTTTTCGGGGTATCCTACGTTGTTGCGCACGTGCATTTGGATACGACCACCTTCTACCATTCCGGCGGCGCTGATGATTACGCAAGGGGTATTCATGACGCTGAGCATTTCGCTTTCTTTCTCATCTTCAATGATTTGCAGTAAGGGGAAATCGAATAAACTGCCATGTTTTTGTTGAAACTCTTGGGCTTCTTCATTGAGGAATTGCACGTTGTGTTGGTACACTTTTGTGCTTCGGATGGCGAGCGGACTATCGGTAAAAATGGGAATTTCGGGCAATCTTCCTGCGCGATATAGTTGGTGAATGGTAAAGATGATGGCTTGGGTACGTCCTACACTGAATGCAGGAATCACCAATTTGCCACCGCGCTCTACGCAAGTTTCTATGATTTCGGCGAGCATGGCATCTTCGGCGCGCTGCGAATCGGTCATGTGGTTTCTACCGCCGTAGGTACTCTCTGATACGAGGTAGTTGAGGCCTGTCATGGGTTTTGGATCAGGGACAAGTTTGGAGTTGGCGTTGCCCAGATCGCCGGTGAATCCGATGACGGTTTTTTCGCCATTGTGGTTCACTGTGAAACGCACGCTGGCTGCGCCGAGGATATGTCCGGCCTCATACAAGCAGATGCTCAATTCTTCGTTGAAAGCATATTCTACACCATAGGGCAAGCTCACCGATTGGTCTAGCATTTCGGTGATGTGTTTTTTGGTGTACAGGGTTTGTACTTGGGGTTGTTTCCCTTTTTTGAAGCGCTTGCCTGAATTTTTCCAAACGGCTTTTTGTTTGGCGGCCAATTCCATGCGTTGGATATTCAAACTGTCATGCAACAGGTAATCGCTGAGTTCGAGGGTGGGTTCTGTGCCCAAAATGGTCCCATGAAACCCTTGGCGAACCAAGTTGGGGACATTCCCTGAGTGATCGATATGTGCATGTGTGAGTATCAACAAGTCTATAGATTTTGGGTCGAATGGAAACGAAGCATTGCGTTCTTCAAACTCTTTTCTCTTTTCATAATCCAAACCACAATCAATCAAAACCCGTGTGCCACTAGGAAGTTCCAATAAATGCATGCTGCCTGTGACCTGTCGAGCCGCTCCCCAAAAAGTAATTTTCATCTCACAAAATTACGCTCAACCACGGGTTTTGATTGTGTTTGTTATCAACTGATTACTGATTTGTCTATGTGGGTGTTATTGTGGTTGTGTGAAGAAAATCTTGCGCGACAGCCATTGTCCATCTGTATGCTCAAACTGAACCACATAAAATCCTGTGCTTAGATAGTCTGACCATTGATTTCTTTGTTGGGCAGGCGTTACTTCCCTACCATCCATGCTGAAAACTTTTGCGTTTGCCGGAATTTTCAACCAGGTGGTTTCATCTTGAAGCACGGGGGTTTGGTTATCGCTCCATTCGGGCTTTTCATCATTGCCTGCTGCTCTTCTTGCAGCTTGCAGTGATTGATTCACATCGAAGCAGAGTTCATTGATTTTTTTCCTGATGCTGCCTTGCACATCGATCTCATACCATTTGCCTCCCAAATCCAGCGTGCCGATGGCCAGGTATTTGGCGTTTACGGAGTCGAACGGACTGTTTGCTTTGAGCGGAAACCAATGGTTTTTGCCCAATTGCAGCACGGTATTTTTGGTGTTCCACGGAGTGGAATTTAGGTTTGGAATGGTCCCTGCAATTTGGATTTTGCTATCGGCGCTGCCTTGTGAGGGACATAGGAAGTTGTTTTCACCATCGAAGAAAGGTTTGGAAAGGTTGAGTTCAACGCTGCGTTTTTCACTGTAGGCGAAGGTGTTATTACCACAGTTTAGGGTGTCAATTTCACCTGAAATTTTTGAGTTGGCCCCAGCAACTACGGTTGATTCGGTGGCCCTGATGCCAGTAACATTGTATCCAAAGATGTTGCATCGAAGGGCAATGGTTCTGTTGACGGTTTCAATGCCTGTGGTGTTGCTGTAGAAGGTGTTTTCCAGCAAGTGCAAGGGCGCCGATTTGCTGTTGCCATTGATAGAAACACCGGTTGTATTGGCGGTAAAGTTGCATAACGAAATACTGTCATGATTATCGGCCCCGTGAACTTCTATGCCCACCGTGTTTTTCTTGAATGTGGAATTAACGATGTTAAATTCTGTGGATGGTGCTAATACACCGGTGGTGCATTGTTCAAAAGCACACTGTTGTAATTGGGTTTTGGTGTTTTCCGACGTTTGAACACCGGTATTTAGGTGATGGAATTTACTGCCTTTCACTTGTAAGGTTCCGCAGCTCATGTGCAAGCCATTTTGGGCCATTTTTGACCAGTCGGTTGGCGCAAATTCGCTGTTATTGATTTGCACGATACCCGAAACGCGCCATTGGCTGTTGTTGCCAAACTTCACATTGGACCGGTTAACGAGAATGGTATCGAATAGGTTGTTGAAATCGATGGGACCTTCAATTTGCAAGTTGGTACTGGCGTTGGCATCGTTGCCTCTGATTTTAAAGGTGGCATGTCCGTCGCCTGTGATGTAGCAGTTACCAAATCCGCCGCTCATGTTGCTCAATTTCAACAGGCCAACGGCTTGGTTTGGCGTGCTTGTGATTTGGAAGTTGCAATTTTCTTCCAGCATCAGATGTCCTTTCACGTGCATCAATGCATTGCTGCCATTGAGCTGCAGGGTTACATTTTTTCCCAGCCACACGGTGCTTTTGGGGTCGATGATGAGGGAGGATCCATCTTCCACGATGAGGGTAGCTCCATCTTCGAGGATGAGTTGAGTTCCTTTGGTCATGTGCAAGGTAGATTTTCCACCGGTGAGTTTCAGTATTCCGCCGGCTTGTACGTTGATTTTTGAGGCGGCTCTGCATTGAAACAGGGTGGTTTGGTTTTTGGCTTCGCCGGATTCTATGTTCATCACGCCGCCGGATTTGATGCGAATTTCTGAGGGCTGGCAATTGCCCAAGTAGAAGGTGCGCGATTTCAATTTGGCGAGCACGGCTTTTTCTACGGGTGTGCACCGGCTGTTGGAGAGGTTGCCATTTACGTTGAGGGTTTGGTCTGCCTCAACCATGATGCTACCCACAAAGCGATCATAAGGGTTACCGATAACAATCTCATTTTTATCGGTTTGGTAGGATTGTTTTTCAGACCAGATGATTTGTTTCAGCAACCATTCGGCATTGCCCCCTTTTTCATCATCAAAGAACACGTGGTCTTGGTTGAAACGTGGGGCAAAATAGTTGTGGAAAGGCGTATTTCTCAGCCCCAACATTTGGGTGCCCAAGGTTTGAGAAAGCGGTTTATTGAATTTGATTCGAACGGAGTCGCTAGCCAGGGCGCTCCAAATGGGAATGAAGCAGGTTACATCGGTGGTGCGTTCTGAGAAAACGAGCCAAGTGTGTTTTTCCAGGGTTTTGTGCAAATCTGCGATGATGGTTGTACCTCCGCCCGCAATATGTTCGTAGCTAGGCAAATCGCCATTCACGCTGTGAGAATGCATTTTCTTGTAGGTTGTTTTGAACAAAGCCACTGTGGGAAGTCCGGGAGGGGGCACCATAAAGCCATTGGCGAAAACGAACAATTTTGCATCGGATTGGGGTAGCCCTTTGGCAATGGCATAGAGTGTTTTGCTTCCCTTTTTTATGGCGTAGTTTCTAATGAAATCGTGCAATGGCTGTCCGATATTGAAATGCAAGAGCGAGTCACCCACCTGTAGGCTTCTGAATCTGTTGGTGGGTTGATTAAACATTGCGCCATCGCCATTGGTCACAGCGAAACGCCAAGGGATGGTGGGGAAGGCGTGCATGCTAGAGTCTGCCATGTACTTGTTGTGGAGCGCATGGGGTTTGTCTCCGTTTTGGTAGTGCATCAAGAGCATTTGCTTGGAGGCAGGACGGTTGAGCATCCGTTCTTTGAGGTCATTGAGTCTCCCTGAAAGACCACTATAATAGTCAAGGGTCACCTGAACCGAAAGGGGTATTGCTGCACCCATGAGTGGGCCGTCAAATGAGGTATAACTGCGAACACAGTGCGAAAGGGTGTCGTTTTCGAGCATGGTCAATGCACGTCGCGCCACCAATGCACCCATGCTGGCTCCTACCACATGGATGTGGTCACCGCAGAGGCGTTGTTGAATTTGCTTGATGACTTCTTTGACCACCACGGCATTGTTTTCGATGTAGTCGGCCCCATCCCAAAAATCCACGTATACGATGTCGTACCCCGAATCGCGGTATTGCTTGAGGATTTTGGGTGTATGCTGAATGGAATTCCAGTCGGTCCAGGTTTGTGATTCCACATCCCATTGTTTGCCTTTTAGTAGGTCGATGTAGCCCATGTTTCCGCATTTTCCTTCGCGGTAACCGGTGGGCCAGCCGCGGTAGCCAAAATCGATGCCTTCTACGAAAACGATGGGTTTGTTGAGGCATCCGGGCACGCCTTGGGTGCGGGTACTATAGTGGATGCTCACTTTGGCGCCACTGGTTACCACTGCCCCAGCTTCGTTGGACACATAGGCCTTGACATCAAACTGATCGATGGGTAATCCTTGGGTGATGGTTTCCCATTCTGGTGCTTTGGCGCTAAAGTACAGGTGCACGCGGGTGACCAATCGTTTCAGGGCTGCGCCCAATTGCATTTGTATGCCTCGGTTCATCGACACGCGTTCATCGGTGGAATCGACTTCTATGAATAGGAGTGCGTTGTTCAATCCTTCTGCGAGGTGTCTGAACGGGGTGGGTTGGTTCGGCGCCAGGGTGAAACTTTGTCCGTTGATATCCATCCCAAGTGATTTGATGGTTTTGATATCGCGGTGACTGATGTAGAACCTAGGATCTAGGATCACCGAATGGATGTTTCTGTTGATTTGGGTGAACATGGGCATGAAGCAGAAGGCATCGTGAGATTGAAAGTCGGTCTGTAACCAAGGACCTTTTTTCACCATGTAATTGCTATCTGAATCGTAGTCATAATTTTGTCGCATCCAGAACGAATCGCTCAATTTTTCATACCGAAAATCGATGAGCACCAGGGGCATGATGCCTTTTTCGAGGTAGGGCTTAGACCATTGAAGCAAACTATCCCAGCTAGGTACTTTTGTGGTAGTAGCACGTTGGGTGTGGCTGAGTGAGCGACACAGTTCTTCGGCTTCTTTGGTGGTTTGTGGCTGTCCGGTAGTGGCGCCATTGAACATATCGAAGTTGGTTTGTGGCGATGCCAGCTCAATGATTTTCGGGGCATTGGGCGTATTGAGGTGAAGTCCTTTGAAGAAGTGTTGGTATTCTGTAAGGAAGTCTTGGGCGCCCAGGGTATGCATTAAGCCCAGCGCGATGCCGATGATGATCGATTTGATTTTCATGCGATGGCCCTCCAATGGTTAGATGGGAAAACGAAGCCCAGTGAATTGTATTTAACGGGTAGGTTCCAAGTGGGAATGAAGTCCAGGTTTTTGGATGGGTTGTGAACGGTTGTTGTGGGGTTCTGTGTGAAGGAATCATACACAGGAAACCAAGGTTGCTTTTTGTACAAGTAATTTTCCATAATTCATATCGTTAAATGTGCCATACAAAGTTGGAAAGCGGAAAATTGGAAAGCCCGTCGTTTATCGCCAAAATCGACCTGAATGGATTTTAACTTTTGCGTTTTTTACAAAACTTTTGGGTGAACCCGAATAAAATGTTGTGTTAGTGCAAATTTTAACGAAAAACAGATATGCATATGATTCAGACATTTACACAACTATTACATCAGAAAACGAAGCAAAAAGGAATGAAGACCGCGACCATTGTAGCGGATGTATTATGTATCTCACAGGACGCTGCTTATCGCCGAATTCGCAACCCTGAATCGTTCAGAGCCGATGAGTTGATGAAGTTGGCCAAGGAATTTGAAATAGATTTAAACACGATGATTCACCTGGGCAAAAATTGGTTTCAGGGCGAGTTTCGGGTGATCAGTCCCCAGTATACCACCCACGATTATTACCGCGATATCAATACTTATTTGGAGAAAGCGATTTCACGACCCAACAGTGTCATCGTCTATGGCGCGCAAGAGGTGCCGATGTTTTATCGCTTTTGGTTTCCAGCGTTTGCGGCGTTCAAGGCCTTTGTTTGGAAACGGGATTTTTTGAACGATGCGCAGTTTCGGTCGGTCCAGTTTCGCGCCGCGTCGATGCCCGAGGAGCGGGGGTTTGAGCGACTGAGCGATAACTACATGCAAATTGCGAGTGAGGAGATTTGGGGGTACGATACGTTGTTTTCTACGTTGTATCAGATTCACCATTACAAGGAGTGCGGGTTGTTTGCATCGGAGAATGATTTTAGGGCGGTGATGGACGAGTACGATTTTATGGTGGACCATATTTTGGCGCAGGCCGAGCGCGGCAAGAAGTTGCATCCGTATCATCCGCATGTGGTGGGTGGCGATTTTCGGTTGTATTTCTCGCCGATGGTGAGTGCCGATAACACATTTATTATCAAGACGGTAAGAGACAGCATCGCCTTTGTGAATTCGCAGCGAAACGGCGTGTTGATCAGCGATTGCGAGTATTGGGTGAACACAACCGATAGCTGGTTAGAGACTTGCAAAAACAACGGCACTTTGTTGAGCGTAACGGGCGCCGGGCCCAGGAACAAACTGTTCAGACAAGAGTATATGTCGAAGAAGCGGTTGCTGGGATTGAATGAGCGCAACAGCGATTGAATTGTTAGGGACCTATTAAGTTCTGTTAAAGTATAAAGAGATGGGTTTGCGATTGGGTTCGTAAACCTATCTTTGCTTTATGACGGTGGGAAGATTGTATTTGGTGCCAACGCCAATCGGCAATTTGGGCGACATGACCTATCGCGCGGTGGAGGTGTTGAACACGGTGAGTAAGATTTTGGCGGAGGACACCAGAACCACGCGGGTGTTGTTGAATCATTACCAAATTGGTACGCGGTTGGAGAGTTTCCACCAGCACAACGAGCACGGTAAATTGGCTTCGGTGATAGAGGAATTGCGGGGCGGTGCACTGATTGCTCAGGTGAGCGATGCGGGTACGCCGGGCATTTCGGATCCGGGTTTTTTGTTGGCCAGGGCTTGTGTGGATGCGGGGATTCCTTTCGAGGTATTGCCAGGTGCCACAGCGTTTGTGCCGGCATTGGTGAAGAGTGGTTTTGCCTTACACCAGTTTCGGTTTGAGGGGTTTTTGCCACAGAAGAAGGGCCGACAGACCCGCATCAATGCGTTGGCGGTGAATCCGGATACTACGGCATTTTATGAGAGTCCGCACAAAATATTGAAGACGTTGGAGCAGTTGAAAGCGGCGTGTGCCGAGGGCCGTCGCATCAGCGTATCGCGGGAGCTATCCAAAAAATTTGAAGAAACAGTGAATGGCAGCATCGCGGAGGTGCTGGCCCATTTCCAGAAGCATGCGCCCAAGGGTGAATTTGTGGTGGTTTTGGAGGGTTGTAATGCCAAGGCCGGGGATACGGGCGCGGAAGAAGAAGATTAAGGGGTTTTAACGCAGTATGACAAAAAACGATCATATCCGTGGGGTTGAGCGCATCAAAGGGGTGACATTGCCCACTTGGTTGTTGGTGGTTTTGCCAGCGATTTTGTTTGGTTTGGCATGGGAGCCGTTGCCGTTTACTCCGTTGGTTTTTGTGGCGTTTGTGCCTTTTTTGCTGTTGGCTTACAGGGGCATGAAGGACAAGGGTCTACCCTATTTTGGTCGATTGTTTTTGGCGTTGATGCTCTGGAATATCGCAACCACTTGGTGGGTTTGGTTTGCTTCGGATGTTGGGGCGATAGCCATGCTGCTGATGAATTCCTTTTTCATGTATTTGCCCTTTGGATTGTGGCGGATGTGGCATAAACGGGCGCCCAGATCTTGGCAATTGCGATGGCGGTTTGATGTAATTTTTATTGGCATTTGGTTGTTGTACGAGTTTGCGCACCATCGCTGGGATTTGTCGTGGCCGTGGCTGTGTTTGGGCAATGCATTTAGCGGGATGACGTGGTATGTGCAGTGGTACGAAATTTCGGGCACATTGGGCGGTTCGGCGCTGATTTTGGCGGTGAACGTCTTGGTTTTCAGGGCGATGTTGTTGTGGCGCAGTCACAGTGAAACAGCTGTGATACCTTTTTGGAAGCGGGCTGCTGCGAAGCCATTGTTTACGGCAGGTACGTTGGTGGTTTTGATGGGGTTGATATCGGTGTGGTTGGGACATCGCGCGGCCGGAATGGTGGGCAAGGGCGAGGGGTATTGGGTGGCGGCGATACAGCCGAATTACGATACCTACGAGGAGAAATTTGTGTTGGATCCGATGCAGATGGTGGAGGAAATGCAAGCCACTACCGAAGGTGCACAGCGGGCATTGCGGGCAAAGGGAGGGCGGTTGAATTGCGTGTTGTGGCCGGAGACTTCGTTGGTGAGCAGCATCAATGTGAAGTACATGGAATCAGACCAGCAAGTGGCTTTTTTGAAGGGGATGCGCAGTCGCGATAGCTTTCAGCCCGATTATTTGATGGGGGTGAATATGGTGGAGTGGTATCCTTGGCAGGGGAAGGGCAAGCCCGAGGTGGTGATGCCGGATAAGTCGGTGAGGACGGTGGCTGCGGCCCGACAGAGTAACGACCCCAATTATTGGTACACGTTGCACAATTCGGCATTGTGGTTGGGCGATACATTGAGTTATTATCACAAGTCGAAGTTGGTGCCGGGCACTGAGCAGTTGCCGTTTGTGAGCACGTTTCCGTTTTTGGAGTCGCTGGCGATATCGTTGGACGAAAATTCGGCTTCGGGCACGTTGGGCAAGAGCGATAGGGCGTTGGCTTTGGGCGATGGGGTAAAGGCGGCGCCAGTGATTTGTTACGAAAGCATTTATGGCGATTATGTGAGCGATTATGTGGGCGATGGTGCGCAGTGGTTGGCGGTGGTAACGAACGATGCTTGGTGGCGGAATACGGCGGGACACAAACAGCATTTTTCGTATGCCAAGTTAAGGGCCATCGAACAGCGAAAGTGGGTTGGCAGGGCAGCGAATACGGGCATTTCGGGGTTTATCAATCCGCAGGGTGAGTCGGTCTTGGAAACGGTTTGGTATCAGGGCAGGGCTGGACGGTGCGAGAGTCCGCTGGGCGATATTTCGGCGAAAGATGGTGGTTATGCTGTGGGTGTTGGCACGCAGTGTGCGTTGGTGCAGCGGATTGTGCCGAACGATATCAAAACAATTTATCAGGGGCTGGGCGATGTTGGGGTTTTGGTGGTGTTGTGGGTGATTTTGTTGGTGATTGCTGTGCGGGGCCGGGGCAAGATGGACTATGTGGGGATGGGGATGATGGATTTGGCGACACAGGTTTTGGTTGAGGTGGCGGCGGGATAAGATGGATTTGTTGGGTAGATGGTTGTGATCGGAAAGGCGTAGAAATTTCTTGTATCTTTGTGGTATGGGCACAGATTTTCAGCAACGATTGGCGCGGATTCGCGGTAGGGTTGAGGCGGTGGTGCACGAAAATCAGGCGTTGAAATCGGAGAATTTGGTCCTTTCGCAGGAGTTAGACGAGCTAAAGAAAACCATCGCGCTGCAAAAAAATGCCCTCTCAGAACTAAAAGAAGAGAATAAATTGATTAAACTTGCAAAGGAAATGTCGATGTCGGGCTCAGACGTTCACGATTTGAAAATCAAGATCAACGAGCTAGTCAGGGACATTGATAGATGCATAGATTTACTAAACGAATAATATTTTAAGTGCAACCCAACGACAGCATACTCATCAACGTAAACATCGACAACCGTGCAATGCGGCTGCGTGTGGCGGTGAAGGATGAGGAAGACGTTCGGTTGTCGGCCCAAGTACTCAACCAGCGCATCAATGCTTTCAAGAGTTTTCATGCGCAAGAACCCATAGATCGCCTGTCGTGGGCGGCCCTGGATTTGGCCGGTGAGGTGGTTCGCCACGGAAAAACTCATCGCCATCAAGACGAACTCTTAGAACAGGAGTTGGTTGCGATAGAGGGGTTGTTGTTTGCTTGACCATATCGTTTGATTGGCTATAATCTCTGTGTCTATCTCCGCAAAAAAAGAAAGGAATAGCACAAAATGGAAAACATCGTATTTATCCTCGCCGGACTCATAGTAGGGTTGGCCCTTGGATATGTTGTGTTTGTTGCGATGCGCAAAACACAGCTAGAGAAAGACAAGCAAAGCATCATTGAAGAAGCGAAATTGCAGGGAGAGAACCTGAAGAAAGACCGTATTTTGGAAGCGAAGGAGAAGTACATGCAGCTTCGCTCGGAGTACGAAAAGGAGACCAACCGCAGAAACAGCGAAATCGGCAACAGCGAAAATCGCATCAAGCAGAAGGAGCAGTCGTTGGACGACAAAATCCGTGCGAACAAGCAGAAGGAAGATGAGTTGGCGAAGACCAAAGAGCGTTTGGAGTCGCAAATCGAGACGTACAAAGTGAAGGAGCGCGAGGTACAGCAATTGATGGATCAGCAGTTGTTGCAATTGGAGAAAGTGGCTGGATTGTCGGCCGCGGAAGCCAAAACGCAAATGTTGGAAAACATCAAGGTACAATCGCACACAGAAGGATTGACGTTGGCGAAAAACATCGTAGAGGAAGCCAAATTGGGGGCTACCCGCGAGGCGAAGCGCATCGTATTGCAAACCATTCAGCGTACTGCGGCAGAGACTGCGATTGACAACACGGTGACTAGTTTCCCGTTGGAGAATGACGACGTAAAAGGCAGAATCATTGGTAGAGAAGGACGTAATATTAAGGCGTTTGAAGCGGCTACTGGTGTAGAGATTTTGATTGACGATACCCCAGAAACCATCGTATTGAGTTGCTACGACCCTATTCGCCGAGAAATCGCGCGTGTATCGTTGGAGCGTTTGATTCGCGATGGTCGTATCCACCCTGCCCGCATCGAGGAAGTGGTGGAGAAGGTGAAGAAGCAGGTGGAAGAGGAAGTGGTAGAATGGGGCGAGCGCACCGTGGTGGATTTGGGCATTACCGGCTTGCATCCTGAGTTGATTCGCTATGTAGGACGTATGCGTTTCAGAAGTTCATACGGACAGAATTTGTTGAAGCACAGCAGAGAGGTGGCGCGTTTGTGTGCTACGATGGCTGCGGAAATGGGCTTGAACGTGAAATTGGCGAAGCGCGCGGGCTTGTTGCATGACATTGGAAAGTGTCCTGACAACGACGAGGAAACGCCACACGCCTTGTTGGGTATGAAGTTGTGCGAAAAGTACGGCGAGCATCCTGAGGTGATTAACGCGGTTGGAGCGCACCACGACGAGATAGAGATGACCTCTTTGTTGAGTCCGGTGATTCAGGCCTGCGATGCGATTTCAGGTTCACGACCTGGTGCACGTAGGGGCGATGACCAATACGTTGAGCGTATCAAGGAGATGGAGAGCATGGCGTTGAGTTACCCTGGCGTGGAGAAGGCGTATGCTATCCAGGCGGGTCGCGAATTGCGCATTATTATGTCGGCCGAGAAATCCAACGACGAGAATGCAGATACGTTGGCGTTTGAGTTGTCGAACCGCATCATGACAGAAATGCGTTATCCGGGTCAGGTGAAGATCACTGTGATTCGTGAGAAGCGCAGCGTAGGTATCGCGAAATAATATAGCATTGGTACGATGTACCTTACCTTAGATATTGGCAATACAGCATCGAAATATGCCCTCTTCAGCGAAGAGGGCATATTGCGTTTTCACGGGGTGTTTGCCGATGTGGAGTCGCTGTGGCAGGAGGAGGCGTTGCAGGGGATTTCGTTGCGGGCTTGTATTTTTAGTACGGTTCGGAAGGATATACCGTGGCTTACGGGACTTGATTGTCCGGTTCATCTGTTCAGCAGCAGCATGTTGCTCCCCATTTCCATTGGCTATGCCACGCCCGAGACCTTGGGTGCGGACCGGTTGGCGGGGGTGTTGGGTGCGAAGTGGTTGATGGAGAAGGCGGGTAAGGCGGCAGCGGAAGGCAATGCGGCTGCGGAAGTTAAGCCAAGCGCTTGTTTGGTGATTGATGCGGGGACATGCGTTACGTATGATTGGTTGGATGCCGACGGATGTTATTTGGGCGGGAGTATTTCGCCGGGGTTGCACATGCGGTATTTGGCGTTGCATCAGCAAACGGGCAAGTTGCCGTTGGTGAGTCACGAGGCCTATGATTTGAGTTGGGGCAGAAGCACCAATGAGAGCATTTTGTGTGGGGTGCAGCAGGGGATGGTGGGTGAATCGCACCGACAAATTGCGTTGTTCCTCGAAAAACATGCTGAAGGACAGGTATTTATCACGGGTGGCGACGGGTTATTCTTGGCGGAACAACAGAAAACCAAGATATTTGTGGAGCCTTTGCTCGTTCATTACGGGTTGATGCACGCATTAACACATCATGAGAACAAATAAAAACCGATTGATTCTTTTTGTACTGGCGCTGCTGGTAGTTTCTCATGGGCGGGCGCAGTCGGCGGGTGGACAAAACCTGACCTTTTCGCCGTACAGCAATTTTGGCATTGGGGAGTGGTTGGGCACGAATCAGGTGCAGTGTGGCAGCAATTTGCACACACGCTCTGGGGCTTATTCCTATACGATGCACAATCCGGCCACGTTGGGCAATTTGTACTATACCACGTTTGATGTGGGCGGGAGTTTCAAGGCCGCGAAAATTCAGGCGGGCGACCAAACCCAAACGTTTCAGGGCGGTGGCTTGGGCTATTTGAATTTGGGCTTTCGCACGTATAATTACTACCACCGCAAGGCGATCTTGGACAGTATCACCAAGCAAAAGCGGATCAAAAGCACGCGCTACGGCATCAACTCTGCGGTATCGTTGCAGCCATTGACTACTGTGGGGTATCAGTACACTTTTCGCGATAGCACGCCTTTCATCAACCGTACCACCCACGCGGGTTACGGCGGGGTAAACATGGTGGAGTTGGCGAATGGGTTTCGTTTCGGACAGCATTTGAGTTTGGGATACAGTTTGGGTCGGGTATTTGGTCAGTTGAACGACCAGTCGATTTTCAGTGTGCCCGATAGCAATGATTTGAATTTGGTGGAGGACATCAAATCGGTGAATATTCACGGTTTCCAGCAGAAGGTGGGCATCATGGCTTTCTTCAAGTTGGATTCTACTTACCACACGCTGGGTGCGAGTGCACAGTTTTTCAGCGGTGTGAAGGGCGAGCAATTGCGATTCACCCGTACGATGGATTTGGTGGGAAGTCAGGTGTACGTGGTTGACACGGTATTGAATGCGTTGTCGCCAAAAACGGCTTTGTCGTTGCCGAGCAGTTTCGGTGCGGGGTATCAGTTCCAATTCCGTCAGCGATGGTCGGTGGCGTTGGATTACCGCAAGCAGGTATGGGGACAGTTGGATCCGATGTTTTTTGACGCGGGCAGGCGGTACATAGATCGCACGGATTACGGCTTTACGTTCACGTTGAATCCCAATGATTACAAGCATCCGAGTCACAAGAAGATGCGTTGGCCGGTGCGGGTTGGGGGCGTTTTGTCTGAGACCCAATACAGTTTCACGAAGCCAGGTTCTGCGGGCAGCAATCGCATCGTGCAGCAGCGCGCGTTTGTGGGATTTGGTGTGCCATTGGTGCGCAGATACTACGACAATACAGCGGTGAGCAGTGTGGTGCATGTGCAGATTGATTATGTGCAGCGCGGTTTGGCTACGGATGGTTTGGCCAAGGAGCAGTTCATCAATCTTACGTTGGGATTGCAGTTGGGCGATGTTTGGTTCCAACGCAGAAAATTCGATTAAGGATGCGCGGGCTGTTGACCATCGCCATATTGGTATTTGCGGGTTGCAGCGATTCCGGAAAAACGGTTGTTGTTAAGAAGAAAAAGCAGGCCTTTGAGGCGGCGGAGTATGCGGAAAAGGTGACGATAGAGTACACCGATTCGGGCAAATTGCGCGCGCGGGTATTTAGTCCGCTGTTGACCGCAGTAAAATCGAAAAGAAACCCTTATTTGTTGATGAAAAAGGGCCTGAAAGTCGATTTTTACGACGAAAAAGGGGCCTTGGAGAGCTATATGACGGCCGAGTATGGCATTAGCTACATGGACGAAAAGAAGGTGATTGTGCGCAGGAACGTGGAGATATTGAACATCAAGGGGGAGACGTTGAACACCGAGGAATTGGTGTGGGACCAGCAGTCGGGGGTGATTCGGACCGACAAATTTGTAAAGATCACCGGGCAGGACCAGATCACGACGGGCACTGGGCTGGTGAGCAATCAGGCATTTACTGATTGGGAGATCATCAATTATTCAGGAACAATCAATTTACCCAATGATAAAAAACCACGTCCTCGCCCTCTTATCCCTGGTCGCGGCCGCTATTAGCGGAACCGAGAGTTTAATGCAGTTTTACTTCAAGGGCGCTGGCTCGGGTGCTGCCTGGCTGATGTTGGGGGTGTTTGGCGCGAGTTTTTATTTTTACGTGCGATTCAAGAAGGCGCGCAGGGAGATGATGCAACAAGGCAAACGCTAAATCTTTATCTTCGCAAGGCGTCATGAAAATTTCCATTGATTGGTTGAAATCGCTGTTGCCCACGGAGGCATCGGCACAAGAAATATCAGATTTATTGTCGGTCAGCGGCCTAGAAGTCGAGCACCTAGAAACCTGGCATAGTGCGGGTTCGGGCCTGAAGGGCTTTGTGGTTGGCGAGGTGATGACTTGCGAAACGCATCCCAATGCCGATCGTTTGCGGGTGACCACGGTGAATGTGGGTGGCGATGCGTTGCTGCCGATTGTGTGTGGGGCGCCAAATGTGGCGGCCGGACAGAAAGTAATTGTTGCGTTGGTAGGCACTGAGATTGAGATGGCGGGCAAGGAACCCTTTGTGATTGGCAAGGCGAAGATTCGCGGCGAGGTATCGGAGGGGATGATTTGCGCGGAGGACGAGTGTGGGATGGGGAACAGTCACGACGGCATCACGGTGTTACCGGCCGATGCGAAAGTGGGTATGTTGGCCAGTGAATATTTTGGCGTGGTGAGCGATGAGGTGATGGAAATAGGACTTACGGCGAACCGTGGAGATGCGGCCTCGCATGTGGGTGTTGCCAATGATTTGGCGGCGTTGTTGCAGTTGCCGTTCTCGCGCATCGCCCAGAAACAGGCAGAAGACAGCGCAGTTTGGCGTTCAAAGGCAGCGGGCAGAAAAGTACACATTGAGGACGCGCAGTGGTGCGAGCGATATATTGCGTTGAGTGTTTCGGGTGTGGCCTTGGGCGATAGTGAAGCATTTGTAAAGAACCGTTTGCGTGCGATTGGCATTGAGCCGAGGAACAATGTGGTGGATGCTACGAATTACTTTTTGCATCAGACCGGACAGCCGAGTCATGCGTTTGACGCGGATAAGGTGAAGGGCGATATTACGGTGCGATTGGCCAGGGCGGGGGAGACGTTGGTGTTGTTGGATGGCAAGTCGATTGAGTTGCACGCGGAGGATGTGGTGATTGCCGACGAGCGTGGTGCGATTGCGTTGGCTGGGGTGATGGGCGGTAAGGACACGGCGGTTACGGCCGATACTACGTCGGTTTTGCTGGAGGTCGCGCATTTTCATCCTACGGCGGTGCGGAAGGCGGCGAAGCGACACAATTTGCATACGGATGCGGGTTTCAGGTTTGAGCGCGGGGTGGATAAGGAGAATATGGCATCGGTGGCGATGCAGCTTGCGCAGCATTTGGAGCAGTATGCGGGCGGTAGTTGGGGTGCGACAACAGCGTTGTATCCGGTGGTGTTTGCACAGCGCGAGATTGTGATGAAGGTGGATGCGTTGACGGCGTTCGCGGGCTTGGAGATTCCGGCTGCGGAGGTTGTGGGCATTTTGGAGCGATTGGGTTTTGGCGTGGAGGGCAGTGGGGTGTTGACGGTGAAGGTACCCGGCTGGCGCAACGATGTTGAGCAGGCGGTGGATTTATACGAGGAGGTGATGCGCATTTATGGGTACGATCGCGTGCCGATGAATGGCAAGTTGCAGGCGACTTTGGGGACGTTTGAGGGGATGAAATTGCGGAAGTCGGAGAATGCGTTGCGACAGTATTTGTGTGATCAGGGGTTGTTGGAGGCGGCGACGAATTCGTTGCATCCGGCGGCGTGGTATCCCGGCAAAGAGGATTTGGTGCATTTGAGCAATCCGTTGAGCAGCGATATGGATGTGATGCGTGCGTCATTGATCCCGGGTTTGTTGCAATC
>JACCDV010669786.1_pt1 | contig 21975 bp, 14 predicted proteins | sample 7446131 | NCBI WGS metagenome assembly JACCDV01 (sample SAMN15323448, study PRJNA562643) | freshwater metagenome | isolation source: river surface water | place: USA:Blue River Watershed | collected 2017-08-17
CAAGGCAAATAAGCGATCATTATCCCCTATAAAAAGTGTATGTAAAAGTTGAAGGAAAAGATTATCTTTGTGTATTGTCATCAATAAGAATGAATAAAAACAATTTCATTGAAAAAGTTTATTTCAAAGAATTCGTTCCTGGGAAGCCAAACTATTTCACTATTCCAATCAACCTAACCCATCTATAGTTAAACTAATTCTTCCATAGAGGTTTTAACTTAGAGACTCCAGTTCGATAAGTTGATATCATCAGCTATAATTATTAATATCCCACTAGGTTCAACGTAGACGTCAGCTTTGTCAACCCTGATCGGCCATATCGTGTTGGAGATCTAGCCAATACCTTTCCTCCAGGTATTATCTTGAATCCAAAGGTGGATCCAAACAAAGCAATTTTTACAGTTGAATAGGATGAGACTGCTGGTGGGCCAGCCATTACCTCAGCTGAACAGATATTGGCTAATATTAACTATGGTAAAGATAAGAAATAAGATAAGCAGGGTGGAGGGGCTCCTGCTGGGGGAAAGACTGATGCTGCGAAAGGAGATGCAGGGAAAACAGCTGCCAAAACAGATGCAAAAGCCGGTAAGACAGAAGCAAAGACTGAGACGAAGACAGACGCAAAATCTGCCCCAGCCAAAAAGAAGTGATGATTTTAAAATAAATTCCTTATTATTTAATTATCGTTAATTCATGATAAAGCTGCCTAACATACCATGTTCATACTAAAACCATCGGGCTATGAGCTATCAATATGTTTGTCTCAATTAGCTTTGCCTTCAAAATAATAGATAAATTGCGTGTCTTTACTGTTGTGAGGAATACCATAATACTCACATGAAAGATGTTGTCGCTATCAAAATGATTCTCGAATAAATGAGTAAGCACAAAGAAAGAAAAGGTTATAATATATTGAAGATACTCCTTCAAGGCATAGAGTTTTGTTAAAATTTAAAATAATTAAAGGTAAACTTTTCAGAAATATTGGCATATAGAAATAATTCAGATAGATTTGAAGAGTTGATCGATGAGTAAATGTAAGCTTTACAAAAAAACACAGCAAAGTATTACCAAAGGATTAATCAAAGGCAAACTTCAAAAAATATATCTGAAAAATCCAGTCAAATGCATAAACCTTACATAACTCCCATTCTCAATTTCAAATAAGGGCCTAATTATATACTCAATAGTCCTTTTTCTGTCACAGCTGCCAAATAAGAACTTACGACAGTCTTTGCTTTTCCAACTTTATCTAAATTTCATGATTCCATTGATATTACGATAAAAATTGATCGTTATACCCCTTCTTGGCTTGCAGTAGGACTAAGCTAAGGCATATCTAAATATTAAGAGAACTCTTCTAAACATATCTTGGCTATATCTAACGGTTGGGTATCAAACAAAGGTGTAGTAGAAAAATCTAAATTTCGCTTTGGCGGTGGAGAAACACTTCGCATAAAATGGGATAAAAACATGTAGATGCTAGAAATGGTGACTTCAAAAAGGGATAGAATCGCCTTAAAATATTAAAACAAATGGAATGAAGAAATTTATCTATGTGCCGTTTTGTTCTACAAAGGAGATTCTATCCACATTTTAAGCTGATAAACAATATCAATTTTAACTATAAATTAAATTGAATATTTTAATTTAATATAAATATTAATTAATGTCAACACCAATTCCTCATCAAGGTCAATCCTACATGAGACTAGTTCGTTGACGATAGTCAGAGACTTTCACCAACAGCTTTTGCATCTCTATATGCACTTGCCAGAAAATTAAGTCTAATATTCACCATACAAGTCCACATCTATCTTATTCATCATCACTTGGACATAGATCTAAGATATTTACCATAGATAATAGATAAATGCTATTGAAGATTAGCTCCTTTCATAGTCAATCCTAATTCTATTTATGATTTATTGAAGTGCTTAATCCATAATAAATGATCATGACTCTTAAGGAATACGATTGAGTTAATTCTTTTGAGAATAGTTAGATTGGAATACTTTTGCTATTCCTTTCATTTTAATTTATGAACTAAATATTGAGGATTGTTTGGTTGGATCATTCATTTTCTATATTTGCTCATGATTCTCAATTGAAGAGTTGGATTTCACTGCATGGTGATAGTTGATTTTGCCTAGTATGATGCTTGTGCTGTGAGAGTTTCTTTATTACTTCAATGGTTATGCCTGGGACTATCGTGTTGAGCCACGTGCTTTGGATAGCTTGGATTAGTGGGGGAGATGTTAATGTAAAGCTAGTTATCTATTTTATTCAACATTTTACTTTGAATTTGGCTCTGGATTGCAACAGCTACCCATTTATTTTATTATTGTCAATGTTATCATTAAAGTCAAAAAAAGCGTTTTTCAATATTCCTCAATCAATTGCCTCCTAATGATCCTAATAAGTCTATCAGCTAATGCTTTATAACCTCCAAACTAATGACTTAAATACTTTAAGCTAAAGGTAATAATTCTTGGGAATTCTATGTTTGGTTGTTAATATTTCCAAAAAACATCCGCTTAATCAATTATGAAGCAGCTTTTGATATAAATTATATTAATATAAACATATCCATGTCAAAAGATTAAAAAGATGATTTTTTGAGATACGGCCAAGGAATCCTTTTACAGGGCTTCAAATCATAAAACGAGAAAAACGATATTGGATTTCTTACTGCAAAAGGTTTCGCGGATACAACAGCTAAATATGAAACATACAAAAATTTACTGTACTTCAAGAATTATAGAAACGCAATCTTCCAAATAATTCCCGCAGGTAACTTCTAGATCAACGATGAATTACGAAAGAAGCTTTAGATAAGCAGCTAATAGACACCAAATATAAAGATATTAAAAGCACGAGCCAAGTCATAGTAGTAACAATTCTAGCTACAAATCACCAAGTAAAATATCTGTTACCTAGTAAAATGAAGCAGAAAGTTTGCTTTGGAGATACAGTCATTTTTAAACATGTTGATTCAGATACATTCCTATCTGGAACCATCAGGCCTTCCGATGGCAATAATGGAGCATTCACTGTCGAAGTCACCAAGAGTCTCTCGGAAATATTGATCTTTAAAGTTTTGCCGTTTAGGTCGTACGAAAGGATAGGCATGCAGATTCCTTTCGATTCACCAGTGAAATTGTTGAATATCTACAACAACGGCTATCTCACATTTGAAAAAATAAATTGCCAAATTCCTTAAAACAGTATCTCCACAATAATCTAGGAATCGACTTATAAAGAAAGCCCATCACACCTGACGATGATTCTTATGTAATCCCAGTCAAGACAAAAAGCGCATAATCAGTAACATACTAGTGTGTAACTCACTTTGTGGATCTCTCGAAGGTCACTGAAGACCCTATGCCTTGGAGATTTGTACTGCATATGGTGGAGGTTGAGAATTAATCGCTTATCCAGCATGATATAATCTATTTCCAGCACACAGAGAAGTATTTATCTATTAATGAAGTCAAGGAGTTCTATCCACTCAAGGCAAAGAAATTATACTCAAGGAAATGAAAAATTAAGGAGGTTAGGGGTTACCTTTCTATGAATGCCTTTGGGAAATTTAAAAGCATGATGTTACTGATGATGCATATATCCTAAGACATCTCATGTCTGGAATGACTTTGGGAATTTCAAAGGATAGCGAAGGTAAACCTTTAAGGCCTTAACTATTTGACATTACTTAAGGAGAGGCCGATCAAAATTTAGGATGGGTTTAGTTAAAGTTAGCGAAGAAGGAGAAAATTGAGATAAACAGCAAATCATTGATAAATATCGCTATTGGGGATTGGTGCTTGGATAAAGTGAAGGATGTTGCCCGAGTATAGGCTGATGATGAGTAATAAAACACCAATACTTACATCTCAATACCTAAATTAAACAAACTAGCTGTGAATTAATTGTAATACGAAGTCAAGAAAGTTGAGTTCACCCTTCAAATCTCCAAAAACTGCTTCGTTATCAAGGAAATCGACGCAAGTCTTAAGAAACAAGTACTTTTTGCTTTATCTTTTCACTCCAAAATCATAGATTTGAGAGAGGACTTGAAATGGGGGCACCTTCTAGCCATGAAAAGAATCGATTACATCCGAATGCTTCAAGTTACAGAGAAAATCAAGTAGATAAAAGATTTCTTAAAGAATGTCCCGAAGTAACTCTCCGATCGTTAATACAGTACTTATAATTTTATGAAGTTAAGCCAATATTTATGAGACAAATGATTTGTAAAGACTTGGGAATAAGCGAGCTTCTATTCGAGCTCCTCTTTTTCATGCGATAAAACTTGAAAGGGAAATCACAAAAGAGATAAAAGAGAGATATTGGGAAAGACCTAAACAAATAATAAAACCCTCCTCCAACATATATATTTTAGAACCGACACAACGAGCTGTAAAAATTTGAATAGCTTTATAACTCCATCTACGAGGTAATATACTAGCTGGTCCGAGATAACTTACTCTTCAAGATATATGTATCTAAATGGATCAATTTTGTCATTTAAGATGTATTATCTGAAAACCAGCCAAGCCACCTCAATCTTTTGAAGGAACTCTTTAAAGATAATTAATTTCTTGTGAAGAATTTTGTGACGGACTAGTTCGTGAAGAAACTAGCTGACCGAATGATCAACCAGAAGGATTCATTTTTGTTCCATTAAAAAAAATATCTATAAATTTTCAGACTGTTCTGCATCATCGGCTAAAGCATCAATACCAGCAATCAAGTTAAAATATTGAATCACTTTATCAAACAACTTAGAACGGATGACACCAGAAATTTATATCAAATTTTACTCACTAAAAAAGATGATGAAATATATTCATAGGCTGCAATTGATAAGAATCAGCTCAAGAAGAGGAAATTCGGAGATTATTATAAGATTTGTAGGGAATAGTACGTGAGTGCCTGGGAATATTTCGTCTAATTTTTGAATCTGATTGCGGACATGACCAAAGGAAGAAATAAGATTGTTGAGTCATATATGTAGTCGATGTTCACCCTAGACATCCTCTCCGATCTATTCTAAAAATACGAACTACATGAGGCAGAGGTTCCAGTCATCAGATTGCTACACAATCTCTACGCTTAGAGCTAAAAATTCTACCCCATAGAACGTAAGAAAAAGATATCACACTATGATCGGCTTAAATCGGAGGTTGTTGATGTTATGTCCACTACCGCCGAGCTCAAACCTTGGAATCCTCCTCTTAAGAGAGTCATTGACTGCTTGAAGAAGAAATTAAAACAGTTTGGACCAATCAATCCTCAATAGGTTTTACAAAACTCCAACCTGTATCAGATCCTCAACTTTATCTGGCAAACCTTGAACCTTGGCTTCTGGCAGAAGAAATAAGATGTAAAATAAGTGCTCTAAGACATTCTCAAAATTTTATAACCCTATCCTCCCATTGTTAAAAACTATGAACTTTACAGTATATAATCCAAGTAGAATCTCCTCATGGTAAAGTGCAAACTATAATGCATGAATATCATACAACTCATTCTTGATTACGATTTGGATCTTGCAGTTAGATACATCTGCAAATATTTCCAGGTCTTTGAAATGCCCTAGAGAAAGAGAACCCTGATCAACGATGGAAATTCAAGGTTACTCGAGTATAAAATTGATAATTAGCTTGCATCTAAATTTATTCGAGAGATTCCGAAGGAGACTATCCAACTCATATAACCAACCATTTTGAATAGAATGATTGAGTTATCTAAATACAACAATCCCAAGTTGACCAGCCAGTCGATATCCATAATCTAGAGAGTCCTTCTCAAGAAGAAGAAAGCGATTGAAGATTTCTGCCAACAAATTTTTGTTTGTGGAGACCCAAAATAATAGTAAAGAATAAAACTAATGTACTTTATCTAAGAAAAGAAGAACAAATTCTACACGATGCAAGACCAGACCCTTGTGAATGTCAACATAAATAACCAGGGCGGAAACTATGTGTCAATCTACAAGGAAGACTCAAAAGAAAGTGGTATCATGCAGGATATCTATATGATGAGTGAGATCATCAAAAACTAGTATAAAATCGCAGAGATCAGCGGAATCAAAACTCTTTAGACTTCCCAGATGTTCAAAAAATTAGGCACTTAACGATTACTTAACTTTACTGATGAACGCACAAGTAGCAACATTATGAAGCAAAGCGTTCTCTATGCCTAAAATATTCATTAAAAAGTTTTATAATTTATCCTAAACTGCGTAGATATTCCAAAAGAAGAACTAGCTATAAAACTACTGCACTTGAGCTACAAATTCCTAGTGAGTTTGATATGGAATTTCCAAAATATAAAGCCTCGGTTGATCCCTTTCATCCCGTTGATCAGCCACCACCTAAGCAAAAACATCGGGTGCATTGACTTCCTGAAGGAGATGTACGACAACAACAAGACAATGCTTTTTAACTAGGTCAACCTCCTCAAGTTAGTCAAATAAATCTGCACAACCATATAGAGCTAAAATTAAAACAGCTACTATAAATCCAAGTTGCTCGATTTCTTCAGGTTTTTGATTTACTGCAATGGGAAATCATTAAAATTCAACCAGATACAAATTCTCAAGGTTATGCAGGATGATTCATATAAGAATATCATCATACTCAATATCACCAAAGGATAGATCGAGAGGCTGGTTGCCAAGTACACCGAGGATTATAAGGCTGTTGAAAGAAGCCGTGGGTCATCTAGCTAATCTAACAGTATAAAGATAGAGCCCAAACTTCTATATATGATTACTTATTTCCAAATTCTATAGAGCTTAATCGACGATTAGAATTCTGTTAATATGGGCAAATTGAAAAAAAGGTTCCCCTTTGATACGCTTGTCGATTGGATTCGTGCAGCCAAGAACTGTTGGCCTTTAAAACGCAATATTCGTGCATTTTTAAACAGACTATATTACTTTGAGCCTGAGGTGGAGATCTACATGAAGAAGATTATTGGTTTTGAGCTGGACAACATCATCCAGGATTTGAATGAATACATTCTTATTAAGCTGACAAGGCCATAGTTCTAGGGGTATATCTTTGAAAATCCTGTAAGGTTTAGCTATCTTGAATCTTACCTTTACCTCAATCTTGAAGAAAACCTCTTCACTCTATACAAACTCACAACTAGCAAGAAGATAGAAGAAGAAATGAAGACTATCCTCCACCCTATTGTCAACGTCTCCAACGATGGCCCTTATAACTTCATTAGAATTTGCTAGAGGCTGGGTTGGGTCAAAAATCATTTTGCATAAAAAAAGAATGTATACACTAGCTCATTCATTAAATTTTTACTAAACAAGTTTAAATCAATCATCAATGACTTCGATGATAATATCTATCTTCCTGGAATTAAAATTGCTAATGGAATGGCAAGGGCGCCAACTAAGCCTTAAAAGTAGAAAGCTAGAGTTGGGTTGATTTAAAAGATTATGGCTGGAGATATCAGCACATTCTATGTGCAAAACAGTGGAGAGTACTATGAGCGATTACCATTGGTTTATAGTGTTAATGATAAGGCCAACAATCCTAAAGAATAGAAAAAAGCAAATCAAGACAAGCTCCTCAAGAAGTTACGGTAGATCTTAAAAAGATAAAAGCGACTCTTTAAGAATGTTGATTAGGAAATTTACTACAAGCTTAATCGATTGGTGAGAGCAATTAAGCTATCACCGGAAGCATAGGGATATCTAACAAACGATTACAACAACAATCTCAGTAATTATTCAAGAAATCCTTAAATATTTGAGTACATCACCATCATCATTAGGATGAACTCAGCTAACTCTGAAGCCCTGCCCATGAAATAAAAAAAATTCTTCCTCAACCTAATTACAGGGATAGTGGAGTTAAACAATAAAGTGGAGAGGGAAAGCAAGCCCATTGATGAATGGCAGGCTGAGGATTGGGTAAAAAGTAGAGATGATCTTTCGAATATACAGAACAAATTGAAAGGTTGCCATCTTGGGAAGTTCATTACTGAATTGCTCAAATAAAATATATGGGATAACATTTAGTTCGCTGATTCTATTCTTCTTTGTGGAATCGCCTACCTCTTTGGGGGGAATACCAATACTCAGAAGAACATGATAGACTAAATCGGAGCAGACACTCAAAACAAAGTCATGCGGAACATAGAAACTCTTATCTGCAAGCTGGGCAAGTTCATCATAAAAAATATCGAATAATCAAAAGCACCCCCAGATGACGTCGATAAATCATTTTCCATTACGACAATAGACAACTATGATTTCTATTAGTTTAGCAAGCGCTACATACACAGGAAGAATGTCTTTGAGCCTGAAACCACAGATTAAGAGATCTATTCTAAAGCTTGCATCAGAACGTATAGGAGAGCATTCAAATTTCTACAACTACTGTGCTAAAATAATAACATTGAGGGAAAGAACTTTATTCGTTCACAGCTAAATGGAGTAAAAAAATTCAACTTCATTGAGATTGCATCAAAAGAAATACGAAATTTGTTCTTATCTCTCAATACAGAAATCTGTAATGTTGCCATGTTTTTGTTAGATTTCATACTTGAAGTTACGCAAATTCCAGTAAAGGCCAATCAGGATGCATTGATGAAACTATCCTTCTTTGAGGACGTGTGTGGACTGGAACATACCTTTAGTAAGCCAGAAAATGTTTCTCTCAAGGGCTTTGATGGCAAGGAATATTTGATTGAAGAAATTTATTTCAAAACTATACAGATCATCCTCAGCAATTTCTAAGGAAACGAACAAAAAACCTTTAGTACACTTGATTCCAAGCTCGAACCTCGATTCTTAGTGAACATCCTAACAAAAAAGCTAAGATAAATGAAACTGTTGAACAAATAAAACGTCATCGAGTATATCGACAATCAAAAGGAATGCACATTTGATGATAACATGATGGCTGTCATTAACATCATTATCATCTTTAAGAAGCTAAAAGAAAAACTAGGATAAGCTAGCAGAATCTATTCATAGTACGATAAAATTAGAGAGTCTAATTTACCTATGTATTAGTTCTTAGAGAAGTGCTTGCTAGAAATATAAATTGTCAATGCTGGGCAAACTCAAACCATTATCTTCCCTAAATATCCAGTGTTTGATAGCTTATCTGGTAACCTTCGTGATGCCGTCATGGAAAAGGTTTCAAGGACAACCCACAGAGATAAAATAGTCTCCTTACTAGGTTACACTGCCTCAATAAAGACCAAAATATAATCTTCCTACAGCCTCCTAAAAGTTGAAAAGATCACATAATAGCACATGAATAGCGCTTTCAATATTTCAGCCTTCATGTCCATAGTCATATGCATCTATATGATGTTCTTCTATGATGTCATCATCAACTATCAAGAGGCTGACTTTTCATCAAACAGGATCATCTCTCTAGGAAGATTGGCCTTATGCCTGATTCAGCTATCAATGAGCATAGTATATGTGTACTACTGGCTAAGGTTTAAGATTTGGTAGCAGCCAGAAGTAAAAACTCTAGAGTCGAAAGGAACCCATTCTTCCGAAACAAAAGGAATATAACAGGCATAAAACAAATATATAAAAGCAATAAAGTCATTAGCAAGTCGCTTGAAGATCGATCTAACTTTATCTCTGATCCACAAAACATTGAAAGGCGGTGATACCACCCAACCAATATATGTAAGTGGATAATTCTACAGAGTGTTACTTTACGTGACTGTTGCATTCCTAGGCACCTTCTTCCATCCTGCCCTATTTTTCTTGCATATAATGGATATCTTTTGTTATAATCCATAGATAGGTGATATCTTTAAGGCGATAGGCATGAATATCACTGAGCTAGCCTATGTCAGCTTTATGGGAGTTGTTTTTACCTTTGTGTTTTGTACTGTCACATTCAGTAATTATCAGAAGAATGTCTATTCTGGAGACTAATCGCCTGAAGAGATGTGCCAAACTATGTTCGACTGCATCCTGCAGCTATTTGTATCTGGAGCTATAGGTGAGACCATGTAATAATTCTAAATCGTGCGTTTTTCCTACGACATGATCTATGGCATTTTCTTCGGCATCCTCTTTGGCAACATTATCTCAGGTATAATGTTGGATGCTTTCAGTAAGTTAAGATAGAAGAATGGCGAGCTCGTCCACGATAAATAGAACTACTGCTATATTTGCAATATTTCAAGATAATCGCTTGAAAAGCAAAGAAAATCATTCCAAGACCATATCCATGACAAACATTTCCTATGGAATTATGTCTTCTTTATTTACTTCCTCAATGAGAAGAGCTAAACTGATTATTCGGGAATGGAGTATTTGATTACCACGCAGTATAATAAGTCAGAAGAAGAAATGGTGATCGACTGGGTGCCTGTTGGGGAAACTGCTTAATTTGACTGCAAGGCCAAACTTTAAGAAATTAGCGAGGGACTTAATACAAAAACATCAGTGATTGACGAGCACAAAGCAGAAGTGGAAAAGATGGTTAAGGATTTCAAAGAGCTTACTGGGGACAATGCCGCTTGATCTGATGATTCAATAATGACAAATTATTCATCATAAAGCTAATACACTTATTAGCAAAGATATTATGAGAGGGATTGCTGTTTATGTTACCCTCGAAATAATATCTCAAATAGGCTAAGATTGTTGTTAATCAGATAAATATATATAATTGCATTGATTAATGATTAGTCGATCATTCAAAAGGTTCATTCAAGCTGCGCTAAATAATAATAGGGCCTACTTCTCATCATCCCATCACTAGTAGAAGCCGACCAAGCTGCCCAAAGTTTCAGAGATAGTGTAATGATTTGAAGATATAGCATTAATCTCTATGTTAAGAACAGATACGGAGTGGTTGAAAAGGTGCCAGCATTTGTAGGAGAGTCCCTTTTGGAAGCAATAACCAGAATGAAAGTCCATGCTTTTAAAGATGATAATTGTAATGGCTATGATTCGACCTATAGACCTCATCACCGCCCTCACGACAACGATACAAAGGGGCCAATATGCGGTGGCTGCAAAGTCGTCCTCTTGGATAATTGGTTCAACAGAGTGCATCAATAAACAGACGGATACAACTCCAACGAATAAGTTTTACTCAGCACTGCGACTGCCGAATTGAAAAGCAATGCTAGGCTTGCATGCTGTATTCCTATTGAATCCTGGATGGAAGGACTGACATGTGAAGTTGACCTTGAGCCTCTTGAGTTCCCAGATGGTTTACTTGTATGATTATCATCCAATCTAATACAGGCAAAATAACAATCTATAAATGGCAAGTTGGGTTGAGTATTAAGTTTTGAGCTTTTGATAAATTTTATTTTGACTCTCTTTATTTATTAGAGTAATAATAATTATGAAATCCCCGTAGCTGGCATAACGGACTTACAAAAATATCTGCAATAAATCGTCGGCAAAGTATCAATACTCGTTCGGGAAGGAGCAAAGATTCAAACAGCGCATCCTGAAGGCTGATATCTTGGATAAATTTTATGATCTCCCTTCGCAAATTAGCAAAAGAGGAGGAACTTTCGGGAGATAGAAGCGAAATTTCGATTCAGAACTGCATTAATCCAATGTCAGCTCCTGGAATTACAATCCAAAGCAAGTCAAATCTACAGCTCAGATTGCATTCGCACCAGGAAGAGATGTAATAATCTGCCTAACAAGGTTTGCAAAACAGCCTCTATGTTCTATAATACAACCATCGAGTATCCAGGCCCAGGAAAATACAACCCTTAGATGCCTATAAGAAAGACACATGTGTCATTGATGGGTCGTCCATTATCCAACTATGAAACCATTAGCCCCGGACCAAAATATAACTTCGAATCTACACTTCTCGATCGTAATAAAATCTTATCAAAATAAAAAAGAAAAGGAAGTTGCCGTATTGTTTTACCGACTAATAAAAGTAGATTAGCCATGTCCTAGGCATCAGACTCAAGAAGACAAATTATCAGTCCATGTAAGATTTGGTTTATAAAGCTACTGAAGGAATGATAACAAACAAGGGAAATAAGGAGTTCGGTAAGTCAGGTTCGCATATAATAATGCCGAGACAATAAAGATTTAAATCGTAGGATTCAAGATTGAATAATCCAGGCCCTGGGCAATAGTACCACATTCTTTAAATAGTTCATTGTTCTCATAATTTATAGAGCCAAAGAAAATATGATTTTTCCTAATACATCTATTTAAATTTTTCAAATCATTTATTGTTTAGATGAGTTTTTTTTCAAAAACTTAGATTAAGGATCTGCGGAACAACCATGAAAGGATCATAAGGATTGCAGTTTCAAATGTTCCTATCAATCCTACAATTGCTATTACTACTTCAAACAAGATCCATCTCTTCAATGAAAGTGGGGACAAACATCAGTATTAGCTCTCACGCTCTATTACGCCTACCTGCATAGAGTGGCATCCAAATAATCCAATCCTTGCTATTGGCTGGGACAATGGTAACATTTTATCTATTTAGGAAGAATCACGATATGGAATGAGGATACAAAAGCCCCTAAGGAAGAAGGCAAGCCTCACTCTGATCCAATCATGTTGATCAAATTTAGCCCCACTGGCAATCGAATGGTTACGAGCGATCTTACAGGAACTATCGGAGTTTGGAGAGGAATTAACTTGCTCGCAGTCTATCAAAAATAATGGGCTATAACTCATTGCGTCTTTTCCGAAATAACTCTCGAGGGATTCAAAGGTAATCTCGGCAATCTTTTCTTGTTCGCGGGTCGATCTGGGACAGTTTGCCTTGCCAATGATATGAACATGTGTTCAGATGTGTGCAGAGTGGGAGGAACCATAAAAGCCTTGATGTTTTATCAAAAAGAAGGATCAGCTATTGTGATTACATCTAACTTGCTTTTAGTCCAGTTCAAAATAAACTTCACTGAGAAATCAGTCCCTTAGAAAAAAGTGAAACTGTCGATTTCAGGATAGCCATAAAATCTTAGCTCGATTTGGATAGGTGAAAGTTTGCTATCAACATGCTCTAATGAGAATATGATTAGATTTTGGCATTTATAGGCTGATGAAAACTATAACCTAACTGTGTTTGATGTGCTGAATGCGGATAGTGTTGGAATCAATATGGCTGCAGATAAGATCTCAAGTATTGTCTATGATAACAGGGGCAGATCACTTGTGGCTGGAACCAGAGAAGGGAGACTGATGTTCTGGAAAAACATGGCACTTGGAACTGATTCACCTGTTGATAAGGATCAATGGGCACCACAACCTATACTTACTCTTGGAAAACAAATCCAGACTTTGACTGTTGGTAAAAATAACGGAGTTATTGTTTGTAAGCAAAGTGATGGAGAAGTAATTATTGTCAGTGAGACAAAGATTTCCGCGAGAATGTCAGGGAACTACAAAGCAATACTAAAAGGAACAGATAAGATATAGGTATCTTACGAAGATAACAAAGACAAATTTGTCTAAATCTTCACTACATCAGGCCATATTAAAGGATTTGATCTGATTGCTGATAAGCTGCTCTATTGGACTAACAAAAAAATTTAAATTCTTTAAGTTGCAAAAAGCTCACAACTAACTATTACTGTTATCTCCAGTATTGAGCAAAAAGCTCTAAGATGCCTTTTTGCCTCCAAAGATTCATTTATCATTTCAACTGATTATGGATTCAACTTATTGAGCCTTATGGGACAAATTAAGCAGTCATTAGTTTTCCCTTAAAGTTAAGGCAAAGTTAGTGGTATTTAAATTACAAATAACTATCTTGTTTGCTGGACTCAAGAATCATATATCAGAGTATTTACTATTTCGAATGAAATTAAACAAATGGGTCAGTCCCGCCGGTTCTAAGACACTAAGGCCTTGATCGGAAACATCAGAAGCTGTGCGATTAATGCAAATGGCAAAAAGATCGGTGTAATTTCAAACAATACTGGAGGTGGAGGCTCAGCAGTAAATCATAGTTTCCATATCTACGATACTGATACAGATTCATTTGCTGACTATAATCTTGGAAAGGATCACATTCCTGTATCTTTCTACTGGGATAAAAAGGAAATCCGATATTTCGGTGTGCAGGTTGAGAGCTCCAAAGCCACAGAAGTCAAAGAAGAAGAGCAGAAGTAAGAATAAAGCGAAGAAGATACTTAACAATAGGATAACGAAGATTAGGACTCCAAGCCTTCAAGCCGATAATTTTTAACTTTCTTCTACACAAATGAAACCGGCATCAAGCATCAAGATAAATTTGTCCTAAAAACTTCCACCCTGGATATCTTTGCTTTGAAAATACCCTATTTCTATGCAGTTTAACGCAACAAAGAAGACTATCTCATCAAAAAGACCACTCTTCATGATTTCCAGAGGATCAATCATGACGACGAAATCATCAAGAACTCCATTCTCAACTTCTCCTTCCATCTCACATCTGGTAACTTGGATTAAGCCTACAAGAGCGTTAAGAACATCCAAAATTCTGCCATTTGGTAAAAAATGGCAATTATGTGCGTTAAATGCAAAAGATTGGATGTTGCTGAAATCTGCATTGGTAACATGAAGTTCGCAAGAGGAGCTCGAAGCATTCGCTAGGCTAAAAAGTAGCCATAAGTTGAAACTCAACTTGCAATGGTGGCTATCCAACTGGGCATGGTGGACTAAGCAAAGAGCCTCTATGAAAATAGCAGTAGATACGATATGTATAGCAAGATTTGTCAGAGCAATGCCTAAATTGAAAAGGCCATATAAATTTCTTAGAAGTATGACCGTATTAATTTAAAAAATACCTACTACAATGCAGCGAGGCTGTATGAGGCTTCCTCAAGATATGATTTGGCCTTGTAATTCTATGAGAAGTCAAATACTCACCTTAAGGAGGTTCCAAGGATGTATCTTGAAGCTGGAAAGATACGATAGCTTACATAATATATTGAAGCAAAGAAAGACAAAAAGCTATACACTTGGCTTGGGCAATACAACGAATCAATTGGAAATTTAAATTAAGCAGTGAAATTCTATCAATAAGGAGAGTCAACCTCTAACCTTGTTCGACTTTACCTATCTCAAAACCAAGTGCAATAATCAATAAGGATCTGCAACTCAGATAGTGAGCCACAAGCCTGCTTTTTACTTGCACGTCATCTTGAAAAGGCTAATATGTTAAGCTAGGCCATCCATTTTTATGCCAAAGCGCAGTATTACTCACAAGCAGTGAAAATTGCAATTACAAACTAGCTTGATGGTGAAATTATGAGCTTAAGTATGGCAAGTCCCAAAGAAGTTGCATTTCGATCAGCTGCATACTTTGAAAAGAAAGGCTTTATTGAAAAAGCAATAAGATTGTATAGAAAGGCAACTGCAATAAAAAAAGCTAACTTACTAGCGTAAAAGCATGGATTTACTGAGCTTATTTCTAATGAAGGAATAGATGAGTAATCAGGCGATTAACAAGACCTTATCGAAGGTGGAGACAAGGCAGCTATAAATGCTAAAATTTCATCTCTTCTCGAAGCAAATAAATTTGAAAGAGCAGTTCCTTTGCTTATTAGCTCAAAACAATATGAGAAAGCTCTTGACATTTGTATCCAGCAAAACGTACCAATCCAATAAGATCTCATCAAGAAAATGATTCCCGATGAAGAGCCAAAAACACCTATGTAAAAAACAAAGCGCACAGAGCTAACAAAGACCATCGCATAAAAATGCAGAAAGCAGGGCAGTTTTGAAATAGCTTCTAATCTTTACATCAAGGTCGGAGATAAAATTACTTCTCTAAAATGCCTAATATAACTTGGAGACACAGGGAAGGTTATTAATTTTGCAAATAACGCTCGAAGTGCTGAGACTTATATACTTGCCGCTAACTTCTTACAGACTGCAGATTGGCATCAAAACCAGTAACTCATGAAAAATATCATTACATTTTACCAAAAGGCCAAGGCGTACGACAACTTATCTAATTTCTTCGAAGCATGCTCCAATGTTGAAATCGACGAATACCGTGATTACTACAAGGCAGCTCAGGCACTTGGGTAGGCTATTAAAAACCAAGGAAGATCTACATCTGGCGACAAGGAGTTTAAAATTCAAGCGTTGTCTCATAAAAAAGCATTGATGGAACAATTTAACGAGTTGAAAGAATTGAATGAAACTGATCCTGAACAAATGGTCAATGGCTGCCTTCGGCTTCTTTAATAAGTACTGCCTTTGTTATTCAGCCTGATATTGAGCAATCCATTCGAAGGGGAGATCTCTATGGAATCCTAATCTAGCATCATTTCGATAAGGGCCAATACGAAAAATGCCTATAATTTTTGAAAAAAATGAAAGAACGCGGTATAATCATAACGCCATACGTCGACAAATAAATCGTACCATTTATTTTTATTTAGATTGATACAGTTTACAAGCAACTGGGCATCACAACAAAGAAGAAGAATCAAATTGAAGAAGAAGTAATCGAAGATTTGTCATCTTGATCAACCATTAAATAAATCATTATCATCTGAGGGATATTACAAAAATATTTTATGAGTGCAGCCTATATTTATCATATTTTATTTACTAATTTTTACTATTATATGCCCTTTTACAAAATTATTATTTATTCAATAATAACAATGAACAAATCAAACAAGATATTTGATTATGAAGTGGGGAAAAAACTAGGAGAAGGGTCTTTTGGAGAAGTACTCCTTGCCACCAAAGGTGGGGAGAAGTACGCAATAAAAAAAATATCCAAAAAGCAAGTAATAAAGGTATTGATGGTTGAATATTTAGGTCAATAAATTGCACTAACCTTTCATCGAGAAGGAGATTCTATATAGACTCAACGAACTCAGCAAGGATCACCCATTTTTTGTGAAAATCCACGCAACCGAGTCAGATGAAGATAACATGTATCTCATCTTGTAATACTGTTCTGGAGGTACTTTGTAGCATTTCATCCTCAGTAATACTTGAGTCAACTTAGATGAAGATCTGGATTCAGCTTTAATAAAAAAGATCGCAGCCAAAATCTTACTTATTATGGAGAAGTTACACTCTTTAGGAGTTGTACATCGCGATTTAAAAGTTACATTATACTTAATTAGCCAACCAATTTCTTGCTTACTGAGGAAGGACTTATTAAACTCTCTGATTTTGGAACTGCATATGCGCCTGATACACTTTTTACGAAATAAATTGCAGCTAAAATTAAGTAAATTAAGGAGATCAGTCAAAAAAACTAAGAAAAATAAAAAAGCGGGGCAGAGAGTCTTTAAACTTCACAGACAAGAAGATCAACATTTGTTGGGACTGCTTGGTTTTTCATGTTTTATTTAGTTATATGGCGCCAGAGCTACTCTCAAACGATATATGTGGCAAGGAGGCTGATATTTGGGCATTTGGCTGCATCCTTTTCGAGATGATCTTCAAAAAATCGCCATTTTTTGACTCAAGCGAGGGAATGGTTTGGAAGAAAATCCTCAGCAATGATGTGTAGATTGAGCCTACATAATCAATGAAGGTAGCTTTATAGTAAATAAGTAACAATAAATAATCCTACTCCTCATCGACCTCATCAAAAAGATACTTGTCAAATAAATCTAAAAAAGAATTGGCTTCGGAGAAAATGGATACTCTAAGATCAAAGAACATCCTTTTTTCGAAGATATCGATTGGTAAGTCTAAGCCAAAAAACCAATTGCATAAATAGTGAGCATCTTCTAAAACAAAAAGACAGAGGTTTCATTATAAGGTAATCGATTAATAAAGTAGCCTAAAAGCCAAAATAGAAATAAAAGGTTATCCTTTCAGGAGTTGTGGGGAAGAAAGCATTTTTCGGTAACTTCAAATAGAGAATGCTGATTTTATATTCAACTCCCAAACTTGTGTATTATTGCACTGAGACTGGTGAAAAGAAGGGTGAGCTGCATTTGGTAAAGAATACCCCGATCGGCATTGACGGTAAAAACTTCTCGATAACAACCTAAAAGAAGACATACTACTTCAAATCGAAGACATCAAGCGAATGGGTATAGATGATAAGAAACGCAATTGTAAACGCCTACTATTGATTCCCAGTAACATATTATGTTATGACTATTCATCATTTTGATTGAAGAATTAAACTCAATAATTTTAAGCATTAATTTATACAATGACCAGCTATATTATCTATACCATCCACAGTAATACCACTAATAACCAAGATGGAATATCCTATTAGGATTTGAAAAAACCACTCCAGTTCAATAACGATACCCTTGGACTCACCAACTGGATTCTTCGATTTCCACTCACCATCTATACCATCGATATTCTTGAAAAGCATACCTTTAACCCAGACAGCGTCGTCATCACAACTAACACCACACTTCCCATTGATGAAAAATGGCGATATTTCGTGGTAACTCAACAAGACGGAACACGGCTATATTGTACAGCGCAAGTCTATTATGTAAAGTTATAATAAGAAAGGAAAGAGGATTGGTAAGCAACTGCATGAGGCTCAATAGTCACATAAATTCGGATAATAATAAATAAAATCAGTAATTCTTTCTTCCCAGATGCATCGTTATCCTATCGCACGAGCCATACTTTAAAATACATGTCAATTTACTCAAAATACATCGATAACTTAGAAAATCCACTCCCAATATCGCTCATACCACCAATGCAAAGACACTCTCTGCCTATTTGAAGCTCAAGGCTGATGGAAAGCAGCATGAATGGTCGAACAATGAGCATTTATAGGGAAGGAAGCAGCCGCCAATCGAAATGGTGATGGAGTATTACTTAGGCAAATTCAATGAGCATAAATATGGAGAAGTAATCCTGTTTTAAAAAAGCAGCAACTGGCCCATCCTCCATCTCTATCGCCTGAACAGCTCCACCATATTCCAATTCAGCCATTTCTTCAACATTCCCCTGTCAGCTGACATAATAAAATCAGTGCTAATAAGCATCTTGGTGTAGAAGCAGATAATAATAACAAGCAAAAGTCAGAATTTGAACGTGATGGTAATATAGAGTTTACTGCAATTAATAAAACCCTTAAAGTGGTAGCATATGCTCGTTCACAACCTGCCCTTCCATCTCATCTAGGCTGCCAATTAAAACTTCATGCCGTTTATTATTGGTGTCCATAAGAAGTATTTGCCTAATCTCAATACTGCTGATAAGTATGTTCTTATTGTCGATTAAGATAAGTTTATAATGCCTGCCAACATACCCAATAATTGCATCAATTTCTAAAATTTTCCAAACCAGCAAGTTAATTCCACTACTCCATCTCATCTCAATGAAAAGCTAGTTTTGGAGAATTCTATATAGTTCATGTGCAAAGTTATGGATCCCTATTTGAAGAGATATGATTAAAACTATCAAAAGAATCAAGAATTCTTCAGTGAGTTCTATGAGAAGACAACTCTTTTTGCGAGATTTAAGTAGCAGTATGAAAACGGATAGATGAAATAATTTGAGAGATTAGTGCTATTACGAAATCCATAAAGGATAGTATAGATCCGAAGAAGGCTAAACGAGACTTTTCACATTGTACAGAACCCTAGAATAATCAATAACTAAATAGCATGGATCGAATTCTATCTAGCAAAGACTCAAGGCTCCATTGTTTTCTAGCCAAAGAGAGAAAGAGATGAGCGCAAGTACTGCACTCTCAAAGAAATCAAACAGAATATCACTGAAAAACCAAGTTACGCAAATAACAGTATGACTCAAAAAATTATTGGGAGTAAAGATAGGTCACACTCCAACGCATAAGCCATGCATCGCTACAACCGAAGCGGCCAGAAATTGAAGATTAGCATGGTGAAATCCGATAAATTCCAACCCATGTTTGCCGAGATGATCTAACACAAGATAGGCCTTTCCGTCCCAAAAAACATTAATAACTGATTTATATTAAATATCTTATTATGTGTTGATCTGGACTACATCATCATTTGGCTATTAGCGAACTACGCAGATTCCGTTGCCTTATCTTGATATTCTCAACGTTGGAGCGATGAGGCTCAACCATGTATTTCGATATATCCGAACTTGTATACTATTACGAGACATTCAAACCCGATGGCTTTTTCTTTGAACCAGCATTGTAGGTTGTTACTGATGCTTGCACTTTTTTGCTCTATCCCAATTTAGAAGGTTAGTATGGTGGCATATTGTAGGTTTGACTCTAAAAGCGAGGGTTATAGATCAGATCATTACTGGCTTACTTGCTGTTTAGTTTGTATGGTTGCTCAGGTGATAACGGTTTAGGTTGAACCTGTACCTGTGGAGCTTGATAATTTTGTACATAATTCTTCTTTTGGAGATCGAAATTGTCCTTGACAGGAACTGGCGGCTGGTTTATCTTTGGAATATCCTGCCCATAGGATTGATAGCCAAAAGCATTGCTTGATGAATATTTACTATTCTCCTCAAAAGATTGAAGAGCCTGAGGTTTATAGGAATTTTGGAAAGAATTGCTGCCTTGCCAACTATCTTGCATCTTTACTTCCTGCTTTATTGCTGATATTGGCTAAATTAAAGCAATTGGCTTGGTATTGGCTGAATTAGTATTATAGGAGAAGACTTATTTTGGCTATAAATTGGCGATCTTTGGGGCTTATTTTGGGGTTGGTACTGTTGGAATGACTTGAGGTTTAGCTACTGGCTTTTATATCTATATTTTAGTATTAATGGGCGCATCGATATGTATTTATTTTGCAATTTATTTAGCCCTCATCGACAGCGCACTTGCATTGCTAGTAAAATCGACAAACTAATCAGCAATATAGCTATCCTTGGCTAAAGCCTCCTTTCGATTGCTTTATGGCCGAGAAGCAGCTATATTTTGCGTTTGATTATTATAAATCGAGCTGTTTACATATGAAGGCTGTTCGTTAATTTGCTGATAGGCTGGCTACTGCGAAGAGACATTCCTCGGTGACTCCTCGACTGAGTTATTATAGTTATCGTAGTCCATGTAGGCCATGTAAATTGCTTTCTGGTTGAGCTAGTAGACAAAAATATCAGTATCGGTGTATCTAATACACTAGCCATAGATGTTTGCCTAGACATCGAAGGTTTCACACAGGAAATTCAAGAGTTTATCCCTTTCGATATATGAATCCAGGGAATCAATAACATTTGAAAGCATCATGAGGCTTCTGAAGAAGTGAACGAGGATTTTATCCATGATGGGATATTTGGTTAAAGATTGAAGTACATTGTTATTTCCTTCTCCTAAAACTCCAAAGAACTACATGATTAAACTTTTAGCCTGGGTATCATTGTAGATGGAGCCATCATCTTGGGGGTGGAAAATGAATTAAAAGTCAGCATTATTGATTATTTCTTCGATTTTACGAATATACATGTCGTAGTCGACATTCTAAAGCTCAAAGCATAACTTCAAATACTGATAATAAAAGATGCGGATTTGACCTTGAGGATCGTTTTAGAATATCTTTACCACACGGGATGGATCAACAAGGTTGGTTTCGAAGAAAGGAGGGAGGATTTGGGCATCCTTGAAGACCTGTCGGTAGCCAGCGAATTCATTTAAAGATCTCATTTTCGAATTATAATATCAACTAAATTGCTATATCTTACTTCCCCAATACTCATACTCAGCAATCAGCATTAAATATGTTGTATCTCCATCAAAATATCAATAAGATCACCAAATAATCAATAAAACACTGCAATAGGCCTGGTGTGTTTGCTGATGGGACTGGTCAATATATTAACTTCTTTTTTTAATTTTTCATTTAGATTGATTGAATAAAACTCTCTAGTAATTATATAAAGTTCTATTTCTTCTTTATGGATTCATATAACAAAGGGCATATAATTCTTAAGTTTGCTAAATCTTTAGAGTTTTATAATTCTCTGCCGGTCCATTTCTAAGGATGGACATGGTTAAAGGTATTATTAGGATGATAAAGAATATTAATGTATATGTTTATCGATATATGAGTTAGAATATA
>JACCDV011153234.1_pt1 | contig 21969 bp, 16 predicted proteins | sample 7446131 | NCBI WGS metagenome assembly JACCDV01 (sample SAMN15323448, study PRJNA562643) | freshwater metagenome | isolation source: river surface water | place: USA:Blue River Watershed | collected 2017-08-17
AAGTATTAGCCAGTATTACTATAGATTCTTCTGAATTAATAAACGCTGTTAATTGGCAAACTCATAACTACACTTTAGGTCAAAGTATATATTTATCTTCTAAAGATAATTCGTTTAACCTAAAGACAGAGAATAAAAGTCCTTCTAATATTAATTGTAGTGAAGGTGAGATACAAGAGATAAAAGTATCTATATCTGGATTGCTAAGTTTATTAAAAGTAGTAGGTAAAAATACAAAGATTGATATTAAACAATATCTATTAAATTATGGAGAGTTAGAAGTAAAAGTTTTAGAGTTTTTCTTCACTCCTAAAAATTTAAGTATAGTAGAATGTAGTGCTCTTATATATGAACAAGTAACTTATGAATAATAATATTTTTACAGAAGATAATAAACTAGCAGAGCTTTTTAAAGAAAATGAATATTCTATTCAAGTTCTTTGGGAAGCTTTACCTCATTGTCCTGAAGGTCAATTAATAAAACCAGGCCATTCTACAGATGCAGGTTTTGATATTAAATTAGCTGAAGATGTATTAATTCCACCTTATGAATCTTTAAGCTATAAATGGGAGCCTTTAGGATTAGTTAGTAGGTTTAGTAAAACCTTACCTAATTTATTTGATGCTTCTAATCACTATATATTTTTAAGCCAAAAGGGTTTAAGAACTTCAGAAGTAATGGGTATTACTTATGAAAATACTTTAGAAAGACTTAAATATATTAGAAAAGTAGAAGTAAGATTTCCTGAAGTTGTTGCAAATGATATCTGTGAAGGGGTACTTAGTTTTGAAAAAGTTAAATATTTTGAAGTAAGAGAAGTTCTGCCAACTTATGGTAAAGTACCAATCTTAGAAAGAAAAGTATTTAATGTACCTAAACTTAAAACAGGTATTAAGTTAAGTTCTGAAGGTATATTATGGTTTGGCTTATTATCTCGTTCTTCTAGTTCTAAATTTGGAGTTACTCAGCCACATTCTTTAGGCGTTATAGACTTTGAATATAATGAAGAATTACTTCTATGTATCACTAGTTTATCTAATGAGTTTACCGTTTTTAAAAGAGGTGAAAGAATAGCTCAACTAGTACCTATGAATCATATGGATATTCATTTTACTCAAGTAGATTCAGTAGGTAAAAGTAAACGAGGCGGCTTTGGTCATACAGGCGGCTAAAAATTAACAATTAGAAAGTTATTAAGAAGGGTTTTAAACCCTTCTTAATTGTTAAAAGGAGGAGTATGCATCGGCTTAGGAATGTAAATAGTAAATGTAATTTATGTAGTTTAAGTACAGGGACTAGTGTATTTGGACAAAGCGTAAGTGAGTTTAAAAAAGTAGCATTAGTAGTAATTAGTTCTTATCCTGGTAGAAACGAAGAAGAAACGGGATTATCTTTATCTCCTGATGTAAGGAAAAGAGTTAAGTTTGATGATATGGGGGCAGGTAGTTATTTAAGATTGTGCTTAAATAATTTATTTAGCGAAGAGAAGTCTTTACCTAAAAATGTAAGAAATATAGAAGAGTATACTTTTTTTACTAATGCAATTAAATGTGCAAAAAGAAATAGTAGTGTATTAAGAAGGCATAGAGTAACTTGTAGGGATGCTTGGTTACTACCTGAATTAAATTTACTGCCTCCTACTGTACCAATATTAATAGCAGGTAGTGACCCTTTAAAAGCTTTACTTGGAGAAGATAAAAAAGTATCAGATAGCAGAGGAAAGATATTTTATTTTAATAAGCATCCTATAGTAGTTACTTTTAATCCTATTGAAGCAGAAAGAGGTTTATTAAAAACATTTCAGAATGATTTAGAACAGGTTCAAGAAGACCTAAATAAATATTTTGAACTTATTAAAAATAAAAAACCTAATAAAAAAATTGTAGATGAAATTACCAAAGTTAAATTTTGGAAGCCCTTACTACCTGGTACTATTAATTGGTTCTTCAAAGCTGATTTAGAATTAGTAAAAACTGAAGTGATTAAATATGTAAATTCCTATGAACAACAATACTTTAGCTAATATATATAGACCTAAATCCTTTAAAGATTTTATTAGCCATGATAATGGCGATATTGATTTAATTAAACATCTTATTAGTAAAAATCTTCACTCTAATCTAAATAATAACTTTTCTATTACAGTTCTTCTTATAGAAGGGCCGCCTGGTAGTGGTAAAAGTAGTTTATCTAAATTATATGCAAAAGCTACTTTATGTCCTAATCGACCTAAAGAAGAATACGAACCTTGTGGTGATTGTGATATATGCAATGACAAAGATACTTCTAATATATATGAATATACTATTAAGTCCTCTACTGAAGCTAGGGAAGTAGTACAGAAATTAGTCGAACAAAGTTATTGCAGTCCTATTAGAACTACAGGTAGAGAAGACCAATACAGGCAGTTTATTATCTTGGATGAACTTGAAAACGCTAGTGCTGAGTTAATCTCTTCTTATTTACTTAAACCTCTAGAAGATAATCCTAATACTACTACATGGATTCTTAGTACTATGGATTTAGAAAAGTTAGAGCGTAGAAATCCTATAGTTAAAGAAGCTATTACCTCTAGAGCTACTGTTATTTCTTTATATAAGTTTACTGAAGAACAAATAGCTAATATTTTAGAAGAGAGAGCTAATATACAAATAGAGTCTGGCTTATTAATAGCTAAAGTAGCTAATGGTAATTTAAGAGAAGCTTGGAGTATTGTATCTAAGATAGCCATTATTTCAGGACTAAATCCTAGTGAATTTAAAACTGAGGTTGTAGGTAATTATCTATTTGGGGGGATTACTTATTCAGTTAGATTAAGCTTATGGGAAGCCTTAAAAAATGATGACGCTACTTTAGTAAAAAGTATCTTTAAAAAATGGTCTACTAAAATCTCTCAGAAAATAATAGCCGACCTCTTAGTAGAAGACTTAATCTCTTTTATAAATACCCCTAATAAAAACTCTCAGGAACTTTTATTTTCCTTAACAACCTGGTACAATAGTACTATTAAATATGATTTAAGTTTAGTATTTCTGCAGTATTTAGGCATTGATTTTATAGAAAATAAAGTGGTTAAATTAAAACCTTTAGCAGTTAATAACGTTAGTAATATCAATAATAATTTATTAGCTTTAGCTGAGAAAAAAGGAAAAGTAAATAATTTAAATAAAGAATCAATAATGCCTTTTTACTTAACTAGTGATTCTATTAGCGATATATTAAAAAGATACAACTAAGGCCATGATTTATTTTTCAAAAGAATCATTAGCCTTAACTTCTTATATAGTTAAGAAGAATACTGACAATATAGAGTATGTAAGTATTAAGACTAAAGACTTATCTTATTATTTAAGTTTAGGTTCTATTATTAAACCTAAAGTATTTCTAATCTCTCTTAGTTTAGATAAAGCAAATAAAGATTTTAAAGTAGACATTAGCAGTCATAGTAGATTTAATACTAGTTATATTTGCTGTGAGATAAATAGAGGCCTTGAAAAACTAATAGAAAAAACAAGCTATTGCGAGTATTTAAATATAAACTCTTTAGCTATTAGGAAAGAATTATTAGTACCTTATAGAGACTACTTTATTGATTCAGAGGCGTATGATTTATTCTGGAGTCTCTTTAAAGATAGGCCTAGAGCCTTACAAAATGAATTAATTAGATTAGAGTTATTAAAAGAATCTCAAGGCTTAATTAGTTTAGAAATATTAGAGAATCTTTATAGGTATAAAAACTTTAATATAGATAGGATAGAGTTATTAATTAAGAAATTAGGAACAAAAGAAGCTTCTAAAATTATTTTAGACTTAGAAGAAAATGATTTATTTCTAGCCTTTTTAGGCACTGACAAGCATCAAAGTTATTTAGTTAAACATTTATATGCAACTGGCAATAAAGAATTGTTAGTGGCATTAAGTATATTACAGAACGTATTTGAATATAAAAAAACAAATCTAAAACTGTTATGTTTAATATTTAATAATTGGCTAATAGAAATAGATTATGTAAAAATCAGATATGATAGTTTAATTGTTCTAAAAAATATTAAAAAGTTGGAGTTATTAATAAATGAGTAGTATTGTAGAATTTTCCTCTGAAGGCTTGTTGAGTGAATTAGGTATTAGTGTTGAAGAATTATATAGTCAAGAAGCATTAACAAGTGCTGATAGTAAAAGACTAGTAACTTATAAAACAGCAGTACCTGAAAGCAGAAAAGTTACTTCTAGTTGGATGGAATTAGAATCTAATTCAGGCGGGCACTTTTCTTGGAATATTCCCAATAGTAAAGAATTTGTAGAAGAATTAGATGATGTAAAAGGTAAAGTTGTAAAACTAAGAGGTGTAATTGTAAGAGCTGAGATGCAGCCTTCATTACAGTACTATATTAGTTCTGAAAGTCGTTATGTTACTAAATGTACTTTAGTGGGATATAAAGATTCTTTAACAGGTCAATTAGTAAAAGGTTTACCTGGAACAGCGCCCTTAAAAACTTTATATGAATATGATAAATATTTAACTTTAGAAGTAAAAGGTAAGACGATTAAAGGTGGATATAATAAAAACCGCCCTACTAAATTAGTAGAAGAATTAGGACTAGTAGGTTCACAAGGACTAACCTGTGCTAATTGTATTCGTAGTGGTTGTAATACTTTAGAAAATGATAAAGGAGAAACAATTTACTGCGATGTTACTACTAATCAAATGTTCTTTTATCTAACAGATTTTACTACTAAGAAAATTATCCCCTCTAAGGATGGAAGTGCTCCTACTATTAGTTATACAGATTATAAAGTAAAAGATGTCTTAGATGAAGAAGGTATTTTACTGCAATTTAGTTTACCTAATAAACTAGCGCTTAAAGGTAATTACGATGCTAAAGAAAAGAAATTTATATCTACTGGGTATGTTAACTATATTGATAGTTTGAAGTATCAGTTTAAAGGAAAAACAGACCCTCGTAAAATGCCTTATTATAACTATACCGAACTAAGTATTGTTAATATTCCAGGCGTAGTTAAAAACTTTCTTGACTTTAAAGTTATTGTAGTTCAAGACCATAAGCAGTATGCTACTTTGATTAATAATTCAAGAGCTTGTTGGGATAAAGTTAATCCTCAAAAAGAAATGATGGTACTTGACCCAATGGATTTTGAAAGCGATTCTACTCATGTAGTTTCTCATCAAGAAACTCAATTGCCTAAAATGAAAGTGGTAAGTCAACAGCTAGAAGTAGACGAATTAGAAGAAGTAGAATCTCCTTTCTAAATTTCATTTTATATATAATACTTAGGGAGATAGTTATTTATCTCCCTTTTTAAATTATTTCTAATTAGTATTTAATATCTTTTAATGATGATAAATATAAATTTCGATTCTAATAATGCAACTATAAGTAATTTACCCGACCATTTATATGATGTATTTAAATATAGATTCCTACTCTATTTAGAATTAGAAGAATACAGTCTACTAAATAATATTCTTCCTCTTACTACTGATTATGGAAATACTTATACTTTAATTAAACAAAATGAATTAGGAGAAATTATTGTACCTACTGGACTACTTATTACTATATGTAATAAGTTAAAAAGTCTAGGCGCTGCTTATACAATCAATAAAGATTTAAATACTACTAATTTATCTAAACTTCCATTATTATTTACTCTAAGAGAGTATCAAAAAGAAGCTGTAGAAAAAGCACTTAAATATAAAAGAGGGGTAGTACAAATACCTACTCGTGGCGGAAAGAGCTACTGTATTGCTGAGATTATAAGACAGTTTACAGATGAAACCAATATTCTTATAGTAGTACCTACCTTAGATTTATTAGACCAGTTAACACAAGATATTAAAGATTACTTAGCCTTGGATAATAAGTCTATTGAAATTGGAAAAATAGGCGGTAAATTTTTAAATATTCAAAATGTAACAGTATCTACTATTGACAGTTTATATAGTGGTATTAAAAATAACAAACCTCCTATTTTAGATTTATTAAACAAAACTGAGGTTTTACTTGCAGACGAAGTGCATAACTATATAAACTATTCAGGTCTAAGTGTATTAAGTAATATTAAAAAGGCAGAATATAAAATAGGGTTAACAGCTACAGCTATAGTAAACAATCCTTATTTACTTGAAGGATATTTAGGGCCGATTATTTATAAAGTAACACCTGAAAAATTAATTGAATTAGGTATTATTAAAAGGCCGCATACTGCTTTTCTAGAAGTACCTACTAAATCCGTATCTAAGAAACTATTAGATTTGCCTTATAGTAATTGGGCTTTCAATCAGTTATATAGACATTTAATAGTAGAACATGAAACTAGAAATAAATTAATAGCAGATGTTAGTGAATGGATAATTAATTTAGAAAAAGGGCCCGTTCTTATATTAGTTAAGAAAGTCAATACGACTAGTAATGAAACAGCAGCTCATTCTGAATTAATACAAGAATTATTAAAGTCTAAAGGTTATGAATTACCTATTATTCATGGAAATACAAAAAACCGAGCTGATTTATTAAATGACTTAAGAAATAATAAATTAAACGGGGCTATTGCATCTGTAAAGATATTATCAGAAGGAGTAACTATTCCTTCTTTATTTAGTATTGTTTTAGCTTGTGCAGGGTCAAAAGAAAGAGACTTTGTACAAAGATGCGGTAGAACTTTAGCTTGTAAAAATGATATACCTTTAATAGTAGATTTTAACGATAAGCAAAGTTATTTCTCAGGCCAAAGCTATAAAAGAATGGAATATGCTGAGGAAAATTATAAAAACTCAGTAAAGGTTTTTAATAGTTTAGAAGAACTAAAAACTTTATATTAATAAATTGATTTAGTAAGGATTTTAAAAATGAATATTAACTCTCAATTTGTAGCTCTACTTGGAGTTGCTGGTTCTGGAAAATCGTTTACTATACAACAGTATGTAAAAGAAGACCCAAACTTCGCTATTAGATGTAGTACTACAGGTATTAGTGCTATGAATATAGGCGGCTATACTATTAATTCTATTCTTAAGTATTATGATACTAATAGTTTATTAGCTAAATTTTTAGACACTGGTTCCAGCAGCTTTAAGAACTTTATTAATATTCTTAAATTATTAGCTAGGAAGTATAAATATTTGGTAATAGACGAAATCGGCATGATGTCATCTACTCAACTAGATTTAATTAAAAAAGGAGTAGATATCGCTAACAATATAGAAGGAACTAGACTTGGAATTCTAGTGACTGGAGACCCCGCTCAATTACCTCCTATTCTTAAAGGTTTAGATAAAGCACCCTTCTTTAAAGCTAATTGTTGGAAAGAATTTGATATTTACTATTTAACTAAAGTTTATAGACAAGAGAATCAAGAATTTGTAGAAGTTCTAAATAAAGTAAGATTAGGTAAAGCAAATGAAGCTGCACTATGGATTGAAGAAAATATAGGTTTCCATAGTAAAGTAGATGAAAATTTTGAAGGTACTACTATATTTTCTAAAAATGAAATGGTTGATTATTATAATCAACGTTACTTAGACAAACTAACCGGACCTAGTAAAAAATATCCTCGTGTTGATAGAGGTAAATTACTAGGAGAATGGAACTGCATTCCTAATCATCTTGAATTAAAAGTAGGTTGTTTAGTAGTTCTATTAAGAAATAATAGTGAATCTCAATATGTTAATGGGGATTTAGCAGAAGTATTAGAATTATTTTCTAATTCTGTATTAGTTAAAATTAAAAGAACTAGTAAAGAAGTAGTTATTAATTATGTTACTCAAGATAATATTCCTGTTGGCTCTAAAATACCCGTAGGCTCTGTTAAATTCTTACCTATTAGAGTAGCTAAAAGTCTAAGTCTACACAAGACTCAGGGGCTTACTTTAACTAAATTACAGTTTAGATTAGGAGAATCATTTTTAAGTAGATTAAGCGGTGGTTTATATGTAGCTTTATCTAGAATTAATGAGCCTAGTGGTCTAAGATTAGTAGGAGATAGAAATAGTTTTATTAATTCTGTTTATATAGACGATAATTATTTAGAATTTTTAAAAGACCTAGAAAATTATAAAAGTAATAAAGAGCTTGTAAATGTTTAATGGATGCAGAATTTCTTACTAGAATACAAAACGTAGAGAAATTAATTACTCCTAGTATTATTCACCCTTCTTTACAGTTAGGAACTAATACCTGCTTATGTTGTAATAGAAGCGGTAAGCTTACTGTTTGGAATACTAGAGTTAAATGTTGGAGGCCTCAATGCATATTAAATAAGGGGCCTTCTTTAATAGAACTTAAAGCTTTGATTGAAAATATAACTTTTAAAGAATCTTTAATTAAATTAGAGGAAGAGTTGAATATAACTATTGATGATAATACTAGTACTCTTAATCGATTAAGTGCTAGAAATAAAGCTTTAAATGAGTGTCTAAGTATTTATGAATATTATTTGTGGAGTGATTTAGGTAAACCAGCTTTAGATTATTTAAAGTCTAGAGGATTTAATGAACAAGTAATTAAAGAAAAAAGGATAGGATTTGCACCTCATTTTAATTGTTTGTCTTGGTTTGAAAATATAGATAGACAAGTATTAAATGAAGAAGGGCTGCTTAATAATAATAGAACAGAATACTATGGTAATCGTATTATCTTTCCTATCTTTGATATAAATAATAATTTAGTTCATTTTACTGGTAGATTCTTAGGAGATATCAAAAAAGATGAGTATGGTAATGATAAATATCCTAGGTATAAGGATACAAGAGCAGTAAATAATTTACCAAATATTAAAGACTATCTAGTTTTTGAAAATGAAATTAATAACTACGCTAATAACAATCGAGAATTATATGTGGCTGAAGGATTTCCTGATGCTTTGACTTTATATCAACATGGATTTAATAGTGTAGGTATCTTAGGTATTGAAAAGGTAAGTTCTCATATAAATAAATTTAAGCAGTTTGATAAAGTAACCTTTATTCTTGACAACGATACTTATTTTGATTTTGTGAGTAATAAGGATATATATAAGAGTTATTCTAGAGTAATACCTCAACTTATTAAACTACAAACTCAATTAGGAGATGTAGAGTTTAGATTAGTTCACGTACCTAAAATTGAAGGAGTAAAAGATGTAAATGATTGGTTTAACCTTTCAGGTAATAAAGAAGAAGTTAAAAGGAAGATTTTAGATTCCTCAATTAGTTTAGTAGAATTTTATATAGAACAAGAAGGTCGTGATTTACATAAACACTTAGAAATTATTAAATTAATTCGTACTACTAAAAAAGGTGAAAATCTATTTAGAAAACATATAACAACTACTGACCCTTTAAAATATACTTTACAAATTCTTAATCTCTAAAGTGTCTGATATTTATATTTATGTTTATGGGGGCTCTTCAAATTTAGTAGCCCCTTTTTATATTCTGGGATGTTATATTCCTTTTAATAATAAAGAAAGAGTAAGTAGGGTTTACTTTAAAAACGAAGATAAACTTATAAATCTATCTAAGCTTTTTAACTATCAGAATGTACCTTATATCTTTGATATTCAAGAAATTAAGGCTGAAGAAATAGATTCTCTAACTTTAAATTATGCTCTTAAAGAAAATCTAAGACTTTTATTATCTAGATTAAAATCTAAAATAATTTCTCTAGGTTATCTTGAAGCAGAAGAAGTAAATAATTTAAAGATTATCTTAGTTAAAGATGATTCCACTTTAAACTTTAATTATTTTAATTGTGATAAAATAAATCACTTAGAATTTAATTTGGAAGTAGAACTATTATTGGTATATAAAAATTACTTTAGAAATAAAAAACTAGAGTATTATAATACCTTTTGGTCTAGTTTAAATTTACTTAGTAGCCAAGGAATAGCTACAGAAGAACATTTAGCTAGACTAATTGAATTAAAGTTATTACCTAAATTTTATATAAAAACTTTTGTTATAGAGCATTTATATAAATATTTAAATATCAATAAAAGCGCAGAGCCCCCTACTTGGTTTATAAGTTTATTAAAGGAGTTAAGAGATGCAAACTTTATTAGTTCAAATGATAGTTGATTCAGCCGCTCTTTCTAAAAAGGAGAATATTAGTTTATCTAGATTACTAAATCTTATAGACTATTCTATTTGTAAAAGTATTGAATCTAGTAATCTTAACGAAACAAATACAGAAGAATTAAAAGAGGTATTTATAGAACTAAATAATTTAATGAAATATGAAATTAATAAGTTAGATACTGATGAAATAGAGGTCTATAAGGGTATTTTTAATAATGATGTTATTGCTAAACATCTTAATAAAAACCATTTAGTAATTTTTGCTAGTAAAAGGATTAATTACTATAATACTTTTAATTCTGATATAGTTAACTTATATAAAGAATTTATTAAGTTAACAAAGGAGTTTAAAGTGAGTAATGAAAGCATCGAAAGAATTGCCAATATTAGTTGATAAGGATGAAAAGTTAAAGTATATAAAAAACGAATTAATATTATGTAGAAAGCATCCAACTACAAGGATGCAACAAAGAGCGATTAAATTAGATTATATTTTAATTGCTGTAGGTTATGGTAGTAAGAAGATAAGATACGGGGCCCAGGTTTATACTTTAACTGATAGATGTTTATCTAATACTATATATAAAAAATATACTAGTGAATTAAGAGGATTAGAAGTAGTTGTATTTCATAAAAAAATTATTACTACTTTATGGAATTATGAAATTATTAAAGGTAATAAACCCAACCAATATAATAAAAACCTAAAAAAGTTTAGAGATAATAATTACAGAAACTTGACTTTAAAAGAGATAGAAGAAAGGAGTATATAAACAAAATGATTGTATTAGGCATAGACGTTGGGTTAAAAGGAGGTTTTTGTTTATTAGATTTAGATAAAAACCAAATATTAAAATTACAACCTATGCCTGTTGTAAAAATTAAAAAAGCTAAAGGTATAAAAACTAGATTAGATGAAGGCGCTATAAAAGAGTTCTTATACACTTGTATAGATAATTATTCAATTAAAGCAGTAGTAATAGAGCAGCAGTTTGTAAAATCAGGACAAAATATTAGTAGTGTGGCTTTTACTTTAGAGCAGTATGGTTACTTAGTAGGTTTATGTCAAGGGTTAGATTTAAAAGTAATAAGGCCCCTTGCTAAATTATGGCTTAAAGCTTATTCAGATTTAATAGTAAATATTGATACTTCTTTAGATAATAAAGAAAGAAATATAGAAATAGTAAAAAAACTATATCCTGAAGTTAATATAGTATTACCTAGGGCTAGAACTCCTCATACAGGATTAGCTGATGCTATATTAATAGCCCGTAGTTTTGAATATTTTTATCAATATTATTCTGACATATGTACCTAGATTATTTGAATGTAGTTAGAGAAGCCAAAGAGCCAACTGTATATAGAGTTAGCAGTATTAGAGACTTTAATAAATGTAGTTATTTATACAAATTAAAAAATATAGATAAATTAGACAGTATTAGTTTTAGTGAAGCTACTATTACTGGAAATTTATGCCATGATGCTTTAGAAGCTTATTATCTAGATTGGAAAGAAACAAAGAAAGAAGGATTGGTACTGCATTATTTAATAAATACTTATAAAAAAACACTAGTTGATATAGGAGTAGTACCTAAGAATATAGATAGTGATAGAAAAGAAGCTTTGTTTAATAATTTATTGGATTATACTTTAGATACTTTATCCTTATATATAAGGGCCTCAGAAAATTATAAAGGTAATAACCCTATTAGAACTAAAGATGGTAAGATTCCAGCAGCTCCTAAAAGTACTACTGCTTGGAATAAATCATTAGAGATTCTTAACTTAAGAATAAATAGTAATCAAATAGATGAAGAAGCGGTTGCTTTAAACCCTAAATTAGCTGAGATGTCTTTATCATCTGCTATGGCAGAAGCAGCCGCTATAATTTTAAGCTATAAAAAACCCAAAGAAGAAGTAGATGTAATATCTTTAGAATTTTCAATTTCTCATTGGGATTATAAGTCTAATAGCTTAATAAATCCTTTTAGATTTCCTAAAGAGTTTAATGGCGGCAATGAAAGTGATTTATATATTAAAGGAAGTATAGATAAGGTAGCAGTTCTAAATTATAAAGGTGAAGAAAAAATAGCCGTATTAGATTATAAATCTAGTAAAGCAGATAAAGATTTAGTCCATGTACAACATGACGTACAATTATATAATTACGTATATTGTTTTGAACAGTTAACAGGACTAACAGTAAGTTTAATTGGCATTCAAAATTTAAGAAGTAATACTCTATCTTTAGTTGAAGTAGATAGAGAAATAATGATGGACTGTCTTAAAAACTTCTTCTTTAAACATTATTTAATTCAAGCTAACTTTTATCATAAAGAACATACTCCAGATAGTATTTATAGTCCTTGTTTAAATATGTTTTCTAAACCTTGTCCTTTTTTAGAACATTGTTACCCTAAAGCTTATAACAGTCTATATCAATCAAAACCTGGAGAAGATTATTCGAGCTTTAATTTTGATTTTAATAACTTCTCTATTAACTAAAACTAGTTATCATATTTTTAATTCAAAGTAAAGGCAATCTTTACTTTTTTTTATTTTTATATATATAATAATACGCATGTATTATATTTATAAAAAATAAAATTAAAATTAAAATTAAATTATGGCATATGCTCATCCTGGCATTAATTCTTTCTTAAAGTATTTAAAAGAAGACTTTCCTTGGAAAAAAGATTGGGACCCTGGAGACATATTTGAAGAAGATATTGTATTTACTTATTTAGAAGTAAAACAAGCAATTATTGATTTTAGAAATATAAATCCTCATCATCATAGATTATTAGAATATGCTTGGCTAAGTAATAGAAAAAGAGAGGAAATTGCTAACGGATTATATATGGATTCGTCAACTTTGAAAAGAAGTTGGAACAAGTCAATTCATATGATAGTAAATAGGTTAGTAAACAAAGATGTTATTGACCCATTAGAGCCTATTGATTTAAGATTAAAAAAAGAATTTTTAGAATAGTTGAATGGATTATACAAATGTATTGCAACTATATAAAGATTTCTGTGAAGATTTTAAAGATACTTTATTAGAAGAATCTTTATTAGGACAGGAACCTTGGCATAGTCTTTTAATTCAAGCTGAAGAAATTAACACTTTATTAAGTGATAATACTATTACTGGTGAATTAGATAATTATAAATTAACTCAGGCTAATCCAATAGAATCTTTAGGAGTAGGTAATTCTGTTATAGCTTTATATGAAGAGAATTATACTACTGAAGATATAACTACTATCTTAAATAATCAAGGCTTTGATTTAGAAGTAAAAGATGTTAAAGAGTGGTTAAAGACATATAACAAGGAAGGTATATTAACTAAAGCTTCTTTTAATTATGGCTCTGTTTTTGATACTCAAGTACAGTTACAAACTTTGTTTGAATCACTTAATGATATGTTACTTGAGATTAAACATAAACCAGATAGCTCTTATAAACGTAAAGATAAAGATGATATTATTAGAGAATATTTAGCTGAATTGAGACAAGCTATTAGAGAAGCGGCGCAGTTAACTTCTACTGTAGCTTCTATTAAAAAAGCTGAGGAGTTTCAACAAATAGTACTAGAAGAGATTAATAAAGAATCTCCTATGGTAGCAGCTAAGATTATTAATAGAATTAGTCAACTAAAAAATGTCATTAAAACTTTAGATTTATAAAGGTTAACTCCTAACTTCTTTTAAAGCTTTAGGGCTAACTACAATTAATATAAATCCTACAATTAAAAATCCTATAATAGTTGCATAAGTAATACTTATGTAAATTAAGAACTGTTGATATTTACTATTTAAATCTTCAAGTTCTCTTAATTCGATAGAGGTAGAAAGGGCTTTGATTTCCTCAGCTAGCTTTCTACCTTTTTGAGTTTTAATATAATCATAAGTAGCTTGAAATCCTTTTTCTTTTCTTAAATCTCTAGCTACAACTAAGCGGTCCATTCTTGTATAAATTAAATCTTTTAAAGTTTTTAAAGAATCTATTTGAGAAGAATCTTCATTAACAAAACCTTCAAGAAGAGTAAGAGTAACTGGTAGTTCTCTTTGAGCCTCATCAAACCCTTCTAAGTAAGTTTCACTGCCTGTAATAACATACCCTCTAACATATGACTCTGCTTGGGTTGTTAATAATATTGCTTCTTTTAATTTAGATAAAATAGTATAAGTCTTATTAACTTCACTTTGAGAGCTAATAGTTCTGTTTATACCATAAAAAGCAGCAACACCAGATAAACTAGTTAATAATAACCCTTGTATAAATAAAATAACTAAAGGTTTGGATAATTTAAGACTCATAAAAATATATTGATTTATAGTACAAGACCGTTATTATAAGCATAAGCAGCGTCAATATGTTGTCCTACAGAGACGGTTATCAAGTCGTTATTAGAACTTATAGATTCTTTAACGGTTACTTTAGATTCACTCTTAACAGCTTGTTTATCTTTAACAAGAATAGGAACCTTACCGCCATTTTGTTTTAAGACTTCTGCTTCTACCTCTTTAATAAAATTATTCTGTACAGAATCTTTATTAATGTATGCAGTCTTTTTAAATACTCCTGGGTTAGTTGCTTCATCTTTATTAGCCATAGAAGCAATAATATTATTAGCAACTTGTAAAGTAGCTTTATCTCCTTTTAGAATAGCCGCTTTTTTCTTTTGTACTTCTTCTATATCTTTAGCGACTTGAGCATTTAAATATCTTCTAGCTTCGGCCGCTTCTCTACTTCTTTCATTAAAATATCTATCTTTAGCTTTACCTACATCTATAGAATCTTCTAATTGTCTTAGGTATACAGCTTGGCCTGTAATTGTCTGATTATAATATTGGCCTCTTATAGATAATTCCTTTTCCATAAGAGGGTCGATTAAATTATAAGGATTAATATTCCCTGCTGTAAATTTAACTCTATTCTCTTCTAACTCTGTAGCTCTTAAGTTATTGGTTAATAAGTATTTAATAGATTCTCCTGTATAATCTTCTCCTGCTTTTAAGAAGTTACTATATTCTTCTTTAATAACTTCTCCTGCCGTTCCATTTCTAAAAGGAGAGTTAGGAGCATAATATGAATATTCTACTCTTTGAGATACAGAAGCTTTAGAAGTAAAGAATCCAAAACTATCTGACACTTTGGCAAACCAATTACCAACAGTAGTTTTAAATCCTGGTATCATTGATAAGCCTAAGAAAGCTATACCTCCAACTAAACCAGCCGCTAGTAATCCTACACCTGCAGTAGCTATACCTGCAACTAAAGCAGCCCCTCCTATTGTTACTCCAGCAGCACCTAATACACTAGCACCTAAACTACCAGCTAAACCTAAGCCAGCTACTAAAGTTCCTACAGCAACAGCACCACCAATAGCTACAGTTGCATTACTTTTACTAATAAGACCAAGACTACCTTTATTAACTAAGGAAGGTAAAGTATCACCTACAAATTCTCCTATTCCTACAGAAGCAGCAGCATAAGCATTACTTAAGAAATTACTAGTATTTTTAATGCTATTTTTTATAAATTTACCTATACCAGAATCTTTTTTAGCTGTTTGAGATAGACCCCATAAAGCTAAAGCCCCAACACCTAAAATAGCCGCCCCTGCTAATAATACAGGAGCAAGTCCTATGGCTCCTATAGCTGCCATAACCCCAGCTCCTACTGCTCCAAAAGCTACAGAGTTAAGAATAGTAGAGCCTAATCTTTCTTCTAATAATTCTATTTCTCCTGCACTAGATAACTTTTTATCCTGTGCTACTGCTAACTCTACAGCACTTCCTAATATATCTACAGTTTCAAATACTGTCATTACAAAGCCAAAGGTTTCAAATAATTTACCTGCGGCTCCTTTAATCATAGCCGTAGTCTTAACTTTAGCTTTAACCGTTGGTGTAGTATTATCTACTATATCTACTCCAGGTATCTTAAAGTAATGACTTACAAAAGGCATCTTGCCTAAAGCTTTTTTAGCTGATGTTCTAAGGGTACCTCCAGCTCTTTGTGCTGCTTCGTTTATATTATTATTTCTAACTGCTACTTGTAGATTACTAGCTTGATTCATTACTAGTAATCCTCTTTGTACATTCTCAAATAAGAAATTTAATTTATTTAAAACTAAGTTATTTAATATTTGATATTGACCTTTAACATCTAACTTATATCTAGCTAAAATATCAGAAGGGTCAAATTTACCCAACATTCCTTTGTTTACTTCTGTTTTTAATACATCATCTAAGTCTTTATCTAATTGCTTCATTAATTCATCTTTGCGGCGCTTTCTAAAATCTCCAGCACTACTAACTCCCTGTTGAGGTCTAGACGCTTTAATATCGTCTACTGATTTAGTTCCTCCTGCACTTACAAATTCTAAAAAGCTTAGACCTTGCAGAGCTTTAGCCATATTACCAGTAGGTACTTCATCTAATACATCTAATATTTCATCTATATAAGTTTCAAAGGCACTCATATATTGAGCTTTTAGATGTTTAACTATTTCATCAGCACTTAATATTTTTTTACTTAAGTCTTGGGTGCCTTGATAAACTGATTTATCTATAAACGCTTCGTTAACTAATTTGATTTCATCAGGGGTTAAGTTGGATATTCCTTTATTTAATAAGTCTGCTACTTTCTGAAATTCTAAGTTATTTAATCTTTGTAATAACTTAGAATTTATTGATTCAGGGCCTTCTTCTGCTATTTTTCTTGTTATTCTATCTAGTACTTCTTCTACATCTTTAGGTACGTCTTTACTTGTAAATCCTTCTGGTAAAGGTATTTCATAAACGTTATTACCTCTAAAGTTTCTAAAAATACTAGCGTTATTTTCTACTAGTATAGATGTACCAACTTTACCTGAATTGGAAGGAGGTGATGCTCTAAATACATCTCCTTCTCCTCCAAACATATTGGTAATAATATTAGGAGCTTGTGATAATTTAGTAGCTGCTTGAGAACCTAAAGCTGTAGTAGCCGCTCCAATTAAATAACTTACCCCTACAGATGTAATCGCTAATGTTGATATAGCTACAGGTAGTACAGGTATACTTAAAGACTGTAATACATTACCTACTAACTTAAATGTCTGGTCTATACGGTTAAATATATTATCTTTTCTATCTCCATATACCGTATCTATATTTAATGAATTAGATTGTAGTACGTCTGAAGCATCAGTGAAAGAAGAAACTGATTGAATAGTGTTACCTGTAGTTCTACCACCTGAGAAGAGAAAAGAGCGTTGCCATTCTATTTTGCCAAGTGGATTAGTAAGATGATAAAAAAGCCGTTTAGCTGCTTGACCGTTAAGTAGAGATAAGAAATCTCCTTTAAAAGAAGGGTCTTTAAGATTTTGAGAAACAAGTTGTTGAGATATATTAGAAGGATTTAGCATTTGAGAAGCTATGGACTCTATAGGTTGCATAGCATCACGGGTAGTATCTCTTATTCTTTCTTGTACTGCCAGTGAAAGAATAGTATCGCCGCCAATTAAAGATAAAGATTCATCTGATATTTGAGAGGTGCGTCTTTTTTTATTATCTGGTAAAGCATCTAACTGTGCAGTTGCTCTAGTTATTCTTCTAAAAATTCTTTTTTGCTGGGCTTTAGATAAAGTAGTAAGAGCTCCTTTACCACCCGATTCACTTTTAATAATTTGGTCTAAGATTATTCTAAGTTTACCTGTAGAGGTGGCATTATTTTGAAAAGAAGCCGCTAAATTATAAACAGCAGAACTTACGTCAGTACCTGCTGATTGGAATTGAACATAAGTATTATATCTAGTACCATCTTCACCACTTCTAGAAGTACCCCCTACAACAAAGAAAGATAAGAAGGGGTCTGATGGGTCTATTACAAGTGATTTAGAAATAGGGTCTATAATATTTTTAAAGAAGGATTGTATCTTATGGTCTCCCTCTCTTTTTGGAGAAATTAATTTTGCCCCTGTTTTTCTTTTAGCTCTACCTGCATGGTCAGGACTCATTGTATTTTGAGAATTACCAAACATATCAGGGCCTAAAGTTCTATCTCTATTAGTAATTAATCTAACTACATCTCCAACAAAACCAAGAGGTCCTTCTCTATCTACTAATTGATAAAAACTATTAGTAGCACCTTCACTATTTAAATCAAAGCCACCTTTTATTCTACCAACAAACTCCATAGCAGCAGTTGCCATTCCTGCCATGATTCCTAAACCAATAAGACCAGTACCAAGTCTTCCTTTAGCTGGGCCCCTTCCTTTACTATGAAACCACTGAGTAAATTCTCTACCACTCTTTTTCATGAATTTACCAAATTCATCTATTTCAGAGTCGGTAGCTTTTAACACTTCATTAGTAGACTTAAATTCTGTATAAGAACCACTTGAAGCTGATTTATTTAACTCAGTTAAAGCTTCTGTAGCTTCAATGCTTTTGGCAGCACCTGGTTTCTGCCATTCATGTAGTAACTTATTATAAGTAAGAATATCTCTACTTAATTGTGCTTGTCTTCTATCTAATACAAATCCTAATACTTTTCCTACAGCAGTTTTTCTAAGCTTTTGTATTTTCTGATATTCATATATTGTTTCTTCAGCAGTAGCACCCCAATTTGAAAAATAAGTAAAAGTCGCCGCTTGTATTCCAGTATATGCTCCTATAGTAGCTACTCTAGATACAACGTCTTCATCCATTCCTTCTGCATATCCAAATCCAGTTTGAGTATTATAAAAGCTACTAATAGCAAAGAACGCTAAAGGTAATTTCATCCTTCTAGCGAATTTAAAACTAGCTTTAGCTACTGGACTCTTAAGTGTATCTTCAAAAGATGCAAACTTTTGTAAAGCTTTAGTGACTATTTGGTCTCCTTCAGCAAATACTCGAATAGGAAAGCTAGCAATTTTATTAGTTGTATTAAGAATATTAGCTACTGCAGGATTAATCTTTCCACTAGTAGGAGTAATTAATGAAGGCTTAAGCGCTCCTATAAAAAGACCTAATCCAAATCCCGCAGTAGCTGCTACTCCTTGTTTTAATTGAGGGTCATTATCAAAAGGTGTAGGAATAAAATTAGCTAAACTAGAAGCCATAAATGCATATATAGCTCCAGCAACTATACCTCTACCTAAGTTAATTTTACCTGCTGTTTGAGATGGAGTTTTTGGCATTACTCCTAAAGAAGCTCTTCTAAAAAATCTAAACTCTTCTAATTCTGTAGCTCCATACATAGTACGTATACTATTAAGAGCGGAGTTAGGAAGGGCTAAACTTATATCTATTACTTTTTCTGTAAATCCAACTAATGTTTGAGTTAAATTAGCCGCTTTATTTAAATCATTTACAGCATCTTTTGTAAAGTTTTTTAAAGGCCCTCGACTAAGAAGAAAGCTAAAAGCTTTAAGAGAAGTAAAAGTAGTAAGACCTATCATATAAGCATTAGAGCCCATATTAGATAGAGCGCTTAAATAATTAGTAATATTATTATCTTCATCACTAGCGACTATTTTTTGTAAAGGGTTATTACTATTATTATTAATTTGAAAAGGAAGACTAAAGCCAATGTTAATACCGAGAATAGGAGCGGCTTGAAAACCAGCAGCTATAGTAGTTATTCCTTTATCTTCTGCTTTATTAGAGTATTTAGTACTTTCTGTGGTAAAGAATTGAAAGATAGCAGTAGGAGCTTGTCTTGCTAAGGTTTTAACAGTTCCTTTAGATTGAGGGTCTTGTTTTAATATATTAAAGCCAGAAGATAAATAGCCAGCCATAAAAGCTCCTATAACCTGACTATTATCTACACTTACTCCATTTAACATATCCTGAACTACACCACTACGTAATTCAGTTAATTTAGAGACCATTGAGAAATCAATGCCCGCTACTTGACCAGAACGTCCTAATAAAGAGTTAACTGTATTACCTACAGCAGCTAAAGTACCACTAATAATTCCAGGAGCAAATAAAAAGGCAGCTAAAGATATATTAAAAGCAGTAGCATATCTACCTTTAGGAATCTTAACTCCTTTATGTTGCATCAAGTCTACAATTTCAGCCGCTATTTTCTCCTTTGTTGATGAAGCATCTAGTCCTACAAACTTTGCATATCTAGCAGTATCTTTATCTACAATATTAGTAATTGCTTTAAGAGCTTTATCATCTATATTAAATTTTCTTAAATTTACATTTTGTACACTATAACCAATAGCTGCAGAAGAAGCTACTGCTAAAGCACCATAAGTTAATTTACTAGCAGTTAATCCTACAACTCCAGAACCAAATAAAGAAAATAACGGCCCATTTGTAAATTCTACAGGCATTGAAAAGTTAAGTCTAAACTGGTCTAGTAATGGAGCTTGACCTTCACTTTTTAATAAGCTGTCTGCAAAATTACCTAATAAAAAGATAGAAGCTATAAGATTACCTATAGCCATTTTATTAAATTTGGTGCTTTTAGCTGTAAAAGAACGTTTATTATTTAACTCTTTAAGATGATTAGATTGGTGTAAAGCGGCATCATCTAAACTTTGTCTTACATCCAAAGGACTTGTATGAGCATCTACTTTTTGATTAAGGCTAAGTAAATGAGTTAAGAAGTTATCTAATTTATCATCAGTTAAAGCTTCTCTAACATTAACACCGCCATCATCAAAAGCATCTACTTTAAGAACTAATTTTCCTTCATTATCTACTTCTAAATTACCTAGCTCTGCTAAGTTATTTTTAGATTGTCTAAAACTGTCATATTCAGATACAGCATTCCCTCCATTAAATATACTAAAGGGGTTTTGTTTTATTTCTTTTATAAATCTACTAGTAGTTCTTTTAACTATATTTACACCTAAGTTTCTTATAGTTTTTAACTTAGCTGATGCTTGAGCACCAAAACCTCTATCATTTAAGTTAACTACTTCAGAAGAGTTATAAAGATTATCAAAGTTATGACCAAAAAAGATATTATGAAAGGTATCTACTACATCTGTAAATGAGAAGATAGAGCCCATAGTAAGAAGTTTTTGGCCATCTTTAATAGTTTTTTGGCCCCATCCCCATTGAAAAGGATTAGCTGGAATTAACATAGCTAACTTATCGAAGGCTCTAGCTACTTTTCTAGCTCTAACAAAACCAGCATTTTCTATTGTTAAGAGATGTTTACTATTAGTAGAACTAGCTTCTTCTACTTTTATTTCAATTGATTCTCCTAAAATATCTCTAAAATTATTAAGAGCGGCATCTAATTTATTCCACTGATTAGACTTAACAGCATAAGGATTAACAACATCTCTAATAAAAGGGTCTATAATTCCAGAAAATAAAGTAGCGGCCCTTTTTCTATAAAATATATTATTAAGTGTAGGTAAAGAAAAGCTATTACCAGAGTCAAAGTAATCAATTAACTCGGCTCCTCCTCCATCTTTAGCTGCTATAACTTTTAATTTCTTATTGTTATCTACTATTACTTTACCTATATGTTTTTCTTGTTCTGTAGCATTATTAATTCCATTCCATTCTTCTCCTGCTTTAATCCAATTACCTATTTCTTTTTGTAATTGGTCTGGAGTCATACCTGCTACTTGTGGCCCTAAAACAGACATACCTGTAATACTTAGAAGCGCATCTGCAAAAGAACTAAGGCCGATAGTTTTACTAGCTTGTATCCCATGTCCGGTAGCTTGATTAAGTAAGGATTGCAAGCCGCCTTGGAAACTCATTGCTGATATTTGAGATACAGGTAATCCAAAAGCAAAGTAGCTAAGAACTGAAGCGACTGTTATATTTGCAAAGTTACCTACAAAAGTAAAAGTAGATTCAAAAAACCCTTCTTTCTTTTCTGCAAACTGACTGTTTACATCTAATGGATATAAAGTAGCTAACCAGTCATATTC
>JACCDV010302427.1_pt1 | contig 21951 bp, 13 predicted proteins | sample 7446131 | NCBI WGS metagenome assembly JACCDV01 (sample SAMN15323448, study PRJNA562643) | freshwater metagenome | isolation source: river surface water | place: USA:Blue River Watershed | collected 2017-08-17
AGATTCTCTTCAACAAAGGAACCAATGGTGTGTTTAACTACAAGCCGGAGGAGGATGTGTTAAAAGTTAAATTAGCTGCGACAGCATTACCACAGTCTGTCGAGTCATTCACGATTCACTTCGCAAACGTAATTGCCAACAAGCTAGACATGGTTTTATCTTGGGAAAAGGCATCGGTATCTATTCCGGTAGAAACGGAAATTGATGCGAAAATTGCGGCCTCGATTGAGAAAGCGATGACGGTAGATTCACGTCCTTATTTCGAGGCAGCATCGTACTACTTCGAGACAGGTCGTGATTTGAAGAAAGCCTTGGAGTGGGTTGGAAAGGCAGTTGAGGCTAATCCAAATGCCTATTGGATTTTACACTTGCAGGCAAAGATTCAAGCGAAGAGTGGCGATAAGGCAGGCGCGAAAGCAAGTGCTGAAAAATCGATGGCTTTAGCTAAAGAAGGAAAGAATGAAGATTACGTAACCTTGAACCAAAAATTGATTCAAAGTTTATAATTGGAACTATATTCGCAGAAAAAGCCTTTCTTAACAGGAAGGCTTTTTTTAGCATCAAATATGAAGGAGGAAAACGGATTTAGTACAGGAGTAGAACAGGAAACCGCGGTACTCGTGGCTGTGACAACGCAGAAGCAAAATGCGACGCAAACCGCGGAGTATTTGGCAGAGTTAGCGTTTTTAGCATCCACATCCGGGGTGGTGACTTTGGCGAGCTTTACCCAAAACTTAGCCAAACCTGATAACCGCACCTATGTGGGTAAGGGCAAATTGGATGATATCATCGCCTATGTGATCGCCAAAGATGTGGACATCATGATATTTGATGATGATTTAAGTCCTTCCCAAGTTCGAAACATCGAATTAACGATTTCCCTCCTGGGAAAAGAAATCAAGGTATTGGACCGCAGTTTATTAATCCTGAACATTTTCGCGCAAAGAGCACAGACAGTTCAGGCTCGTACGCAAGTGGAACTGGCGCAATATCAATATATGCTACCCCGTTTGACTCGTATGTGGTCTCACCTTTCCAAGCAACGTGGGGGTGTAGGGATGCGTGGTCCAGGTGAAAAGGAATTGGAGACCGACCGACGTATTGCCAATGACCGAATTGCTTTCTTAAAGGATAAATTGGCGGCGATTGATAAGCAATCGTACACGCAGCGAAAACACCGGGATCGTATGGTGCGTGTTTCTTTAGTGGGATATACCAACGTAGGTAAATCGACCTTGATGACCAAACTGGCTAAAGCGGATGTATTTGCTGAAAACAAATTGTTTGCCACGGTCGATTCTACGGTTAGAAAAGTCGTTTGGGATGGAATTCCCTTCTTATTAACGGATACGGTAGGATTTATTCGTAAGCTACCTACCCTACTGATCGAATCATTTAAATCGACGTTGGATGAGGTGCGCGAGGCGGATGTCTTATTGCACGTAGTGGATATCTCACACCCCAATTTTGAGGAGCAAATCGAAGTGGTTCAGGGTATTTTGAATGAGATGGGTGCGGGCGATAAACCCACAATCCTCGTATTTAATAAGATTGATTTATACAAGGTAGAAGATGTATTCTTCGAAGGCGCTGCCGTGGATGAGAATGGTGAGCCCGAACTAACCAAAATGGAGCGCGTGACTCGATTCCTGAAGCAATCGCACTGGCAAACTAATACGCCTAAAACCGTTTTTATATCAGCTGAACAACGATCAAATTTGGCTGAATTACGGGAGATGGTCATGGAGATTATCAAGGAAAAACACTTTCAAATTTTCCCAAATTGGTTGGATACCAATCACTTAATGGGTTACAATGATGGGTATGACCCAGAAAAATAATATATTTGGTCATTGTTAACCAAATCCTGGTTTTGCTGCTAGGAATAAAAAGCATCTATATACCCATCATGAAAGTTGGAGAAAAATTTTTATCCAGTGAATATTTCAAACTGGGAAAATCAAATCAATTTATCGACTGGATCATCGAATTATCTTTTTCGAAAAAAATCAAGAAAGGGGAATTTCTACTACAGGAAGGGGATGATTGTGATAAATTATATTACGTTGAGAAGGGTCTAATACGTATTTTCAGAACGATAGAGAATAAGGAAATTACCACATGGTTTGCCAAAGAGGGTGATTTTCTAAGTAACGCAAATAGCTTTCATTACGGTAACCCATCCCGTGAAAATTTTGAGGCCTTAGAAGATTGCGTTGTATATGGAACAGATCGCAAAACATACCGCTTCCTAATCGAAAAATCTTCAAGTTTCGCGCTTTTTTCCGTTCATGAGTTATTTCACAATCTTTGTGAATTTGAAAATCAATGTGAATTTTTACGAACCTTGAGTGCCCAAGAACGTATTGAGTACATCGACCAAAAATACCCCTATTTGTTGACCCGTGTCAAAAATAAATACCTCGCTTCTTTTCTGAATATCGAAACAACCTACCTTTCGAAACTGCTTAAAAACAAAAAAACCTCGAATTAAGAATTCAAGGCTTTTTCTGACTCCGTGTTCTAAATCCAATTTGACATTGAATTCAATGGCAAATTTATTAGAATGGATATTCGCATAAGTTGCAAAATCACAACTTTTCCTAAAAAATAATCCGACAAATAAGTTCTTGGGGTTTTGTATCTTTACAAACATATTTTGGCGCTGTAGTTCAACGGATAGAATAGGCGTTTCCTAAACGCTAGATGCGGGTTCGATTCCCGCCGGGGCCACATGACGCGGAGTCGTAAGTCGCTAGTCACCAGTCACTAGTCACTAGTCACTAGTCACCAGTCACTAGTCACTAGTCACTAGTCGTTCCATTATTTTTAATTGGCGATTTCTTGATTAAGTATGCTGTAGAGACGCAATACCTTGCGTCTAAAACATTCAAAATAGACGCGAAGTATCGCGTCGCTACATTTCTAGTCATCGAGGGAACAAAACGACTCAATTATCGGTTTGAAATCTTAAACCCTTTGCATTGAATTATTACCATCAGATTTACCTATCAACTGCTGAATTACCAGCCGATTGGAATCAAGTCGCGCAATCGAGTATATTCCTGCAAAAAGACTACTTGAAGGCATTGGAAGAATCCAGGCCAACTAATCTCACGATCAGTTATGTGGGAATTTTTCAAGACACCGAATTAATAGCCTCTGCGTTTATTCAACAAATCGATTTAAACCAATTGGAAACTTTTGGCGTGCGGGATAATGGGCTGAAAATTATCATTCGTGATTTCTTATTCAAGAATTATGCCGGGAAATTGTTGATCGTGGGGAATAATATGTTGACCGGCCAACACGCCATTGCCATTCGGCCAGACATCTCCCATGCTAGCATCCTAAGCTACCTAAAAGAACGAGTTTGCAAAGAATATCCCAACCAACATCTCGAAATCTTCAAAGACTTTCCTACGGAAGAACTAAACTTTTTCTCAGGCTCAAGCTTCGATAAAAGTCTGCGATTTACTTCGCAGCCAAGCATGTTTCTCAGCTTAGCAGAATCCTGGGAAAAAGAAAAAGATTATGTTAAGGCGCTCACAAAAAAATACCGAGACCAATACAAACGCGCGCGTAAAAAAGCGGACGGAATCGAGAAAAGGCAATTGAATCTTACGGAAATCATCGAACTCGAATCAAGAATTTATGAGTTGTATTTCCACGTCGCAAAGAATGCCCCATTCAACACATTCTTTTTGGTGAAAAATCATTTTAGCTGCCTCAAAGAAAACATGGGCGAATCCTTCCGATTTTTTGCCTACTTCGAAGAAGGCAAACTAATTGGATTCAATACCCTTTTTCAGCATGATGAATTACTGGAAACCTATTTTCTCGGTTATGACCCAAGCATTCAAAAGGATAAAATGCTTTACCTTAATATGCTCTATGACATGGTTGGTTGTGCCATTGTCAACGGATTCAAGCATATTCAATTCGGTCGAACGGCGATGGAAATAAAAAGTTCGATTGGAGCTATACCCGTCAATATGTATGGCCTCATGGAACACAATACGCCCTTGATAAACAGATACCTTGATAAGATTTTTCGTTTTCTGGAACCTGAGGTCACATGGACACAGAGACATCCGTTCAAGGAAAAATCTTAGGGTTTTTCAATGATAAAAGAATCCCCTACTACCCCATCGGACTGAATCCAACGTAATTCAAATGTTGATTTACTCACATCTAAGATGACGGAACCTCCCATTTGATTATTGGAATATAACATCGATTTCATGGGAAAACCAGGTCGTTGACCTCCCACTTTTCCGCCTGAACCACTCACTACATAGATGACACCTTGCCCTTTTGGACCCACTATATAATGATTGGGAGCTTTTTCTCGTGCCAATACATGCTTTGATTCCTCAAACGATTCATTAATCCCTACATGCCCACGCAAGGGGTAACTTCGCTCATAAACGTGGCTATGCCCAGCGATCACCAAATCAACCTTGTATTGCTCAAAAATAGGCGTCACATTTTCACGCAGTGATTTCATGTCTAATTCCACATCAGAATCATGCGAGCCTTTTGAATAGGGAGGTTTGTGAAAATAGACCACCACCCAAGGTAATTTATTCGCGGCTAAATCAGCTTTTAGCCAATCCACCTGTTCCCCTTTGCCATCTTTCAATTGTAAACCAGATTTTTCCTTCATTTCCGTATCTAAAGCAACCAGATGAACGGGACCATAATTTACGGAATAGTAGGATTCCGCATGCGAAGGAACTCCACCCGCTTGACCGGCCACCGGCATATCGAAAATTTGAAAATAAGGTGCTAAGGTTGGATCATGCTTTCCCGCATAATCGTGATTACCTGGCGAAGGATAAATGGGTAAATTCTGTAAAAATGCTTGCTGATAAACATCAAATACATTTTTTTGATATTCATCATCCTTCCCGTTATTGTAGGCATTATCGCCCAACCAAATCCAAGCATCCGGTCGATGGCCCTTGGTGTAATTCGTAATGGACTCCATAACAGCCTTTTGGCTCAAAGAACCATCCCCAAAATCACCCAAAGCCCAAATGCGAACAGGCTTTTGCGCATTTGGTGCAGTCACCACATAGCGTTCCGAAACAAATTGTTTGGAATCAATCTGGTAGGCATACTTTGTGCCGGGTTTCAATTGAGCCAACTCTACCATGTGTTCAGTGACACGGTTAGTATCCAAGACCTCTCGAACGATTTTTTTCGAATCTTGGTAATACACACGACTCGATACAGGCTTGTCGGTCCGCCAATGGACAATGGCGGAGGTGGTAGTCACCGACTGCAAATAAGGTCCACGAATGATTTGAGCCTCTTGCGCATAGACAAAGGGGCTAAAAAGTAAAAGGAATAGGAATTTCTTCATTATGAATCAAAAAAAAGGCGTCAAGCAAAAACTTGACGCCTTAAATGTAATAAGAATTTTAGTATCCTTGATTTTGCTTCAAGTAACCTGTTAAGTTAGACGCACCATCAATCGCCGTTTGTGGGATTGGAAACACGCGCTTATTTTTATCGGTATTGGTTTTTTCGGTCCAGCTATCCTCATACTTGCCAAAACGAATTAAATCTGTACGGCGCTGTAATTCCCAATAGAATTCAAATCCACGCTCACGAAGTAAAAGATCTAAATTGATCGTCGACAAAGGGGACGCGGCAGAATTACTTGTACGAGATAAACGCACCTTATTCACATCGGCTAAAGCACCCGTGGCATCATTTGACTTGCGAAGTTTCGCTTCCGCACGCATCAAATAAACATCTGCTAAACGAACAATCACTAAATCCGCTTCGCCAAAATTACGACCAGAAGATGATTTATCAGAAAACTCATATTTTTCTACCCGGTAACCTGAACTATAATCACTGCCTGTTGTTGTAAAATCAACCTGCTCCGTATGAATTACCATCGGATTGCCTTTCCCACGTGAGTTTACAATTTTACCAACCTGTAAGGATTTACCATCCGCGCATTTTACAAATGCACCACTCTTGTAAATCAACCCATATTGTTGGCCTCGTAATATTCCACGATCAATTTTATAGGAGATTGGATCCACACATTGTCCCTCCTCTTTCTTTACATTTTGTTTGTAAAAACGAGGATCCGCTACCGCTGGGTCAAGCGAGCCATAGGCTGCAACCCATGATTGGTAGAAAGTCGGAGTAATTGCCGGCCCATCCGTCCCATTCGCTGCAGGATATGCTGGCAATGGACGCTGGTCATTCGCCAATGAAAAATATGACATACGATTATGCCCATTCAATTCAGCTCGCTGATCTACCGCAAATACTAATTCTTTATTGCTATGATTCGCATTACTGAAAATATCCCAATAATCCGTAGATAAGGCATATTGTCCTGAATTAACGATTTTATCTGTGTATTCAATCACTTTATCCATATCCTCCACCTTGTGGGTAGCTGTTCCATAGGGATCCCGCCAAACAGCCGCGTTCAAATGTAAACGAGCTAATAATCCCCAAGCACCCCCTTTGGTCAAACGACCTGGACCAACGGATGTCGATAAAATCGGTTCAATGGCTAACAATTCACTTTTGATGTACGCGATAGCGGCTTCACCACGAAGAATTGTTGTCACTTCACTTAAATCATCTTTTGAGAAGGCCAAACCAAATAAATCCAACATAACCATGTTGTAATAGGCACGCATACCACGCGCCTCAGCCGAGTATAATTTAGCGTTGGGATCATTGTTTAATTTTAACGAATTAATCGCCGTAACCGAACGAGAGATTCCCGCAAGTACTGCATTCCATGTATTTCGAACATTGGGATCCGTACTCGTTGTTTCATGCTTGTGCAATGATAAATAGATTCCATTATCACCCCAGTCGGTACCCCCACGGTATGGTAAAATAGCCTCATCCGTAGAAATTTCTTGTAAAGCAAACAAGGTAGTATGTTGGAAAATTGTTGGCAACACCGCGTAAACGGGTGCAATCATCCCATCGGCAGCTTGCTTGTCCGTTAAACCCGCTGCGTTGTATTCATCCAATACTTTTTCATTCAAATCGGAGCAACCTACCAAGGCTGTCATCCCAACCATAAGCATGGCTATATTTCTAAACTTTTTCATTTTCTTTCTAGCTATTCAAATTAGAATGTAAGATTCAAACCAACGATTACCGATTTCGCTTTCGGGTAGCTTAAGTAATCAATACCATATGACAAGACGCCATTAATCGAATTGTCCTTGTTTACTTCAGGATCGTATCCGTCGTAATCAGTCATCAACCAAAGATTTTGTCCCGTTACCGATAAACGAGCACTTGAAATAAACTTGCTGATTCCCAATTTCGCAGTAGGCAATTGATATCCCAAAGTCACGTTATTCAAACGTAAGAAAGCTGCATCTTTCAAATAGCGTGTTGATATCGGCGCGGCATTGTTAATGGATTCTTTCGCGTCAGCAAATGCAGCTGGAGTCACGTTCGTATTCTTCGCAATCTTCAACTTATAAAAGGAAGCATTGGCTGTGTTGTCATAGATTTTATTTCCAGCCACCCCGTTGAATTGCAAGGATAGGTCAAAACCTTTGTAAGACGCATTACCAAAGAAATTATATTGGGTAGTTGGTAAGGCAGTACCCGCCGCAATACGATCCTTATCGGTGATGATTCCGTCCCCATCTTGGTCCTTGTAAAGGCTTATTCCCTTGTCATCAAATCCAATAAACTCTTTCAAGAAGAATGTACCGATTGGCTGACCATTGATGTATCCATTGATTGTCGCTGAGGTCAAACCAGAACCTGATGCCGAACCCGATGGAATCACGGAATAAGGGGATCCTTTGACTTGGTTCTTGATCAATGTTAAGTTACCGCCCACATTGAATTTAATGCCTGACATCGTCTCGAATTTATAATCTAAATCCATCTCAACACCCGAATTCAAAATTTCCATGTTGGCCACATTCGTCCATACGGAACTTGCTGGTTGTACGGGATCTGCTGGGATTACTTCCAAAAGCATGTTGGTCGACACCTTATTAAACGCATCGATCGAACCCGATAGTGCCCCATTCAAGAACGCAAAATCAAAACCAAGATTCATTTGTGTTGAAACCTCCCATTGAATATCCGGATTCGCTAAACGCGAATAGGTAATACCAGCGGGGTAACTCGCCGAAGCTTCCAATGGATAAGAAGTAGATGACCCAACGGTCGCTGTAAATAATGGCTGGGTGATTTTTGGTGGGATTTCTTGGTTACCCGTTTGTCCCCAACCACCGCGAAGTTTCAAATTACTGACCGAAGTGTTCTTCAAGAAAGGCTCTTCTGAAATTCGCCATCCCAACGAGAATGAAGGGAAAATACCGTATTTGTTATTCGCACCAAATTTAGACGAACCATCGGCACGTACGGTTGCCGTTGCCAAATATTTATCTTGATACTGATAATTCAAACGCGTATAGAATGACTGCAACTCATTAATAAAGGCAGAACCGGCAGGTCTATTGGTCGCCAAGGTTAATTCCTGACCGATGCCTGGGTTATAAATCGGCTCCGTCGGTACAATCGGGAATTTATTGATACTAAACGTACGCCATTGGTATTGGATTTTCTGATAGGAATGACCAAGCAATGCAGCAAAGCTATGATCACCTAAATCGAGGTTGTAGGTTAAATAATTCTCAATCAAATTATTCAAATTGCTTGTATTGTATGTATCTAACCGACCATCAATTTTCGGCACTGCACTTGCCAAGGTTTGAACATCACGCACAGAAGTGGAATTATCGTATCCGAAATTCATTCGATAAACCAAGCCCTTCATTAATTTAACAGAAGGTGAGATGTTTGCAATAAATCGATTTGTCGTGTTGATATCCTTGAACAATTGTAATGTAGTCAATGGATTTGATTGACTGACAAAAGTTGCAGGAGTCTTACCATCCGACGCATAAGTAGGCAATGTAGGGTTATTCGACAAGGCCGTCCCCAATAAGCTTTCGATCGCCGGGCGTTCGTTTACCGTATTTGAGAAGCTTAAGTTGGCATCTAAATTCAAACGATCATCCCAGAACTTTTGATTCACATTCATACGACCCGTTAGTCGGTCTAATTGATTGTTTTTCAAAATACCCTGTTGCATTTGAGCCCCGAAAGCCGCATAATAGGTTAATTTATTAGCTCCGCCTCCTAAACTTAAATTATAGTTTTTGGTCATTGCTTGGCGAGTAATTTCTTTCTGCCAGTCGGTATTTGCCCCAAAATCTTCCAAGGTACTTCCATTTGCGACAACCTGCTTACGGAATTCATCGGCCGATAAAACTGGCAAGGCACGTGCGATGGAACTAACTCCAACACTACTCGAGAATTCGATTTTAGAAACGCCTGCTTTTCCTTTTTTCGTTGTCACTAAAATAACCCCATTCGCACCACGTGATCCGTAAATCGCTGTAGCCGATGCATCCTTAAGAACATCAATCGTTTCAATATCTTGCGGATTAATAAAGTTCAGCGGATTACCTCCACCTGTTGTTGAGTTATCCAATGCCAACCCATCAATCACGAACAAGGGAGTCGACCCTGAACGAATTCCACCCGGACCACGAATTGTGATACCTTGAGAACCACCCGGCTCACCCGTCGCTGAAGTCACATTTACACCGGCAACTTTACCTTGTAATAATTGCTCTGGCGAGTTAATGATACCTTTATTAAAGGCCGCACTTGCCACGGATTTCACCGAACCCGTTACATCTGTTTTCTTTTGCGTACCATAACCAACTACGACAACCTGCTCGAGGTCGGCTGCGTTAGGTGCAAGCGAAACATTAATATTGGATTGAGATCCGACGGTAACCGTTTTAGAAGAATAACCGACAAACTTAAACTCGAGAACGGCATTTGCAGAACCAACCGAAATGGAATATTGACCCGATGCGTCAGCTGTGGTTCCTTTGTTGGATCCTTTCACCGATATAGATGCTCCAATAAGCGCCTCATTGGTCGTTGCATCCGTAACTTTTCCTGAGATTTTGAGTCCTTGCGCAAAAACTGAAATCGAATTTGCACAAAGTATGGAAATGGTAATGGCTATCACATAAAAAGCATTCGAGCTTATTTGAAATAACGCGAGCGATTTGACGCGTACGAGTTGTATCATAAATGAATTAATTAAGTTTGAGTTGCCAAAAGTAACTTTGAACAAATCGTTCTTAATTAATACAAAATGACTAGAATATTAAATAATAAATTCTTGAAAAAATGCCAAAACAAAATTAATACCACTACAAAATTAACTTACCCGCCGTAGCCGCACGAATTTCCTCTAAACTAACTCCCGGTGCACGTTCGATGAGTTTGAAGCCACCTTCGGGTAAGATATCATATACGCCTAACTCGGTAATGACACGGGTAACACATTGAACACCCGTGAGTGGTAAATCACAACTCGCAACTAATTTCGATTTTCCATCAGTTGTAGTTTGCAACATGGCCACAATAACCTTATCTGCCGAAGCGACTAAATCCATGGCCCCTCCCATGCCTTTGACCATCTTTCCCGGTACTTTCCAATTGGCCAAATCTCCCTGTTCTGAGACCTCCATCCCACCAAGAATCGTCACATCGATGTGATTCCCACGAATCATGGCAAAACTCTGCTCGGAGCCAAAAACGGAACCGCCAGGTGCTACCGTGATCGTCTGCTTACTCGCATTGATGTAATCGGCATCCTCATGACCTTCTATTGGAAATGGACCGATGCCCAATAAACCATTTTCGGATTGTAAGATTACTTTCATTCCTTTCGGAATGTGATTAGCGACGCGCGTCGGAATGCCAATGCCTAAATTCACATAATCGCCATCTTTGATTTCTTGCGCGAGACGCATTCCGATAATTTCTTTTTTGATATCCTCCGGACTCAATTCCTGGATTTCTTCCGCATCCAATTGATGCGTCCGATGTTCGATCGGTTTAATGTAATCCTTCCCTTGAACTATCCGCTGGACATAAATCCCCGGCGTATGAATCTGATTAGGATCCAGCGTACCGACGGGGACTAATTCTTCCACTTCAGCAATGGTGATTTTACCTGCCATTGCCACTACTGGATTAAAATTTTGGGAGGTTCCTTTATATATCAAATTCCCCTCAGTATCCCCTTTCCAGGCTTTCACGAAGGCAAAATCGGCATGAATTGCTTGCTCCAATAAATACTTCTTCCCATCGAATTCACGCGTTTCTTTGTCGGCCCCCACCTCCGTGCCTACCCCAGCCGGCGTATAAAAAGCGGGGATTCCCGCTCCTCCACAACGGATTCGTTCGGCTAAGGTTCCCTGTGGGACCAACTCCACCTCGAGTTCGCCGGCCAACAGTAATTCTTCGAATAGGTGATTTTCTCCAATGTAGGAACAAATCATTTTCGAAATTTGCTTCTTTGCGATGAGTCTGCCAATCCCAAAATCCGCCAAACCCGCCTCATTGGAGATACAAGTTAAATGCTTACTCCCTCGTTGCAACAAAGCCTCAATGAGATTTTCAGGCACACCCGTCAATCCAAAGCCCCCCATTAAAACACGGGCACCTGAGGGAAGGTCAAAGATGGCCTCCTTTGCATGGGAATAGACTTTATTCATTTTATTGATAATCTGTAATCAGCTCTACATTCGGATGTAACCATAGAAATGATGCAGGACAATCGGTTGAAATTCTTCCCGTCAAAATCTGTTCTAGCGTCGCCTCTTTTCCTTTTCCTGTTACCAGGAAGATGATTTTTTTGCTTTGCAAAATCCCTTGCATGCCTACGCACAAACCGAAAGCCGGTTCGGAACCTTGGGAAAGCGCCGAATCATGCTGGATCGTCGACTCAGCCAAAATCGCCTTATGAAAGCGTGGCTGTAAAGATTCGGCCGGCTCATTAAAGGCAATATGTCCATTCTTACCCAAACCCAGAATACAAATATCCATCGGGCTATTCGCCTGAATGTAGGCTTCTATCCGTTCAATCTCAGCATTCACATCCGCGACATTCGGGTCAAAGCTCACGTAACGATCCTTGGGAATAGCTAAGGGGCCTAATAAATGTTTTTCCAAATACGATTCGCAGGAATCGGGATGACTCAAGGGGATAATCCCCCACTCATCCATTTTAATGACGCGCATCTTGGTAAAATATTCCTTATGCTTCGCCATTTCTGCATACATCCCGGTGGGTGAACCACCGGTAGCTGCACAGAATAATAAATCGGGCTTCTGCTTGAGCTCCTCGATGATGTGAGTACTCGCTAACTCACTTAATTCTTGATAATTCGCAACGCGTGTAATCTTCATTCTCAATTCATTTTTCTTAAAGTAACAAAATGCGCGCGCGCAAAGCAACAGATTATCAGTTTACTGTTATTTTAAACAAAATCATTTTACTACTTTGCAACACAATCTAGTTCTAATTAAACATGTACAATCACCTATTCGCTCCGGCGATTGGGAGGAAATTGGGTATTGTCCTAATGGTCCTTCTAATCAGGGTATCACGTGGATATGCCCAAGAATGGACCTTTCAGGCCGGAATTAATGTCACCAACTTTTCATTTCAAAATAGCAACGGCCAGACGCTGAGTGGTATTAAACCTGGATCGGGAAATTCCCTCGGGATTCAATACCAACGAAATTGGGTAGATACCTCGGCACTACTACTTAAATCAAACCCCGCGGCGATTTACATCAACCAGCATCCTACTTTGGCCAAGCTATTGAGTCGATTCCAATGGGGCCTAGGAATACATTTGAATCAATATAATGCCGTAGGCGATGCGGTCAATACCGCCTACAGTTACCAAACAAATTATGTGGGAATCAGCCCAGCACTCGCATACAAACAAAAAATTTTCCAAGGATTAAGTCTGCAAGGAGCGGTAATCTTACAGATAAACCGGCTGATTCAAGGAAATCAATGGGTCAACAATCGCTTTGTTGATTTGCGGAATGACCCACAATTCAATGGAATTCAATCACTTACGGGCTACCAGGTCGGAATAAGTCAAAAAATAACGGAGAACCTTCAAATTTCCATGCAAGCTATGCAATTGGCTAACACCTCCCCAATTGCTTCCCAAGGAACCACACTCAGCATGCGACCTATGCAACTTTTATTTGGCATCATTATCCAACCCAAAAGCAAATAATCCCGATGAAACGTTATCTACTAGCATTATTCCTGATTCAATGGGCTTTTGGGAGCATAGCACAAACCAAGGGCATTCAATATCAAGCAGTACTTCAGGACCCGAACCCCTACCAAATTCCGGGAACCTTTATTCAAGGCCAAGTCCTGCAAAACAGCAAGGTCAGTATCCGATTTACACTCAAATCAATGAATAACATTGATTTTGAGGAATTACATGATACCCAGACAGATGCATTTGGCTTGATTAATTTGACCATCGGAAAGGGAAAAAAGGTGATTGGTAATTTCGACCAACTCAACTGGAGTGGGCAAAATAAGATCTTAGTCGTAGCCGTTAAGATCGATGGACAGCCCAATTATTTGGAGGTAAGTAATCAAACCCTTTTGTATAGCCCCTATGCCTTATATGCCGATGCGGTGGAATATAAAAATGTCTACAATGCTCCCAAGGATGTGTCTCATTTTACGAATGATGTAGGCTATTTAGTGAACAAGGATCTGAAACCTTTGGAAAAGAAAATCGAGGAGAATCAAACGGAAAATTTGAAGGTTTTGAGTTTGATCAAGGACCAACAAATCACGCTCGAAAATCAAATTACGGAGCAGGGTAAGCGATTAAACCAACAGGTTGAAATCACCCAGAATTTAAATACAACGATTCAGCAACAAAGTGCTCAGATTAATCAGAATCAAAACATTCTTCAAAATCAGATTAATCAGAATCAAAACATTCTTCAAAATCAGATCAATAATTTGAGTGGTTCTTATGAATCTTTAAGTAACAAATCGACGGCCGTGGATTTGGGGAATTCATCGCCAAGTAATCAATTGTATCCAAGCCAACAAGCCGTAAAGACTTATGTGGATCAAGTGATTTCTACTGTGGCTGCTTCGGGAGTTCCCGATGCAACGACCCTAGCTGCGGGGAAAATCAAACTTTCCGGAGACTTAAGCGGAACGGCGAGTAGCCCAACAGTACCTGGCTTGGCGCTGAAAGAAGATCTTGCGAATAAATCGACGAATGTTTCAAGTGATGGAACATCCGACACTAAATATCCGAGTGTTCGGGCGGTAAAAACCTATGTGGATCAGGCAACGCAGGGGATTGCGCTATCGGCCGACTTAAACGCAAAGGCGGATAAAAATTCTCCGGTATTTACGGGAACTCCGAACCTACCCACCGGAACAATTGGAGTAAAACAGGCTTCGGGGAATAATACGAATCAATTGGCGACGACGTCCTTTGTCCAACAAGAACTGAGTGGACTCAATATCGCTAATAAAGAGGATGCCGCAAATAAATCCACAGCCACTTCTTTAGGGACGAGTAATACGCTCTTCCCTACACAAAATGCGGTGAAAACCTATGTCGACAATCAAATCAGTTCGGCCACCATTGCGGATGCAAGTTTGTCGGTGAAAGGGAAGATCCGTTTAGGTGGCGATTTAGCGGCGGGTAACAGTACCGCGGATGATCCGATCATTCGGGACAATGCGATAAGCACAAGCAAACTGGCGGATTTGGCGGTAACAGATGCAAAGATTGCATCCATCTCAGGCAGCAAAGTAGCGGGCAATATTTCTGGAAATGCCGCCAATGTAACGGGAACCATAAGTCCAAGCCACGGAGGTACCGGGGTTGCAGGAACCTTGAATGGTTATGTCAAAGCAAATGGTATTTCTGCCATGCAGGGACTTTCAACGATACCGGTTTCGGATGTTTCGGGAGCGGAATCAGCAAGCAATAAAAGCAATGACATCGTTTTGGATGCAAGTTCAACGACCAAATACCCGAATGTTAGCGCGGTTAAAACCTATGTGGATAACCAGATCGCACAGGGAACTATTCCCGATGCAACCACATCAACCTTAGGTAGAATTCGCTTGGGAGGTGATTTAGCTGGTACCGGAACGAGTGCCAACAACCCAATTCTTTCCAACAACAGTGTTACATCGGCTAAAATAGCCGATTTAGCGGTGACCAATGCGAAGATTGTGAGTGTAGAAGGTTCGAAAATCAGCAGTGATATTTCGGTGAATGCGGCAAATATCACCGGTGTGGCAAATGCCTCGCATGGGGGAACTGGTGCCGCAGGTACCTTAACGGGCTACATCAAAGGGAATGGTCTATCTGCGATGACCAGTAGCGCGACCATACCCATTAGCGATGTGGCGAATGCGGAAAATGTAAATAATAAATCCACGGCAACGGATTTGGGAAATAGTTCGCCGAGTGACCAACTCTACCCTAGCCAAAAAGCCGTTAAAAGCTATGTGGACGCCATTGCAGTCAGTAGTGTGGGATCGGCTACGCAAAATGCCTTGAATCTAAAAGAGAATACGGCCAACAAATCCACGGGAGATATAAATGCAAATAGTGTGACGTCTTTCCCCACGCAATCAGCTGTCAAAAGTTATGTGGAAAGCAAATTAAGTAGTCAGACAGTCACATTAGGGAATCTTCAAACGATCAATCCAGACAAGGTCTTGGGAAATTTTGGAGCAAGTTCTGCGGTTCCCTCCGAGATTGCGACTACGGGAACCGGGGCGGTAGTCCGTAACACTGCGGCGACCTTGAGTAATGTGCTGTTAAATGGAAGTATAGGTGGGAATGCTATTCTATCTACGACTAATGGAGGACTTGGAACAGGAAGTCTGACGGCCGGTTATGTCAAGGCAGGAACTCCGTTTTCAACAGTTTCAACGATCCCTGTGGCAGATGTGACAGGTGCCGTTCAAAAAGTAAATGGCTACCTGCCTGATGCCAATGGAAACATTGCCTTGCGTTTTGGAACAACCTACACGGGTCTTTACAACAGTGGAAATTTTGCTCCGGTCATCAGTTCTCCGATCAACAGCGATGTGTTTATCGTATCGGGAGATCCAACAGCCACAAACAACGGTCGGGCATTCATCTACGACGGTACGCGCTGGAATGAAATAACCATGGATCAAGCCTCCCTGGATGCGCAATATGTGAAATTAACAGGATCTACGATGCAGGGAAATTTGGTTTTCCCGACAGGGAAGAAAATCCAACAAATTGATGCTCCAAGCGGCTCAACAGATGTGGCCAACCGCGCCTATGTGGATCAAGCAATCGCCGCGAATGCGACTTCGGATGCTACTAATGTGGTGTTCGGAAAAATTCGATTAGGAGGTGATTTAGCCGCATCGAGTTCAACGGCAGCTAATCCGATTATCTCGAACGGTGCCATTACGAGTGTAAAAATTGCCGATGGAGCAGTCACAGAGGATAAACTTAGCGCTCCTATTTCAGGTGCTAAAGGCGGAACCGGGGTCAATAATACCGGTAAAACAATCACATTGGGCGGAAATTTAACAACGATCGGATCGAGTAGTTTGACCTTCACAACAACCGCGAATACGAATGTTACGTTCCCTACATCTGGAACCTTAGCCACACTTTCTGAATCGGAATCCTTGACGAATAAAACAATCAATGGAATTCAGTTCACAAGCAACCCTACCAATTTTTCACTGACGGGAGGTAGCCTTACAGCTAGAACCCTAACCGTTGCCGGGACTGCGAGTGTTTCGGGAACCAATACGGGTGACCAAACTATCGTATTATCCGGGGATTTACAGGGTTCCGGAACCGGAAATATTACAACTACCCTGAATAACACAGGGGTCATCGCTGGGGTATATGGAGGCAATTCGTTAATTCCACAAATTACCGTCGATGCCAAGGGAAGAATCAGCAATGTAACAGAAATCAACTTATCCAATACTACTTTAGCCGGGACCATCCTGAACGACGGTAAATTCTTAGTAGGAAATGGCTCAAACGCAGCCGTAGAACGAAGCCTCTCTGGAGATGTTACGATGAATAACCTTGGCGTAACGAGTATCGGAACCGGGAAAGTCACCAATGGCATGTTGGCTGGAAATATTGATTTAAGTTCTAAAGTCAGCAACGTCTTACCCATCTCAAATGGCGGAACAGGCGTCTCAAGCCTTACCGATAACGCGTTGTTAGTCGGCGGAAGCACCCTCGGATTCCTAGCTCCTGGATCATCGGGTAACATCCTAAGCTCCGACGGAACGCAATGGAGTTCTAATCCGATTTCGAGTTTAGGCGTAGCCACGAGTGTGGGCAACCCGAATTCGACCGGCACGAGCAATGGCATGACTTTGCTCGCGGGGGAACTAAAATTAAGCCCCGCAGATGGTACGAACCCAGGTATCATCACGACGGGAACGCAGTCCCTCGCCGGTAACAAAACCTTCTTGCAAGATTTGAGCGTTAATCAAATTGTATTAGGAAGCGGTGGAGGAAACTTAGCTTCGAATACGCGTATTGGCAATTCGTCTTTTACCAGTAATACCACAGGATCAAACAACACGGCGATTGGATATCAAAGTTTACAAGCAAATACCAGCGGAACCAACAATACCGCTTTGGGCACAACGGCACTGGCTTTGAATACGACAGGAAATGGGAATACGGCCATCGGAAATGGCGCGGGCGTTGCTACCGGAAATCTAAGCAACACCATTGCCATCGGATCGGGGGCTGTGGTGTCGACGGATAATACGATTCAATTGGGGAATAATAATATCGGCCGACTAAACACCAGTGCAGCCATCTATGCCGCGAGTATTCAAAATACTCCGATTGGATCCGTCACTCGAAGCACGGGGGCATTTTCGAGCTTACTAACAACCGGAACAAATGCGAATCAGGTTGTCTATACAGATGCCAACAACCTTTTGATTTCTAGTAGCACGTTACCCGTGAACTTGGGAGGTACGGGCTTGTCAAGCATTCCCTCGAACGGGGTAATGATTGGAAATGGAAGTTCGGGGGTTTCAACGGTGCTCCCAAGCACAACAGGTCAGGTACTTACTTGGAATGGCACGGCTTGGACGGCGACCGTTCCAACAGCAATTTCTACGGGTGTTCTGGGAACAAGTAATGCAAATGGAATTTCAATTTCAAATAATGTCATTAGCCTTAGCCCAGCAGACGCCACGAACCCGGGTATCATCACGACAAGTGCTCAAACCTTGGCAGGTGCAAAAACCTTAACGGGTGATTTAACCGTGAATGGCAATCTGACGAATGCCTCATTAACTGCATCAAAAGTAGTCTTTACGGACGCATCGAAAAACCTAAGTTCCACAGGAATTGTGGGTGTGACACAGGGTGGAACGGGATTATCCACGATTCCCTTAAATGCCGTGATGATTGGAAATGGAAATTCAGGGGTTGCAACTGTGAGCCCAACTACAACAGGTCAAGTACTGACTTGGAATGGAACTTCATGGACGGCGACCGTTCCAACTGCCATTTCTGCGGGTGTACTAGGGACAAGCAATACGAATGGAATTTCAATTTCAAATAATGTCATTAGCTTAAGTCCGTCGGATGCCACCAATCCAGGGATAATCACCACAGGCGCGCAAACGATAGCCGGAGCAAAGACTTTTGCGAATGCGGTAAACATCGATGGCAACCTTAAAAATTCGACACTTAGCGCATCGAAAGCTGTATTCACGGATGCCTCGAAAATCTTAACTAGTACAGGGACTTTGGCGGTAGACCAAGGTGGAACAGGTGTGGCGACATTAACGGCAGGAGCGCTATTAGTTGGGAATGGTACAGGAAGCGTTTTGAGTACCTTAACTCCGAGTACTACAGGCTACGTCTTGAAGGTAGTCGGCGGTAGCTGGACCGTCAGCACGCCCGATCGAGATGTGAGTGATCAATTTACCGCCACAGCCAATCAAACGACTTTTACGCTTACGCAAATTCCCGTGGCCAACAGTCGGGTAAAAATGTACATCAATGGCGTACGAATCGACAAATTTGCCTATGCTTGGACCAATCAGACCTTAACCTATACACCGGCCAATAATAGTGGATATGCCTTGGCGGCAGACGACCGAATCCAATTTGAATATGCATACTAGACTCATTTTCCTTTTCCTTCTGCTTACATGCTCGAATACATACGGGCAAGCTGTCACGCCTTCTGGCCGTATTTCAACGACCCGCACCGAGTTTGTCAATCGTGCGGGGAATAAAACAAGCCTTAACGGAGTTCAGGCCACCGGCAAATTAGATACCATCCCACCCTGTACCATCCTCGTGGTAAACCATGTGACCAGTCGGGGAGTTGCCCCTGTCGCCAAAACAGTTACTTATAATCTTGCCTTTTCAACCATTACAGGGACCAATAAATGTTGGCTGACCCAAAACCTCGGATCCACGAACCCACCTACGTCTGCGACTGATAACACAGAGGTATCCGCCGGATGGTATTGGCAATTTGGGAATAAAAAAGCCTATCGTTTCACGACCTCGAGAACACCGTCCACGGCTTGGCCGGCTCAACCCCAAGTCAATACGGATTGGGCGGCCTCACAAGATCCTTGCACGATTGAATTGGGAACGGGTTGGCGATTGCCGACCTATGCCGAGTGGCAAGCGGTTGAAACCGCGGCAAGAAATCTGAATAGCGTATATGCATCAGATTTAGGCATGCATGCGGCAGGATTTTTGACCACAGCGGGAACATTGACGGAACGCGGATCTACGGTTCATTATTGGTCGAGTGATTCTTTTTCAACCACCCATGCACGGGCCTATGTGATTCCTACCTTAAATGGCACGTCGACTACCTCGACGAATGACAAAGATGCTGGATTTAGCGTACGATGCATTCGCGATTAAAATCATTTTTTCTAAAGCATGAAAAGCTTAAATTAGCAAGATGAAAGTTAACCAATTGTTCATTATTGCGGCGATATGCCTTGGGAGCTGTGCCAAGAAAGAAGAAGCCATCTCCCCGACCAAAGGAAATATCTCTGAGTCAATCTATGCATCAGGCTCGATTAAATCGGCAGACCAATATCAAGCATTCGTATCTGTCAGCGGAATCATTGAAGAGATCTATGTCAAAGAAGGGCAAGAGGTCGAGGTAGGAACTCCCCTGTTAAGAATCTCCAACGAAACCCAAAAGTTTAATTTGGAGAATGCGAAACTCTCCGCGGATTTCAACGATTTGGCAAATAACCAAGGTAAATTAACCGAGGCTGATGCATTATTACAGACTGCTAAAGCCAAATTAAGACTGGATTCAAGCCTATTTGCACGGCAAAAAACACTTTGGTCCCAACAAGTAGGAACTCGAGTCGAATATGAACAAAAGGAATTGGCTTACCAAAGCTCAAAGACAAATTATCAATCCGCGAAACAAAGACTTCTCGATCTCAAACGTCAGATCAATTTCGCATCCGCGCAATCCAAGAAAAATGTACAGATTTCAGCACGTCAAACGGATGATTTCATTCTAAAGAGCAAAGTAAAAGGTACCGTATTTAATCTATTAAAATCGAAAGGGGAATTAGTCAGTCCACAAACTGCGATTGCGGTTTTGGGCAATACAAGTCAATATGTTCTAGAACTTCAAGTTGATGAGAATGACATCTTCGATGTTCGTTTAGATCAAACAGTCGCGGTCACTTTTGATGCCTACAAAAATCAAGTCTTCGAGGCAAAGGTGAGTAAAATAGCCTCGATCATGAATGAACGCAATAAGACCTTTTTAGTGGAAGCCTTATTTACCAAGGCACCACCCAAACTTTATCCCAACGTCACTTTTGAGGCAAACATCTTACTCCGAAATCGAGCCAATGTGTTAATTCTACCTCGAAATTATTTGAAAAACGATTCCCTTGTCACCTTAGAAAGTGGTGAAAATAAAGTAGTCAAAATTGGCCTCATGGATTTCCAAAAAGTAGAAATTATCAGCGGTCTCACGGAAAAAGACTTGGTCGTTAAACCGAAGTAATGAATATCAAATTAATCGTTCAGGTTTCAATTTCCCTGCTTTTGGCAAGATGGAAACAAACATTGGTCGCTGCCATCGGCGTGACCTTTAGTATCACCATGTTCGTGACATTGCTAGGCTTCATGAACGGTTTGAACGATTTACTGGATGGCCTCATCATGAACCGTACCGCACATATTCGCTTATACCACGACATCAATGTTTCCAAGCAACAACCCATTGATCTATTACAACCTCAATCGCAAAACTTTGTCCATTCCCTCAAACCCAAGAATCAACGACTGGAGATTTACAACAGTGGACAAATCATGCAGGCGATCCAACAAGACCCGCGGGTATTAGGAGTTGCTCCCAAAATTAATGCACAGGTTTTCTACAATGTGGGTACGATTGATTTAACGGGGGTTATTAATGGTATTGATCCCGACGAGGAAAATCGTTTATTCATGTTCAACGATTATGTCACGAAAGGCAATTACCTCGACTTAAAAAACATTCCCAGTAGCATCATTTTAGGAAAAGGGGTAGCGGATAAAATGGCTGCCAATATCGGGGATGTCATTCAAGTAACAACCAGCAAAGGAGAGCGCATGCAATTAAAGGTTGTCGGCATATTCCAGTCGGGCCTCCAAGACCTCGACAAAGTTCAGAGCTACTGCTCCATCAGCACCACCCAAAAAATGCTCGGGGTTTCGAATAATTACATCACCGACATCCAAGTCAAATTAAAAAATATCTTGGATGCTCCTGCCATGGCGATTGAATACCAAAAGACCTATGAGACGGATGCGATTGATATCCAACAAGCCAACTCACAGTTTGAAACTGGAAGCTCGGTACGAACAATTATTTCGTATGCCGTAGGCGTTACGCTGTTAGTGGTTGCAGGTTTCGGGATCTATAACATCCTGAATATGATGATTTACGAGAAAATGGATTCCATCGCCATCATGAAAGCCATCG
>JACCDV010124106.1_pt1 | contig 21945 bp, 12 predicted proteins | sample 7446131 | NCBI WGS metagenome assembly JACCDV01 (sample SAMN15323448, study PRJNA562643) | freshwater metagenome | isolation source: river surface water | place: USA:Blue River Watershed | collected 2017-08-17
AAGGCTTGAGTGGTATCTCTACCCTCAGTCTCAATGCCATGCTAGCTTTGGCGGCTATCGTGGTGGGAGCCGTGGTGTCGTTGCGCCTGCAAGCCGCTCGCTTAGAGCGCAACTCTTGTGCCTGAGCCATTACCCGAGCCAGCGGATCTTGATCGCCGCTTTGGCGGCTTAGCCCGCCTTTACGGCGTCACTGGCGCCGCTCGCATACGCGCCGCCCATGTGGTGGTGGTGGGCGTAGGCGGCGTCGGCTCATGGACGGTAGAGGCCTTGGCCCGCAGCGGAGTGGGGCGCTTGACCCTGATTGACCTCGACAACGTGGCCGAGTCCAACATCAATCGACAAATCCATGCGCTTGATGACACCGTGGGCATGGCCAAGGTCGAAGCCATGCGCCAGCGCATTGCCCACATCAACCCCGACTGCGTGGTGACCTGCATCGAAGACTTTGTGGAGCCTAGCAACTGGCCCAGCATTTTGAATGGTGCTGACGTGAATGCCGTGGTGGACGCCTGCGACCAAGTCAAAGCCAAAACGGTCATGGCCGCATGGGCTATTCAACACAAAGTGTTGTTCATCACGGTGGGCGCTGCTGGCGGTAAGCGCTTGGCGCACAAAGTAGACATTGATGACCTGTGCAACACCAGCCACGATCCTTTACTGGCCAAGCTTCGTTACAACCTGCGCCGCGAGCATGGCGCTGCGCGTGATGGCAAGAAAATGGGCGTGGCCTGTGTGTTCAGCCGAGAGGCGGTCGCGTCACCTGATGCGAGTTGTGATGTTCAAGGCGATGGCTCTTTGAACTGCAGTGGCTACGGCTCTGTGGTCAGCGTCACAGCCACGTTTGGGCAGTGCGCAGCAGGATGGGTTTTTGATCAAATTTCTTCTCGCCCATTGCAGAAACCTTAAAAAATGCGTTATACTTTTAGGCTTCGCAGGATACGAAACTTAGGTTGAATATCAAGCGTGATGGGACCATAGCTCAGTTGGTAGAGCAGCGGACTTTTAATCCGTTTGTCGTGGGTTCGACCCCCGCTGGTCCCACCAAAAATCTTAAAAGGACTTAGAGAAATCTAAGTCCTTTTTTCTTTTTCGGACTACTATAGTCAAATTTTTTTTTAGTGGTGACACCATGCTACCTTTAGCGCACCAGATTAAGGCTGCAAATGTCTCTAGAGGTATTTCTCACTGTTGCTAATGTGATAAAATTGATTTTTTTTTAAAACTATGGAAATCCAAATGAAAAAAATCTACGCTCTTATTGCTGTTACGTGTGCTGCTATTTCTGGAAATGCCTTAGCCCAAAACGTTGGCTCCACGTATGGTGAAGTCGCCTATTCATCCGTCAAACTGAAAGATGTCTCTAGCGACAATTTGGGCACTTTCAAGCCAACAGCTACGCGCCTAACTTTTGGCACGGTTGTGGCTAACAATGTGGCACTTGAGGCTTATCTCTTGCAAGGTTTGTCTAGTGATTCAAAAACTCTAGCGAACAATGTCAATCTTGACATCAAGCTTGATACGTCTTACGGGGTCGCAATTCGCCCGTTCGTAAATATTAACGAGAGTTTAGAAGCTTATGCTCGACTGGGTACTCTTCGCGTCAAAGGCGAGGCTACAGCGCGCCTTGGCGCTTTCTCTGCTAGCGAAGACATCAGTACCTCACATACCTTGTATGGAGTTGGCGCTGGATACAAATTAAACAACCAATGGAAAGCAGTTGTCGATTACACAAAGTTGTCAACGAAAAACGAAACTAAAAGCTCTTCTGTTTCGATTGGTCTGCGTTACAATTTCTGATAAATTGTTTAGTGGTAACTTTAGTGGTTTCGATCGGCGCGCCCTAAACCCTATACGGCACTAGGTTTTCTGGATGGAGGGGCGGAATTCCGCTCTTTTAATCCGTTTGTCGTGGGTTCGACCCCCGCTGGTCCCACCAAAATAAAACTAGAAACACCTCATACGAACGTATGAGGTGTTTTTTTTCGTCCTTGAGAACTTAGGGACGTGGATTTTTTTTGCTGCCCACTTTTCCATTTAGATGCTTAAGGATTCATAAATTGTCAGAAATGTGCTTCATTCTGAGAAATTAATAAATTTGCTATTTGACAAATTGTCTGTTAATTCTCATAATGGTCATAGACATTTTCTAAGGAAGTACGCGTCATGGCCATTCATTCCATCGCTCAGGGCACAACACCAGTTACGTATACATATTCGGGTACACCTGGTGACGATACCTATATCGTGCCAATGACTAAGACAAATGCACAGTCTTTTTTGTTTGGAACGTACACAATTGATACGTTAGGAAGCGGCAACGACACGCTTGTATTCAAGGCTACGGATGTTTTCAGTGGTGCGACATCGCTGTTCTTCCCGCAGCTTGAGCTCTCAGCATCTAATTCGCCTGTTTGGACAGCCTACGACCAGCGTGCGAACCCTTTACGTATCGAGTGGAATTCATTTAACCAGGGTGATACTGGCAAGCTAGAAGTCTGGCACACCCAAACAGGCGCTACAACGCCTGTTTTGGCTGCAACGATTGACCATACCGGAACCTATATCGGAAACGGGGGGCTAGCAGCCAATTACGGAAATAAGACAGGGGCCATTTATTTCCAAGAAACGATCACTGAACAGCCGGGCTTTACTGGTTACATCAGTGATACCGACCGTTTGAATTTGGGTGGTTTTTATGTCAAAGACGGCTCAATGTTGAGCTCTATGCCCGTGTCGGGTGTCTTTGACGGAACGTCTGTCAATAGTTTGGCTTCTGGAGATTTTGATAAATTTATCTTTAACACCATCAGTGGTAAGTCGTCACTGTTTGGTCCAGCTAACCAAGATCTTCAAGCATTAGAAGCAGAAATTCAAATTGATGCGGGTGCTAATTTTGGTGACCGTAAGTATCTGAATTTGGCAGGCTCTTTGGGGGCGCCCGCTGCCTCACCCGCGACACCACCTGTTGCCACACCGGTTAACTCATACGTTCCCTATACATCTTTGGTTCCTGATGTCGAATACAAAGTGTCGATCGATTTGGCACTCAGCGCTGGTATCACTATCAAAGAGACAGATACTGGCGTTCGTAATTGGTGGGATGACGTCAACTACAGTGACTTGGGCATTACTGCTGACGGAAAGTCGGGGCTTGTCAACACTGGCCACCCTACAAGCCCGGTGGGTGTCGTGCTGACAACAGGTAACTTTACGGGTACAGGTAATTCGACCGCTACAGCCAGTTCGTACAGTCTAAACAGTGTCGTAAACAACGCCATTACGGTAGCTGCTGGGCATGGTTTTGCTGTGGGTGACACACTCATCTACAACGACAACAGCGCAACGATGGCTGGGCCGCTTTATAACGGTAATCGCTATTCAGTCACCGAAGTGTTGTCGGGGAACCAAATTAAATTGAGTTACCTGAATTCAGCTGGTCCGGAAGCTCTCCTGAGCTTTGCACCCGGTTATACGTTCAATTCGGGCGCTTCATTCAAAAAGTTGGGTGACTACGATGTCACTGTTTTACGCCAAACTGCCGGTGTAACCGACGTTTTTTCTGGGTTTGAGTCATTCCAATTGACGTCTGGCGCTGACACCATTAACTACACCGGTGGCGATGTATCAGTCTCGTCTGGTAAAGGTGATGACGTTTGGAACATTGGCGTCAATGAAAATTTTGGTTGGAATGAATTGCGCGTCACCAACGATAGCGCTTTGTTCAGTAATGGGACCAATGGTCTGTTCGTCAACCTATCAGGACAAACTAAATCTTGGAACGGTGTAGACCTCGCTTCAAATGCGAACACCGGAAAAATGCGTGACACTTTTGGAACGACGGATACGTTCAATTTTTCCAGCGGTGCCTCGTACAGTGATGATGTTCGGTTGAAATTTGAAGCAACTAATTTTTCTGATCGGTTCTATCTTGCCGCCGATGGTATGGGTAGAGTCTCCGAATACAGGATTGAAGGTTCTGGTGGTTACGATCAGTTCCATCTAAGCACAGCGGTGATGCCAAGTAGCTTAGCAATGCCTAGTTACATCACAACTAACAACTTGAATGGCTTGTTGTCTGGGCAAGGTTCGGCTTTTTTGGAGGAAGGGTCTAGGTTTTTTGAGTCGTCAAATTATAAAGTTAGCTTTTCAGCAGAGGGCACAGGGTCGGCCCAAAAGTTGGTTGCTACTCTCTATGACGTTGCTCAAATCAGTCTAGTTAATGCTTCTGGTGAGATTTCTGTTTCAGATACCAGTGGCTGGAGTGTCGGTGACACGGTGATTTACCGTGCTGGAACAGGCGCCGAAGGCGTCACTGGTTTGACCGATGGTATGCGTTACACAGTAGCGTCTGTCACAACCACTACCATGGCGACTCCCTCTAACGTCGCATCGCCTACCAACGGCACGGTTAAGTTGTCTGTCATGGGTGGCTCGCCAGCAAGTCCAATTGCACTCGATGCTGACGCACAAACTGCTGGTTCCTCTTTAGAGCACATTGTTTCTACAAATGGTGTGGTTGATGGTGTCAACAACTCTGGCACTGTGTCCGGTGGTTACGTCACGTTTGCTGACGATGTTGGGCAGTTCTCGCGTATGGCTATTCGGGTTGACGGAAAAATTACCGATCAAACCAATTTGTCTTTTTACGCGCAGAGCAATGTGGAGAAATTCGTAGCCGGTGAAGATTTTTATGGTGGCGATTTGGCCTCGAGCCAACAGCGTGCAGCTTTCTCCATCGATTATCAAGATCTGTATGACGATCAGTCTTCCGCTGTTGCGCGTACTGGTATTTTGTATGTCAACGGCATTGTCGACAAGCGTGGATTGGGTTTTGACCGATTGGTGGATTACGCCGAGTCAGCTTATGTAGGTGCACGTTCTTACTCGATGACCGCCTATAACGATATATTGGTTCAGACCGTTGGATCCACTGCTGTTGAGTTGACGCTAAGTGCTGCTGCTGGTCGTGACAAGATCTTCGTTGAGGGTGTCAGTTCTGATGTGAATCAGCGCATCGAGATCAATTTAGGTGATTACCAGTGGGGATCTCGCGACGGGGAGTATGACCAAGTTGAAATTGGTGTTTCCAAGCTCGCACAAAAGTATGGCAGTGTTCAATACATTGATGTGACCAATGCAGACAGCTCGGACTTGATCAAGTTCGTTGAAGCCGAAGGCTACACACTGGTCAAAAATACCGATTCTGCAATGCCAATGGCGACTAGTAAGAATTACGCCACTTACAGTATTTACGAAGGCGACTACGCAAGCAATAGCCCCACGCTTCCGCCTCAGCAGGCTTTGGTCATGCAGGTGAGGGTGACAGAAGACCGCTATTTCTCTGATTCCAACGCCGGTTACAACTCCTCTGCATACTATTCAAGTTGGGGCCAAATTACCTCTGAAGGCAAAACTATCACGGCCAATCCATCAGCCATCGCGATGACGGCCAATGCTGATGCAGCACTACTTTACGAGGACACTTCGACCACGCCCTATCTGATGGGTGAGGGCAATGACTATGTGGTGACCATGGGTGGAGACCAGGATATTGGTCTTGGTGGTGGGAATGACTTTTTATCCATTCGTAACTACGGCCAACAACTTTTTGTATCGGGTGGCGCTGGCGTTGACCAGTTGGGTATGGGGGGATCGTTTAGCCTATTGTCAGACGGTACCTATGTTTCTGACCAATGGAGCTTTGGCAGCATCGATGTGGCAAAAGCCAAAGAGTTCATGGCTGAGAAATACCCCACCTTGGCTGCTGCAACGGATCCTTTTGCTTGGGACTCAAGCCCATTGGACCGCGTGATGGTAGCGACCAATCGTTTTGATGGAACCAAAGTTTATTTCCAAGCTGAAGAATTAGGTTTCAGCAACGGTACGGTGAATTCGGGTAACTTCTTACCTCCGATTTCAGAAACTTATGACACAACCGCACGAAGCCTTACATACACTACTTTGTACGGTCGCTCGACCAATGACACGGTGAACTTGAAGGTCGCAGATGTGGACATGGCTTTGAAATACATAGGGTCATGGCTCAACTCAACGACGCTAGCACCAATCACAACAGGAAATGTTTTAGTTGGCTCACATGCCTTGGAGATAAGTGCGCAAGCTGCTGCAACCCCTTGGTTCACAGGTAATTCAGCGATCACCAATGCTGGATTTAAATTGGTTGACATTGAAAATATTCGCTTGTTTGACAACGCGGGTAAAGAAGTCACTGTGCGAGTTGCCGGTTCAAGTTCATATGAATCCGTCGATCAAGCTATGCAATACGCCAACCGTGGCGACGTGATCTTTGTGGCGGAAACCAAAGAGGGTGCTTTGACAGGAACAACCCGTGCAGCCGTGAACATGGACACAACAGTGTCTGTGTCTGGTGGATTGCGTGTTGCGTTTGAAGAGGGTGCAAACCGGACAGTCAACACTGCAGCCCAGTTGGTGGTGAACATGACGGGATCTGTGAAGACCAGCGTAACTGATTCAAGCTTCTTTGGATATAACTCAAACGCCTTGGAGGTGCTGGGTACTGCCAACGTCAACATCAACGGATCAGCGATCAGTGATCTGATTGTTGGTAACAAGGGAAATAACGTCATCTCTTCCTTTGCAGGAAATGACGTTGTTTTCGGTGGAAATGGTTCAGATATGCTGATCGGTGGCGTGGGCAACGATGTGTTGGTGGGCGGTTCTTCTCACCGGATCACGGCAACTCAGCACACACCTGACGACGGTGTGTTCAACGGGTTCAATTTATCTACGGATGCGTTCCGAATCAATAACGCGGCAGACTTTGAATTCCAAACGGGTGACAAGGTGATTTACAAGGCCGCTGGTGGAACGGGCATTTCGGTCGCGAATACCGCATTGACTGAAACAAGCTCGTTGTATGTGATCCGTGGTGGCATCAATGCCGATGGTAGTGTGGATGTGAAATTTTCTAATTCCGTGGCTAACGCTAAATTGGGTGTTGCGCTAGACATTACTTCAAACGGAACTGCTACGACGCACGGGGTGACGTTGGACAATGTGGCCTATGCAGCAGCCAATTTGGCCGGTTCAGACTACTTGTACGGTGGTAGCGGTAATGATCACTTGATTGCCAGCGGCGTGACAGGTTCATTGACGGTTGCGGGTGTTCGTGACAATCTGACCATGAATGGTGGTTCAGGCAATGACACCTTCACATTATTTGGCAACTCTGGAAAAATCAGCTTGTTCGGTGGTTCTGGTTCGGACAACTTAGAGGTCTTTAATAACTTTCTAGATGTTGTTGGCGTGAACAAAGCAGCTCGAATGGTTGATTTTGCTGCCGCTCAAGATGATGTTTTGTCTACCTTCAGTCAGACCGACCTCGGTGCAACGTCTGTTGAGGCAAGACTGAATTCAGGTGGTGTGACCTTAAGTCAGTTGGTGTCCCCTCCGTTGCCTGTTGTCAATGGCAGTGGCGAAAACGGTAACTACGAAGAAATTGACAATGAAGCCGTTGCTACATATCAGGTTGAAATTGCTGACTATCAATTAAGCATTGCAGACCTCATCAACCTCCATCAAGCGCATGCGGCCTGATGAGAAAGTGAGCAAACCATCCCACCTTGCTGCAACGTTAAGTCGCGGTAAGGCAATGTTGGTCTTGGTTTGTTCATTAGGGGCTGTATCGTTGGGTATTGCTCAAGATACAGTACCGTTAGGGGGAGGGCCCGAAAGGTCCAATTCCAAGCAGTTGATGGACAAACTCGTCAAAGAGCGTTCGTCCGGGTCGATGTCCGTGTTGAAGATGGCGGATTGGATCAAGCAGTCTGTGCAACTCGTGACGTTGACGCAAGGCCTCAACGATGTTGTTCGGTCGCCTCTATTGGAAGCTGTTACAGCACACCCGTCGTGGGAGTCTGCTGACATGGGGGTTGAGTATGCTCAAGCCAGTGCAGATGAGTCACGTTCTGCTTTGCGTCCTCAAATTTCGGGAGGTATGGATTACGGTACCAGAGCGAATGGTTCTAACCCGATTTCGCGATTACCAGCCAATTCATACACATCAACAAGTGCGCAATTAGCAGCGAAACAGTTGCTATACGATGGCGACTCAAAGTTCAATAGCTGGAAGTCTGCACAGAAAAAGGTCGAAGCCCAAACTGCCAGGTCTTACATTCAACGTTCAGAGTTGATGTTGTCCGTGCTTGAGGCGGCCATGAATCGACAGCGCTTTGAGATTCAGCGGTTATGGGTCAACAGTATCGAGGAACAACGCAAAGATACGGCTAGAAAGATCAGTCGTAGATTTGAGATGGGTTCTGGAACGATTTATGACATTGCACGTTCAGACATAAAGATCAACGATAGCCGTCTTAATTTGCAACAAATTGGGATTCAACTTAGCAATGCGAATACTGTGTTGCAAGAGTTCAATTTACCCGAAGACTTAGCCTTGCCCACAGTCTCTGAGCAAATTTCTTTTTCAAATGAACTACTGGATCAATTGCTGAGTGAGCATCCATTGATGATGGAAGCCCAAGCATCCATCATGTCCTCAGAGTTGGATGTTGCCGCGGCAAAGGCCAGTCAAATGCCAGTGATACAACTGGAATTATCGAGGACGGATCGGTCCTTTGAAGGAATAAGTGGAAAAAGCGCCGATTATTCAACATTAGTTACATTGACTCATAACTTCTACTCGGGTGGATCCAGTACTGCGCGGATGTCTCAAGCCGTGGCTCGATTAGGGCAGGCGCGTTCTGATCTGGAGTCGAAGAAAAAGGGACTGAGAACTGCATTTCTTCGCTCGGTGAGTGAAGCGAATAATGCCCATGCCTCCTTGGGTCTAAGAAAAGTAGGGGTAGAGGCTAGCTCGGCATCATTTGCAGCCACTGTCAAATTGTTTGAAGTCAGCCGTGGTTCATTGCAAGACTTACAAAGGGCAGAGGATGAACTTTATGTCAACGTCAAGCAGCTCATTGATAATTGGTTTGATGCCTCTATCGCTTATTACCGCTATTTGCATGTCACCAATACACTCACAACCCATTTGCTTAAACCTCAAAATTCATTTGTGGATAGCTTAAAGCCTGTTTTATGACCAGTGTTCTAAGGTCGGGAGCTTGGTTTTGGGATGAAATCAGAGCACAGAAAAAACTGTATCAATATGCAGCATTGGCATCATTATTAGCCAATATTTTTGCATTTAGTGTCTCGCTTTTCTCTATGGTGGTGTATGACCGAATACTGCCGAATGGAGCCATTGATTCATTGGTATCTCTATTAACTGGGGTCGCAATCCTATTGTCACTTGATTTTTTGGTGAGGCAAATTCGTTCAGAGTTGCTTGATGTAGCGGGGAAAAAAATAGACATCGTTATTTCTACTAAATTGTTTAATGAGATCATCCTGCGCGAGTCTGGGCAAGGCCAAAATGGCTCTGGTGCTAGTGCGTCTATTGTGCGTGAGTTTGATTCTTTAAAAGAGTTTCTGGCATCCGCAACAATTACTACATTTGTAGATATCCCATTTTCATTACTTTTTTTGTGGATGATCTTCTTGTTGTCCGGGTATCTGGTGCTGGTGCCATTGGCATCCATCGCCGTGCTTTTGGTCTTGGGGTGGTTGTCACACCGATTGATGCGAGATTCAGCCAAAAGCATGCAGGGTTTGGGTCATGGCAAGCAGTCAATCATGTTTGAGTGCTTGGGTGCTAAAGAAACGATCAATTGTTTGGGTAAGGATGATTTCTTTATTCATAAATGGACCGACGCCACTATGGCTCAAAATGAGCAGGCTATTCATTCCAAAAGCGTTTCTAACCGTGCGACGAATTGGGTTAATTTCATCACTCAGATCAATCAAATATTGTTGATTAGTGTGGGCGTTCTAGTGACTTCATTGACCGGCTCATTGGTTGCCGCGACTTTGATGGCAGGCCGCGCAATTGCACCGTTTTCGCAAGTGGTGAATCTTTTGACCCGACTCTCGCAGGCGATTCAAAGTTACAAATCAATCAGTCAAATTTTGGAGCGAAAAACCACGATTGGCCAGGGTGGTACGGTCGATGCCGCACGTGTTTCAGATGGTCTGACTTTTGAAAATGTAGGTGTTGCTTATGCGGGAGCAAAAAATGCCACCGTTGAGAATTTGACTTTGCGGATTGAGCCCGGGGATCGTGTTGCCATTTTAGGTAAAACAGGCTCTGGCAAGACCACTCTAATTCGAGCGCTGCTGGGGCTAGTTCCCTTGACCTCTGGTCATATTCGATGGGGTGGAGTTGATATTCAGGATTTTGATCGGTCAAGTTTTATTTCACGATTTGGTGTTTTACTACAAGAAACCCATTTGTTCAATGATTCAGTTGCTCGCAATATCACGCTGCAATCGGGTTTGATCGATGGTGAGAAGATCATGGCTGCTTGTGAAAAAAGTGGTTTTAGTGAAGTACTAAATAAATTACCAGACGGTCTCAGCACTGAAATCGGTGAAGCTGGAAGAAAGTTATCCGGCGGTCAGCGGCGACTCTTGGCCTTAGCTAGGATGCTTTACGAAGATAAATCACACATCATCATGGACGAGCCTACATCAGGCTTGGATCAAGCGACTGAAATGCATGTGATCGAAAAATTGGCCAGTTGCTTAGCAGGAAAGACAGTTTTGTTTGTGACGCACAGGCCGGCGCCATTGCGTTTAGCAACCAAGATTGCAGTCGTTGAAAATGGACGATTGATCGAATTTGGGCCGCGTGATCATGTCATTCAAAAGCTTCAAGCACAGGCTGCCAGCCAGAAGGTGAGTGCTTGATGGATGATGAAAAATATGTCATGTACGGTCGAAGACTAGTACTGATTGCTCTTTTGACTGCAGGCTTGATTGCCTGGATGGCATTTGGCAAGATGGACGTTGTTGCCAATGCAGAAGGACGTGTAGTTACTTCTGAGCATGTCAGCACATTACAAAACTTAGAGGGTGGGATCATCACCGAGATATTGGTCAAAGCAGGTGATCGTGTGAAGCAAGGTGAATTGCTATTTCGCCTGAATTCAGTTCAATACAGCAGTGATCTTGAAAGTTCTAAAAAACAAAATAGTACATTAAAAGTTCGTGCCATCAGATTAATGGCCGAGATCAACCAGCATCCACCACGTTTCGATGTGGAGCTTTCTAATCTCGTGCCTGAAGTGATTAAATCTGAATTGGCCGAATACGCTATTCGACAAGAGAAGATCTTGCAGTTATCTCAATTCGTTAAACTTGCTGAAAAAGAATTCGCGATGATCTCGGCTTTGACCAAAGAGGGACTGGAGCCGCAAACTGAGTTGATTCGTTCTGAACGTACGCTGGCTGAGCGAAAACAAGCGCTCAGGGAGCAACGCGAGGCTGCTTTAGCTGAATACAACCGAATTTCAAGCGAAATCAAGGTGAAAGAGGATGCCTTGGTTAGTTTGGGAGATAAGGTGCGTCGAACTGATATTTTTTCGCCGATTGATGGTCTCGTTGGTCGGGTTTTCATGACCACGCCTGGTGGTGTTGTAAAACCTGGTGATGTTCTTGTCGAAATCGTTCCTCAAGAGGGGCCAATGATCATTGAGGCCAAACTCAAGCCTTCCGATGTGGCATTTGTTCTACCTGGGATGAAAGCCAAAGCAAAAATCACGGCTTATGACTACGCTCTTTTTGGGACTTTTGATGCGACAGTTAAGTCAGTGTCTCCGGACGCTATTTCGAACGAAAAGGGCGAAAGCTTTTATACAGTTCGGCTAACTAGCACTGAGAAAGTTCTAGACAAGCTTGGCAAACCTTTGGAAATTCTTCCCGGTATGGTCGCGCAAGTCGGAATTGTTACTGAGAAGCGTACTTTCTTCAATTACCTTTTTAAACCATTCACTGACATTACTTCAAATTCATTCAAGGAGAGATAGATGCAAAATGTTTATGCCGATACGGTGGTGTCTGCCCAAATCATCAACGGTGTTGTCCGATTTAGATTCGGTACGTTACGTCCTGCCAACGATCAGGACCCTAAGTCAGTTGCGCCAACAGAGACAGCAGAGTTGTTTTTGCCGATCAGTGGCTTTACGGATTTGGCAAATACATGCAACAAAGTTGCAGCTGACTTGCTCGAAAAGGGATTGTTGAATAGAGGGGGTGTAGATCCTAAGGCATCTCAACCCGAGAACTAAAGCCCTTTAAGGTGCTTCTTAACCTTAGAAAGCCAAGAAAAAAGAGCCACATCCTGCCAAAAGCAGATGGGGGTCTTGCACTCGCTTTGCTAAGTGTTATGTTGCTGGAGGGGTGTTCAACAATTTATAGTCCATCCTCGGGGGTGCGTGCATCTGCAGATGCTTCAGATCCCTCTCTGGACCCCATAAAACCGACTACGACACCGCCAGTAGGGCCCGCAGACAATCCGTCTGCAGATACCTTGACGCCCGCCATCAAGGGCCGTGCCATCAACGGCTATCTGGTCAACGCACTTGTTTTTCAAGATGCCAACAAAGATGGAATGTTGAGCCTAAATGAAAACATTGCGCTGACCGATGCCAGCGGTAATTTTTCTCTGCCTGGCTCATCTCATGGCGACTTGATTGTCAAACCAATCAATCTTTTGTCTGATGCGGAAAAAGCCGACGGTCAATCGCAGTTGCGTGCTATTGGATTGATCAATCCAGATTTTTTGTCCACTTACTATGAGTCATCTTCAGGAGTAAGAAAAGACTTCAAAGGGCAACTCGAAATTTCGGGTTCCATGTTGAGTTCAGAGGTCAACATCACACCTTTGACGACGCTAGTAAATGGTTTGGTTAGCTCTGGACAATTTGACCTTAGCACTGCAAATGAAAAGGTCACATCTTTGTTTGGTATGGCATCGACAACCGATTATGTGGCGTTGTCAGCGGCAAGTTCAGCCCAGCAATCACGACAAGGCGAGGCTTTACAAAATAAAGCTGTTGCACTATCGAATTTACTGACAAGTACATTTTCATTTTTTGACGATAGTTTAAGTAACCAGGCTTTGTTGCAAATGCTAGCCCTGACGGTTACGCAGAGGCTTGAAGATTTTGCATCGAGCCCAATGGGCCAAGTTGATATTTCAAGTTATTTGGCGTCCTCAGCTGATATCAAATCAATTTTGTTGGAGATCGGCAAGGAAAGTGATTTAGAGATCAATTTAGCACTGTTGGGTTCGGTAGTCGACAATTTGGTCTCAACGAACTCATCATTTATTGACGACGAGCTTATTCGATTGACTGAGGATACTGGGGTATCTGGAATCGATCACATCACATCGAACTGGCAATTAACCTTGCCTACTTTAGATGCTTCAAAGACTTACGAATTTGGTATTGAACATCGTCTTGTTGGGCAAGATGAGGCGTGGTTACCCAGCAGTTGGTTTGGTGCGATGGAAGATTTGGATATTACCCAAGGCGTAAATACCATTTTCATCAAGCCTCAAGACGCACCAAACGGTGAAATTGTTCGAATTGCTTTCCAATTCGACAACCTTGATCCCTTGCTATCAACCGTCGCAGGAGCCGCTCCAATAGAAACATGGATATCACCCTATTTTCTTCCGGACGACAATGCATACACAGCCGAAGTCAAACTAGTTGATGAATTTTTCCTCGCCGAAGCAGAGGTGGATGGTCAATTGCTCCCTCAATATCAGTTGGTTCGTGCTGATAGTGCAGGGAAAATTCCTTCAGTGGATGCTGAAGCTTGGTTGGATTTTGCCAATATATCCTCGCGTACATCTGCTAATGGTGTTGATATGCGTTTGTACTATCGGCAGATGGATTTGGCGGGTAACTTCTCCGAGGCTTCTCATTTCGACTTTATTTATGACAATGTCAAACCGCAAACTTTGTCTTCTGAAGATGTTTCTTTGCAAATTGATTCAGGTATCTATGGCTATGACAGATACACATCGAATCTAAATTTGGAGGCTCTGGAATCAAAGTACGCTACTCTTTTTGACGAGTCAACTGTCATGACTTTGGGGCAGTGGATTCAGTCAGGACAGTCGGTGAATCAGGCATCGTTTGACGAGCAACCAGATGCCCCCACACTCGATGGGCGCTACACCTTTGTCACATTGCAGGTCGACCGCGCAGGTAATTTTTCAGAATTACTACAACTCGACTATGAACTTGACACTCAAGCGCCAGAATGGGGAATGGGATCTGGTTTGATGCTTGATAACGGCCATGCATTGCCTTTACTCAATTACGATCGCTCGCAAGAGTCTTTAAATGAGTGGATTCAGTACAGGATGGTTGACCTCACGTTGCCCGTCGCACAACAAAATTTGAGTCCTTGGTTAAATATTAATACAGTTATAAAGCCAGGATCATATGATTTGTATTATCGGATGATCGATCGTGCCGGAAATTCAACTTCTTCACAGTATGCCGGAGCAGTCAATATTGACAATACTGCGCCAGTAGTGACAGTGCAAGATGGTGATAGATTAAGTAGCTTGGGATTGCCTGAAGTTGTGGGCTGGCTAAAAAATCATACGTTCGTTCAAAGTGAAACCTCAGTTGATTCGAAAATAGCTTATCAAAAAAACTCCGCCAATACGGATTTGTCACTGACTCATTTTTATGTAACAGCGGTGGACTCATATCGCAATGTGACATCCCCTTGGAGTGTTGCGGTATTGAATGACGATGTGCTTCGTAGGGAATTTATCGTTACTGACAGCTCAAGTTTTTTAGTGCAGGCCGAGGATCACCAGGCAACAGATTTTCTTTTAAATGCATCAACTGAAAGTTTAATTGCCATTGGTTCTGATATGTCAGACAAAGTAAACGCTTTGGATGTGGGGGATATCTTCATTGGCCTTGGGGGCGGGGACTTGTCAGTTATTGATACTTCTCTTGATGTAACAGGCTTGGCATTTTTGAATGAATCAGAAACTCAATTTTTCATCGATTCTTTTGGTGATAATTTGGCTGCAGAGCAATTGCAGCGACTTGTTTCTACGCCTATTCTTAAAGCATATTTAGAAGATAGCAATGATCCTGACGCTAGTGGCATAGCTATTTTTCAATCTCAATTTGCGCAATACACATCAGGATTGTATTCTGAATACTTAATGACGCAGTGGAATCCTTACCTTGAGAAATGGTTCATTGATTTAGGAGCCCATGACGACAATATGTATTTCGGTGGCGATGCGATGAATGTCATTGGTGGCGCTGGCTCTGATTTGCTGCAAGGGGGTGGCGGTAACGACTATCTCGTTGGCGGACCTAGTTCTGCCAATGGCGCAGACATATTGCGCGGTTTTGCTGGAAATGACACCTTGGTTAGCGGTGACTATCTGTTTTACAGCCATGGCATTGCAGTCTTGGAAGGCGGAAGCGGTGATGACACATTAATTGCTGGCAATGGAAGTTCGCAATTAAGAGGAGATGCAGGGGCGGACTTATTTGTTATCGCTCCGATCAAGGGCTCAGCAGCGCCCATTGATGTGGAAATACTTGATTTTTCCCCTGGTGCAGACTTTCTCCATTTTGTTGGATTACAGAAAGACGATGCGATGAAAGGCATTTTTGTAGACCTTGCAAATGGCAATGTTGAAATTGACTTGGTATCGTTGCTTGGTCCAGATAGCGCTCCTTATGGATCTGTTCTGACTTTGTTTGGCCTGGGTACTGATGGGTTGCAGCCCGAGACAATTGCCGAAAGTTGGTTCAGTTATTCGAACAGTGAAACTTTTAATTGGTCGGATTTGTCCATCGATACCATCTCTTGGTCTTAAGCATATTGTTGCGATCGTATATTCCTACATTTCATAAGAAATACGATTAATGTTATGTAAAGTATTTGTGTATTTCAAAAACGCCACAGGGGAGTAGACCCGATATTTCCCGGGCGTTTTTGAGCTTGCCACTGACAAGTGACATAAAGAACATGGCCAATGATGAAGTATTGGCTTGTTGATTAAGCCATGGCATGATTGCCAGAGAGATAGCTGGCGTAGTTGTCGGTCAGTTGGTTGTAGGCGTCGGCGGCTTCACCAAACTTATTTTGTTTTTGCAGGAGCCAGCCGTAGTTAAACCAAGCCACGTGTTTACGATCGTCTTTGCCGTACTGTAACCATTGCCGATACAAGTCGATCGCTTCTTGATATTGGCCTGATGCCTGTAGCATGTCGGCAGCTTGCGTGAGTTCGTCTAGGGTGAAGCTAGTCAGCTTAGCGCCTGATAAGTGATGGTTTGACATGGGGTTCTCCTAAAAATGTCGGTCCGTGCCACTAACAAGCATAATCTGTGCCAGCAAATAATTGACATGTGTAACTTAAAAATATGAAAAGCAGAACGTTATTTTTTGCGGCGCTGTTTCCAATCGCATTTACAGCCAATGCCGCTGAATTGAGCATATTTGACGAGGTTCGCGCCCAATATCAGTCATACAAAGACCCAACACGCATCTCTTATCTGTACAACCGCTGCGCCGCCTTGCAGCTCAATGTCTCGGCCTTGTTGGCGCGTAAGGGTCAAGCCCAAGGGGCCAAAGATTTTGAAGCTTTGGCGCAGCACTACATGGTGTTGTCTGAGGCCAATGAGCGGGAAATTGATAAAAAACGTGGTCTAAAGAGCAAAGACACCATGAAAACGGTGCAACGCAATGTGGCCACTGTCTCTGAGGCTTACAGCAAGCGCCTCAAAGCCAACTTTTCCAAACGCGGTGAATACATAGTTGGCGATTCGCAGCTAGAAGCAGAGCTTTCCGAATGCAATATGCCCGATGTTTTTAAGAAAAAGGCCCTTGCTGACTAGATGCTCTTCGCTAAGCGCTATGCTTAGCACTGCTTCAGGGGTTTGATTTCAGGGGGTCATTTATGCGCCGCACATCATTTTTTGCCGCTGTTTTCGCAATTTCTGCGGGTTGTGCCATTGCTCAGCAGCAGCCCCAACTCCCTACCTACGATGCCGGCGCCTTAATGCGCCAAACCGAGCAAAACATCAGGCAAACCCAGCTCCAACAGGCCGCAAAACAGCGCGCTACGCTTGCGCCTGCGGCGGTTTTGACCGAATCCACGGTAGTCACCGCCGAGCGTTTCAAGTTCAATGGCAACCAGCGCCTCAGCACCGAGCAGCTACAGGCTGTGGCTGTTGCATATGCCAATCGACCGCTGAATCAGCAAGATTTGCAGCACTTAACTGACGCTGTTTCACAGGAATACCGCAAAACAGGCTGGTTGGTGCAGGCCTATATCCCACGCCAAAACCTGGCTGGGCCGGAGCTAACGGTTCAAGTCGTTGAGAGTATCCCTCCAATTAAACCCTAGCGTTACTTTCTCAAAGCTAGATAAATCGAGGTCTAGCGTCATAAAGCCAGCGCAAAGCTCGATAAACCGTCAATAAAACGGCAAGGCACGGAACTTGCATTAACTCAGCCCTTATGGTTGATTTAGTTCTCGTTTTGTGAAAATAACTCGCTCGCGAATCATTGCTGCGACGGTGTTCCTGTGCCTTTTGGGCGGGTCGTTAGATGTCTACGACCCCGTTTTGCCCAAAGACGCAGGCACTGTGCTGCGCGCGATCGAAGACAAAACAGAACTCCCCGTCACCGACTGGGTTGAAGCCATCACAGGCAGCCGCATTGCCGGTGCAGCGCCCAAAGCCAAGGCTCAAAAGCCTGGCAGCAAAGACTTGGTCGATGCTGCGATGGACAAAATGCTTGAGCAAAAAGAGGTCGAGCAGGCCGCCCAAGCCCTCATTACTCTCAAAAATATCAAGTTCCAAGGCGTCACGATTCTGGGCGACATGGAGCTTCGCGGCATCGTCGAGCCATTCATCAACACCCCCATGACGTACGAGCAAATGCTCGAAATCGGCATGGTGGTTGAGCAGTACTACCGCAAAAACAACTACTTAGCTCGCGCCATCTTGCCCCCACAAGACCTGACTGACGGGGTTTTGACGGTCGACGTCATCGAATCGGTGTTCTCCAAAGTCGAGATCGAGCAAGAGCTGGCCGACCTGCCAAACACCCAAGCCCACGTTGAAGCCATCATTCAAGCCCAGCAGCCCACGGGCGAGCCACTAAATAGCAAGTCACTTGACCGCGCCTTGGCTTTGGCCAATGAAATACCCGGCATGAGCGCCCAAGGCTCATTGCGCCAAGGCCGCGAAGCTGGCGAAACCGAGCTTTTGCTCAAGCTCTACCAAGGCCGCACCCGTCAAACCGAGCTGTCTTTTGACAACGCGGGCTCACGGTCGACCGGTGTTCAACGCCTGATGGCCACCCTGACATGGTTCAACCCCAACGATTTGGGCGATTTGCTCAACCTCGTTGCCGTTCACACCCAAGGCAGCGACTACGCCCGCCTGGCCTACAGCGTGCCTGTGGGCGTTGAAGGCTGGCGTATGGGCATGAACGCCTCGGTCATGAAATACGAAGTCGTCAAGGGCGAAAAAGGCGTGGAGGGCGCCTTTGGTAAAGCCGTCACGCAAGGGCTGGAATGGCTCTATCCCTGGATTCGCAGCGACAACAGCAGCGCCACTGTGGCTTTGACGGCCGATCTCAAAGAATTCAAAAACTTCTCAGACCGAAGCATGCTGACGTCGGACTACCAGTCCAAAGTCATGGCCGCGCAGGTATCGGGTTTCTACCGCGACCTTGACCCAGGCGGCGGTACGGGCACGTATTCAGTCCAAGTCAGCCATGGCGAGTTAGACCTTGATGGCTCAACCGCCAGCCAACGCGGCATGGACCGAACGGGTCCGCAAACCGACGGCCCCTTTAACAAACTGCGCATCAACACGACGTGGCAGCAGCCTATCACCCCAAGTACGTCCACATTTGTCTCGTACACCCGCCAATTGGCGGATAAAAACCTTGACTCCTCCGAGAAAATGCAGCTCGGTGGCATGAATGGCGTGCGCGCCTATCCCACGGGCGAAGGCTCGGGGTCCGATGGGCAGCTGGTTCAGCTTGAACTGCGGCACAACTTAGACAACGGCATCAACCTCACCGGCTTTTACGACTGGGGTATGGTCTGGCAGTACCACGACACGATGTTCCCGGGCGCGCCCAAAGACAACGACCTCATTTACCGTGGCTTTGGCGCCAGCATTGGCTACACCACCAACGATGGCATGACCATCAAAGCCACTTGGGCCCGTAAACACGGGCACAACCCCAACCCCACCCAAAGTGGCAACGACCAAGACGGCACGCGCGACCGCAACCGTTATTGGCTCCAGTTGAATCTGCCTTTCTAGCGCATGAAACCTTTGCGCCAGAAAAATCCTCACGGATCGCTATCAAGAAATCCTTCGCCATTCCGAATCGGAATGGCAATGCCGCGCCTTGTAGAAACACGCCCCTTCGATTCAGACGTTATTCGACGTCTGGGTGCCAAGCCGCGCGTATCTATTAGTGTGTTGGCCAATCTTCTAGGCGTGGTGGGTCTGTTTTCTGTGCCAGTTTTGGCTCAAACCACCGGCACCACACCATCTTCCGTGGCGGCCAACCAGCTACCCACGGGCGGCCAAGTGGCCGCAGGGCAAGCCACCATCAGCCAATCGGGCAACACGCTCAACATCAACCAAACCAGCCAAAGGGCGGTGGTGGACTGGAGCACCTTCAACGTCGGCAAAGACGCCACGGTCAACTTCCAGCAGCCCAATGCCCAGTCAGCCACGCTCAACCGCGTGATGGATAGCCAGCCCAGCCACATCTTTGGCCGCATCACAGCGCCTGGGCAGGTCATTTTGGTTAACCCCGAAGGTGTTTACTTTGGCAAATCGTCCAGCGTAGACGTGGGCGGTCTTGTGGCCACCACGCACAACGCCACCAACCAAGAGTTCATGGATGGCCAACTCAAACTGGCCCGAAATGGCGCCACAGGCAAAGTCGTCAACGAGGGCGAACTCCGCGCTGCGCTGGGCGGCTACATCGCTTTGCTTGCGCCCGAGGTGCGCAACAGTGGCGTCATCGTGGCCAACCTTGGAACCGTGGCCTTGGCCGCAGGTGAAACCTTTGAATTGAAGTTTGACGGCAGCGGCCTGCTAAACCGAGTGGTGGTGACGGCTGCCAGCATCAACACCTTGGTAGAAAACAAACATGCCATCAAGGCGTCGGGCGGCCTGATCATTCTGTCGGCCCAAGCCGCCAGCCGCTTGCAAAGCGGTGTGGTCAACAACAGCGGCACCATCGAAGCCGCAGGCTTGGTGCGCCGTGCAGGCCGCATCTTGCTAGAAGCCAGTAGCAGCATTGTTAACAGTGGCACTATCAAAGCAGATGCCACCGCCGGTATCAACGGCGGACCAGCCGGCACTGTCACAATGACAGCACCTGATGTTCAAAACAGCGGCACGTTATCAGCCACTAACTTAGCGGCAAATTCTTTCCCCGAAGGCGGCAGCCTAGCGGCAGAAAATGGCCGCATCAGCATTCAGGCCCACACCTTTACCCAAACCGCCACCGGTTTGTTGAATGTGTCGGCCGTAGCTACGAATGCAGGCACCATCGACATTGCAGCCGCACAGGCCATGTCGGTCAGCGGCCGCATTTTTGCCAACGGTGTGGTCAACGACCCTGGCCAAATCGTGGCCAACGCATTGGGCGGCACCATCCAGCTGCAAACCAGCAGCCGCGCCGATCTAACCACCGTTGTGCTGGACGCATCGGGCGAGGGCGGCGGCGGGCGCATCCATATTCAAGCCGACGGCGTGCCTGCGCCAGCAAACAACCCAGCAAACCCAGCCCAAAGCCCTGTTAAAGGTGCGGTGCTACTCAGCACCAACACCGTCTTGCGCGTCAACAGCTCCCGTGGCCAAGCTGGCCGCGTGGAAGTGGAGGGCGACGACATCACCCTAGACACCGGCACCTTAGTTGAAGCCAAAGGCGCCACCAAAGGCGGCACCGTGCTGATCGGCGGGGACTGGCAGGGCGGCGGTACGATGCGTCAAGCTACCACTGTGACCATGAGTGCCGACAGCACCATTGACGCCAGCGCCACTGATAACGGGGATGGTGGCAAAGTGGTGCTTTGGAGTGCGATTGACAACGTCAGCTCAGTCACCACGGCTTACGGCACGATCAACGCCATGGCAGGGGTCAATGGCGGTAACGGCGGGCGTGTCGAAACATCTGGGCATTTCCTGCATGTTGACGGTGTGACCGTTGATGCCAGCGCGGCCAACGGGCAGGGCGGTGAATGGCTGCTAGACCCGTACAACATTTCTATTACTAGTGGCAGCAACAACAACTTCAATACATCCAACGCAAGCGGTACGAATACCTATGACCCCACGTTTGACAGCTCGGTCATCAACGTAGGCACGATCACCACTGCGCTCAATGGCGGCACCAGCGTCACCGTGACCACTGGCTCGGGTGGTGGGCAGTTGGGTGACATCATGGTCAATGCGGCCATCACTTCAACCTCATCAACGGACGTGCGTTTGAGGCTGCAGGCCGCCAACTCCATCATTGTGAACAGCGCCATCTCCGCCACGGGCAGCGGTAAGTTGAACGTGGAGCTTGATGCCGACAACGACAACGGCACCCGTAACGCGGGCGGTATTGTGCTTTTGGGCGCCAACATTTCAACCAATGCTGGCTACCTCAGGTTTGGTGGCACGGCCTCTGGCGGCTCTACCGGTGGCGACTTGTATGTCGACGGCGGCTCTAACGCCATCTCGGTCAATACCTCTGGTGGTGCGGTGACGGTTTCTGGTCAGCTCATTGTGGCCACCAGCCACGCATCTGGCTTCAGCATCAACAGTGGTGGCGGAAATGTCACCTTAAGCAGCAGCATTGACAGCGGTAACAGCTACACCTTTGTCAGCATGTCGTCGGGCGGGTCTTGGCTACAGGCGGCGCAAGATGCCAAGAACGGCACCAACGGCGGCGCGGCTGCTGGCAATAGTTACCTAATTAGCATTACTTCAAAGCTGGAAAACTCCATTGCCACCTACAAGACCGGCTACC
>JACCDV010519120.1_pt1 | contig 21940 bp, 19 predicted proteins | sample 7446131 | NCBI WGS metagenome assembly JACCDV01 (sample SAMN15323448, study PRJNA562643) | freshwater metagenome | isolation source: river surface water | place: USA:Blue River Watershed | collected 2017-08-17
AATATGATGATGTTGAATCGTCGCACTGGTTAGCAAGCGCCATCGAAGCGGCAACTCAGCCAAGACCGAAGCTTTTTCGAAGCTCTATCGCGGTTAATGGAACTATTCCTGCAACCAACGATCAAAAGGTAGTTGATGAACTAGTCGCTTCTTATCCAGGGGTAAAAACCTACAAAGTTAAGGTTGGCGATAATCTCAGTGAAGACATCTTTCGTTTAGCAAGAATTCGATCGCTTGGCCGTAAAGTCAATATTCGCATCGATGTAAATGGACTTTGGAGTGTTGAGCAAGCCCTTACCAATCTATATGCATTCTACGAAAATGTAGGACCGTTTGAGTATGTAGAGCAACCGTGTGCGACTTTAGATGAGTTACGTGAACTCAAGAGCAAAATTCGAATTCCATTAAAAATTACAGTCGATGAAGTGATTCGAAAATCACCAGATCCATTTGCACTGGACTTGCAAGGTGCCGCAGACATTGTGATGCTCAAAGTTCAACCACTTGGTGGAATCAAGAGAGCTCGTGCAATCGCAGAACATCACAAGTTGCCTGTTGTGGTTTCCAGCGCACTCGATAGTGCGGTTGGAATTAATTACGGTCTGACACTTGCCGCTACTTTCCAAGATTTAAACTTTGATTGTGGTCTCGCGACAGGTTCTCTATTGGCTAAGGATGTCGCTCATTTACCAATTGTCGATGGAATGATGCAGATTTCTGAGTTTGAGCCACAATTAGACGGATTAGATGTGGCACCAGATCGCTTTGAATGGTGGAAGAATCGGATTATGAGAACCGCGGAGCTTTTGAAGTGAATAACTCAACCTCCTTAGCTCGCGTAGTAGTACGTCAAATAATTGAATCTGGAATCACCGATGTTGTGATTTCACCTGGATCACGTAATGCGCCCTTGTCTTTAGCATTCTTTGCAGCTGCTGAGAGAGGTTTGATCACAGTTCATGTGCGCATCGATGAGCGAACCGCAGCATTTTTTGCCTTAGGAATTATTAAAGCAACTGGCAGACCTGTTCCAGTTGTCTGCACGAGTGGAACTGCTGTCGCTAATTACCATCCAGCTGTTCTTGAAGCACACCACACAAACGCACCCTTGTTAGTTTTGACCGCAGATCGCCCAGCGATGTTGCGTAAGACAGGAGCAAATCAAACAACTGAACAGGCACGAATTTTTGGCAAAGCGGTGCGCTACTTTGCAGATATTGATGGCCCTGTTTATCCGATGGAGCTACCGCTTGATAGTTTGCGAATAGGGCCAGTGCACTTAAACCTTCAATTTGATGAACCTTTACTTCCAGATGATTCCTCGGATTGGGTTTCCGAAATCGTAGTAGCTCCAAAAAATTTCGTAACACGGTCAAAGCCCGGAACCTTACGTTTAGTTGGCGCACGAGGAGTAGTTGTAATTGGTCATGATCGTGCTGGATTAAGTGTCGAGGAAATCACCGAGTTCACCAAGGTTCTTGGTTGGCCAGTCATCGCTGAAGATCCGTTGTCATTTCCAGATGCGATCGCACATGCATCAATCTTTTTAACATCACAAGAAATACGAAGCACTTTAATCCCACAGTCTGTTTTGGTAATTGGTAGAACAACGCTGTCTCGTTCCATTAACGCCTTTATCAAATCAAGCCCAATTCAGTATGTGGTTGATCCACGGACCGCAACTGTAGATACAGATCGACAGGCAGATCGCATCTTCACATCGCTTCCTATCTTGCAAGGAGTTATCCAATCCGATGACTGGATCGCAACCTGGAACAAAGTTGCCGAACGCACCAAGAAATTAGTCGCATCTCTTGATGGTTGGAATGAAGCTGTAATCGCACGAACTATTGCCGCTGGAATTCCTAATGAAAGCGCAGTATTTGTCTCATCTTCACGACCAATTCGTGATTTGGAAGGTTTTGCTCTTCCACGTGGCGGTGTGGATACATATGCCAACAGAGGATTAGCTGGCATTGATGGAAACATTTCAACTGCGCTTGGAATTGCCTACGCACATAAATCTACTATTGCAATCCTGGGAGACCTTTCATTTTTGTATGACTTAACAGGATTGATCAATAAAGAAGATATCAACTGTCGCATCATTGTCATCAACAATGATGGTGGAGGAATTTTCTCGACCTTGCCTCAACGAGGTGCACATGGATTTGAAACTGTTTTTGGAACACCTCACGGGTTGAAGCCCGCAGAGATTGCAAAAGCCATGGGAGTACCTGCAAAAGAGATTTCGAGTATCAAAGAGCTTGAAGCTGAGATCAAAGCACCAATTTCTGGAGTCAGTGTTGTTGTGTGCAATGTTCCAAATCGCGAAAGCAATGCAGATAATCTCAAGACAATTTATGAGTCTTTAAACTCTATGTAAGTGCGCTCCGCATTGGAGTGAATTTTGCATAAGTCTCGGCTAGCTCAACATCTGGATCTGAACCATCGACGATTCCACATCCTGCAAAGATTCGAATGGAATCTCCATTGATTTGTCCGCATCGTAAAGCGATACCTAATTCGCCATCGCCTGCCGCATCGATCCAACCCACTGGCCCTGCGTAACGTCCGCGGGACATTCCTTCAATCTCGGCAATTAGCTGTGCTGCTTGCGGGCGTGGAGTGCCGCAGACCGCTGCAGATGGATGAAGTTGTTCCAAGATAGTAAAGGCATCTACATGTGAAAGTGTTTCAACTAAAGCACCTGTTACATCGGTTGCAAGGTGCATGACATTTGCAAGGTGTAACACAAAGGGAGATTCAGGAACGTTGGTCGAAGAGCAAAACGGTTCAATCGCTTCTGCAACAGATCGCACCGCATACTCGTGCTCTGCTAAATCTTTAGAAGAACGTGCAAGTGAGCCTGCCAGAGCAAGGTCTTTCGCATCATCTCCGGTCTTGCTGATCGTTCCTGCAAGAACACGTGATGTAACCATTCCGCGAGAAAGGCGAAGCAGTAACTCAGGTGTTGCACCAACTAAACCCGAAATAGCAAACTTCCAGGTCGTTGGATATTCAATTGCAAGTTTGTTCAAAATTGCGCGAGGATCAATCGCTTTACTTGAAGAAACAGTAATGTCACGCGCAAGTACGACTTTGTCTAAGTCACCACGCTGAATTCTAGAAACCGCGGTCGCAACTCGTTCTTTCCATAATTGATCAGCTTCTGGCTCTTCATTCCACTTCATCTGGCCATTTGAAAAGTGATCAGGTTCTGTTTTTAAATCGGGTTGAGAATCGGATCCAATCCATGTCATCCAGGATTTGCCGCTCTTGGTTCCAACAACAACTTGTGGAATTACTAATACAGAAACATCCTCTGGTGAAAAAGAGAATGATGCAAACAAAACTGGACCAGTACCACTTCCGTGCACAGCGTTAGTCACTGCAAACTTTTCTAACTGCTTTTGCCACCAATGGCGCGCATCAGCAAAGCGATGTGGCCCGCTAACAGTGGTTGTTGCATAAGTGCCCCAACCAACCAAACCTTCACCACTTCGAACCCATGCGAGTGGTTGAGAATCTGGAAGAAGTTCCAGCAACGGCAAATGCTCGCCAAGGCGAGTTGTCGTGACCGGGACTAGTTGGACCATGGGGGAAGAGCTCCTCTAAATCATGCCTGTGGTGATGTGGCGTTGAGTTGTGGATGAGCCTACTTCAAGGGAGAATAAGTGCATGTCCCGCGCTAATCTCAATAAAGATCCCGATGAAGTCGCGGCAATGTTTGATGGGGTCGCCAAGCGATATGACCTGGTTAATGACCTTCTAAGTTTGGGCCGGACCAAGGCCTGGCGCAAAGCCGCTACCAAAATCATCGCCCCGAAGCCTGGAATGGTGATTTTGGATCTAGCAGCAGGCCCCGGCTCCTCATCTGAACCCCTCTTTAAGGCGGGGGCAACGGTCTTTGCCACCGATTTCAGCGAGGGCATGCTGGCTCAGGGCCGAAAAGCCCGCCCCTACCTCAACTTTTCCAAGGCTGATGCCCTCAACCTGCCCTTTGAGGCCGATACCTTTGATGTCGTCACCATCTCTTATGGCCTTCGAAACACGGTGGATTTTGACAAGGCGTTGGCTGAGGCCCGCCGAGTGACCAAACCAGGGGGTCGAATGGTGGTTGTTGAGTTCAGCCATCCAACGTGGCGTCCGTTTCGCACCATTTATACCGAATATTTGATGAAGCTCCTGCCTGCCATCGCAAAGAGGACCAGCTCCAACCCCGATGCCTATGTATATCTGGCGGAGTCGATTCGAGCATGGCCAGATCAAGCCGCCTTAGCGGCTCGAATGGAGAAGGCGGGCTGGACCCAGGTCACCTGGAAGAACCTGACCTTTGGTGTTGTTGCAGTTCACAGCGGGATTAAGGGCTAGCGGTCACAGGCACAGGCCTTTCGACCTTAGGATTTCGACCGTGATATCCACATCCAATCCATACATTCCAATCTTGGTGATAGGCGCGATCGGCCTTGGCTTCGCTGCTTTCTCAGTTGTTGCAGGTGCGCTCGCAGGTCCTAAGCGTTACAACCGCGCCAAGTTAGATGCATACGAGTGCGGAATCGAACCTTCACCACAAGCTGCTGAAGGTGGACGCTTCCCTGTTAAGTACTTCTTAACTGCGATGCTCTTCATCATCTTTGATATTGAAATCGTCTTTTTGTATCCATGGGCAGTTGCTTTTGACTCTCTTGGTTTGTTTGGTTTGGTTGAAATGGCAATCTTCATTGCAACAGTTTTTGTTGCATATGCATATGTATGGCGCCGCGGCGGATTGGAATGGGACTAAGCGATGGGTCTTGAAGAGAAAATCCCTAGTGGGTTTGTACTAACCACTGTTGAAAAACTTGCGGGTTACATGCGCAAGAACTCATTGTGGCCAGCAACATTTGGTCTTGCATGCTGTGCGATCGAAATGATGGCTGTTGGTTCAGCAGCGAAGTACGACATTGCGCGCTTTGGTGGCGAAGTTTTCCGCGCATCCCCACGTCAAGCAGATCTCATGATCGTTGCCGGTCGTGTTTCAAACAAGATGGCTCCAGTTTTGCGTCAAATTTACGATCAAATGTCAGCACCAAAGTGGGTTCTAGCAATGGGTGCGTGCGCATCATCAGGCGGAATGTTCAACAACTACGCAATTGTTCAGGGTGTAGATCACGTTGTTCCAGTTGATATTTATCTTCCAGGTTGTCCACCACGTCCTGAGATGTTGCTTGATGCAATTTTGAAACTGCATGAACAAATCAGTGATACAAAGCTTGGTGCAAACCGTGCTCAAATCATCAAGGAAGTTGAACTTGCAGCGATGAATGCAAAGCCAACTCATGAGATGAAGGGCTTGCTTGCCTAATGAGAAACGAAAAGCAAGCAGATGGAATGTTTGGTGCAAAGGGCACAGGCGATACATCAGGTTACGGTGGCTTAGTACGCCAAGCCGTTAATTTTGGCTCTTCTGAGCGTCCATATGGCTCATATTTTGATGAAGTGGCCGATGATTTAGAGCGCGCTTACCCAGAGTTCTCAGATGCGATTGAACGTGTTGTTGTTGATCGCGGTGAATTAACTTTGCATGTGAAGCGTGAGAAGTTAGTCGAAGTTGCTTTCATTCTTCGCGACAAGTTGAAGTTTGAAATGTGCATGGGTGTTAATGGAGTTCACTATCCAGAACAAACCGGCCGCGAAATGCACGCCGTTTACCCATTGCTTTCAATGTCAAAGAATCAGCGAATTCGTTTAGAGGTTTCAGCTCCAGATGCAGATCCACACATTCCTTCAGTTGTTGAAGTGTGGGCAGGAAACAACTGGCACGAGCGCGAGACATACGACATGTTTGGAATTATTTTTGATGGTCACCCAGGTTTGACCCGCATCTTGATGCCAGATGACTGGGAAGGTCACCCACAACGCAAGGATTACTCATTGGGCGGAATCGCAGTTGAGTACAAGGGCGCTACAACACCACCTCCTAGTGAAAGAAGGAGTTACAAGTGACAACTTTTGATCCATACGCACCTTCACGTGAAACTACTGAAGGAAAAGTTTTCTCTGTTACAGGCGGAGACTGGGATGCACTAGTTCAAGATATTGGTGCAACTAAAGAAGAGCGCGTTGTTGTCAACATGGGACCTCAGCACCCTTCAACTCACGGTGTGCTTCGTCTAGTTCTAGAGCTAGAAGGCGAAACGGTTACAGAAGCGCGTTGCGGAATTGGTTACCTTCACACAGGTATTGAAAAGAACATGGAGTACCGCAGCTGGACTCAAGGAACAACATTCGTAACTCGAATGGATTACCTAGGACCGTTGCACAATGAAACCGCTTACTGCCTTGCAGTAGAGAAGCTTTTGGGAATTACTGATGATGTTCCAGAGCGCGCAAGTGTGATTCGCGTGATGATGATGGAGCTGAACCGTATTTCTTCACACATGGTTGCTCTTGGTACAGGAGCCCTAGAACTAGGCGCTATGGGCCCTATGTTCTTTGCTTTCCGTGATCGCGAAACAGTTCTCGAGATCTTCGAAATGATTACAGGCCTTCGTATGAATATGGCGTACATCCGTCCAGGCGGTGTACAGCAGGATCTTCCAGAAGGTGCGTTAACAAAGATTCGTGACGGCGTTAAGTTGATGCGTAAGAACTTCAAAGATAACGCAACACTTCTTATCGGTAATTCAATTTGGATGAAGCGTACGCAGGGAATTGGTTACCTAGATCTTGCTGGTTGTACAACGTTGGGCGTAACTGGTCCGGTACTTCGTGCAACTGGAATGCCTTGGGATCTTCGCAAGCTACAACCGTATTGCGGATATGAAAACTACAACTTCGATGTAGTCACTGCAGATACTTGCGATGTCTACGGACGTTTCTTGATTCGTATGAATGAATTAGAGCAATCACTTCGAATCATCGAACAGTGTGTAGACAAGTTGGAAAAACTTGAAGGTGCGCCTGTCATGGTTTCAGATAAGAAGATTGCATGGCCAGCACAGCTTGCATTGGGTGGCGATGGACTTGGTAACTCACTTGATCACATTCGTCAGATCATGGGAACATCAATGGAGTCATTGATTCACCACTTCAAACTTGTTACTGAAGGCTTCCATGTTCCTGCTGGTCAGGCATATGTTGCAATCGAATCACCTCGCGGAGAACTTGGCGCTTCAGTTGTTTCTGATGGCGGCACAAAGCCTTATCGCGTTCACTTCCGTGAACCATCCTTTAATAATTTGCAGTCAACAGCTGCAATGAGTGAAGGCGGAATGGTCGCCGACATCATTGGTGCAGTGGCTTCGATCGATCCGGTTATGGGAGGCGTTGATCGCTAATGGCATTTTCATCTGAAGATCTACAAGTCATGGATTCGATCATCAAGCGTTATCCACGTTCTCGTTCTGCAATCATGCCGCTACTTCACTTTGTGCAGTCAAAAGCTGGTTATGTGACCAACGAGGGCATCGAAGTAATTGCCAAGCTTCTAGAGCTAGAAGCCGCTGAAGTTACTGCTGTATCTACCTTTTACACACAGTACAAGCCAACTCCAGTGGGCGAGTACCACGTAGGAGTTTGCACAAATACTTTGTGCGCGATTATGGGTGGAGATGCAATCTTTGCTTCACTTAAGGATCATCTTGGAATCGGCAATGATGAAGTAACAGCCGATGGAAAAGTTTCTTTGGAACATATTGAATGTAACGCCGCTTGCGATTACGCACCAGTTGTTATGGCTAACTGGGAGTTCTATGACAACCAAACAGTTGAGTCTGCAAAAGAGTTAGTTGATTCAATGCGAGCAGGTAATCCAAAGCCACCAACTCGTGGTCCTAATCGTTTGGTTACTTACAAAGAAGCATCTGCGGTTCTTGCTGGATTAAATGACGGACTTGCACATGAAGGTGTTCAAGCAGGCGAGCCAACTTTGCTTGGCCTAAAACTTTCGAAAGAGGGCAAGTAATGACAAAGCTAGCTCCAGTTTTATCTGCACATTGGGATGAAAAAGATTCATTCACTCTTGAAGGTTACAAGCGTCATGGTGGATACAAGGCTGCTGAAAAAGCATTAGCTATGGATCCAGATGCTGTCATTCAGCTTGTTAAGGATTCAGGACTTCGCGGTCGTGGAGGAGCTGGTTTCCCAACTGGTATGAAGTGGGGATTTATTCCACAAGGCGACAACAAGGATCATTACCTAGTTGTTAACGCGGATGAGTCAGAGCCAGGAACTTGTAAGGACATGCCTCTTCTTATGGCTAACCCACACGTTCTTGTCGAAGGCTGCATCATCGCTTGCCATGCAATCCGTGCAAAGCATGCATTTATTTATATTCGTGGTGAAGTTACACATGTTGCACGTCGACTAAATCAAGCAATCGCTGATGCATACGCTGCTGGAATTCTTGGCAACGGAATTGATGTTGTTCTGCATGTTGGTGCAGGCGCATATATTTGTGGTGAAGAGACAGCACTACTTGACTCACTTGAAGGCTTCCGTGGACAGCCTCGTTTACGCCCTCCTTTCCCTGCAATTGCAGGACTTTATGCACGTCCAACCGTTGTAAACAACGTTGAATCAATCTCAGCGGTTCCAGCGATCGTTATGAATGGCGCAGAGTGGTACCAATCAATGGGAACTGAAAAGAGCAAGGGAACAACCCTTTACTCACTTTCAGGTCACGTTGCTAACCCAGGACAGTTTGAAGCACCACTAGGAATTACTTTGCGAGAGATTTTGGATCTCGCAGGTGGAATTCGCCCAGGACATAAGTTGAAGTTCTGGACTCCTGGTGGATCATCAACACCACTATTTACAGATGCGCACCTTGATGTTCCTTTGGATTACGAAGGTGTTGCAGCAGCAGGTTCAATGCTCGGAACAAAAGCTCTACAAATCTTTGATGAAACTACTTGCGTTGTTCGCGCTGTACTGCGCTGGACTGAGTTCTACAAGCACGAGTCATGTGGAAAGTGCACGCCTTGCCGCGAAGGTACTTGGTGGTTGGTACAAATTCTTCGTGATCTTGAAGAAGGCAAGGGAACAGAAGCAGATCTTGCAAAGTTGCTAGATCTTTGCGACAACATCATGGGTCGTTCATTCTGTGCTCTTGGTGATGGCGCAACAAGCCCAATCACATCTTCAATTAAGTATTTCCGTGATGAGTACATTGCACACGTTACAAATGGAGCTTGCCCATTTGATCCAGTTGCATCAACTCTATTTGCTGGGGCAGGTGCATAAGTGACTACAGAAGTTTCAGAGATGATTACCGTTGTTATCGACGGTTTCGAAGTAACTGTTCCAAAGGGAACTCTAGTTATTCGTGCAGCTGAGCAACTTGGAATTCAAATTCCTCGTTTCTGCGATCACCCATTGCTTAATCCAGTTGGCGCATGCCGTCAGTGTCTTGTAGATATTGAAATTAACGGTCGTGCATTTCCAAAGCCACAAGCTTCTTGCACAATTCCGGTAGAGCCAGGAATGATCGTAAAGACCCAATTAACCTCGCCGGTCGCTGAAAAAGCGCAGCGTGGCGTAATGGAACTCTTGCTTGTAAACCACCCATTGGATTGCCCAGTGTGTGACAAGGGTGGCGAGTGCCCACTTCAGAATCAAGCGATGAGTAACGGTCAAGGATCTTCACGATTTGAAGGCGTAAAGCGCACTTTTGAAAAGCCAATCAATATTTCTTCACAAGTACTTCTTGATCGTGAGCGTTGCGTTCTTTGTGCGCGTTGCACACGTTTCTCAGAACAAATCGCAAGCGATCCATTCATCACTCTTAATGAGCGTGGAGCTTTGCAACAAGTAGGTATCTACGAAAACAAGCCATTCGAGTCTTACTTCTCTGGAAACACTGTTCAAATCTGTCCAGTAGGTGCACTTACTGGTGCGGCTTATCGTTTCCGTGCACGTCCATTTGATTTAGTTTCAACTCCATCAGCATGTGAGCACTGTGCATCTGGTTGCGATATGCGCACAGATGTTCGTCGCGGAAAGACTCTACGTCGTTTGGCTGGAGAAGATGCATCAGTAAACGAAGAATGGAACTGTGACAAGGGTCGTTGGGCATTTAAGTATGTGACAGCGGTCGATCGCCTCAAGGTTCCAATGATTCGTAACGCAGCTGGTGAGCTTGTTGAAGCATCATGGCCAGAAGCACTTGCAGTTGCCGCAGAAGGACTCAAGTCTGCAAAGGCTGCAGTTCTCGTTGGTGGTCGTGCAACACATGAAGATGCATATGGATATAGCAAGTTTGCTCGAGTTGCACTTGGTACAAATGACATCGACTTCCGTTCACGTATTTCATCTGATGAAGAACGTGAATTCATTGCGGCTCGTGTAGTTGGCTCATCAACCACATACCGTGACATCGATAAGGCAGATCAAATTCTTCTTGTGGGCTTCGAGCCAGAAGAAGAGTCACCTATCGTGTTCTTGCGCATCAATAAGCAGTACCGCAAGCGTGCTTTGAAGGTTGTCTCAATCGGTTCCAAGGAATCAATTGCAGTAGACAAGCTAAAGGCAGAGTTTGTAAAGGTTGCTCCTGGTCAAGAAGCAGCAGCTATTTCCTCACAGAAACTGACTGATAAGTCAGTAATTCTTGTGGGAGAGCGTGCTGCAGAAAGTGCAGGTGCGTTAACCGCTGTTGCCGCCCTTGCCGATTCAACTGGTGCAAAGCTTGCTTGGATTCCTCGTCGTGCAGGTGAGCGCGGAGCTATTGAAGCCGGTGCAATTGGAAATCTCTTGCCAGGTGGACGTCCAGTGACAGATGCTGCAGCGCGAGTAGACATCGCAGCTGTTTGGAATACGGATTCAATTCCATCTGAGATTGGTCTTTCAACTCCTCAGATTATTGATGCAGTTAATTCCGGAAATATTGGTGCACTACTTGTTGGTGGAGTTGATCCACTGGATATCGATAACAGCCAAGCAGCTCTTACCGCTTTAGAAAAGGCATTTGTTGTTTCACTTGAAATCGCACCAAGTGCGGTTACTGCGCGCGCGAATGTTGTGCTGCCAGTTGCTGCAGTGACAGAAAAGTCTGGTTCATTCCTTAACTGGGAAGGCCGTGCACGTTCATTTGATGCAGCTGTTGCAGATTCACTGAATCGAAGCGATTTAAGAATTCTTTCAATGATCGCTGAAGAGATGGGAATCTCTTTGAATCTTGGAACAGTTACCGCCGCAGCAAAGGAGATTGCATCTCTGGGAACTTGGGATGGTGCACGTGCATCATTGACTCCTGTTGCACCACAACCACAACCTTCTTTAAGTGGCGATCAAGCATTGATTACTTCTTGGCGTCGCCTACTTGATCTTGGAACCTTGCAAGAAGGCGAAGAAAATCTTGCTGGAACAGCACGCAGAACTGTTGCGGTTATTTCACCAAAGCGCGCTCAATCAATGGGCGTAGTCGATGGAGACCAGCTCAAGATTTCAACAGCGAATGGTTCAGTAACGCTTTCAGCACTCGTTGAAAACATTCATGATGATGCTGTCTGGGCACCACGTAACTCACGTGGTTCTCAATTGTTGGTAAACCTAGGCGTCGCACATGGCGCAGTAGTTACGGTGGTGAAGGCATGACAACTGCACAACTCATTGGAGCAGATCCAGGCTGGCTCATTGCCGTCAAAGCGCTTCTTGTTTTTGCCATCTGCGTACTTCTAACGCTTATGTCTGTATGGGCAGAACGCCGCATTGTTGGTCGCATGCAGCAGCGCCCAGGACCAAACCGCGTAGGTCCATTTGGTTTGATTCAATCACTTGCAGATGGTGTGAAGTTAGCGCTTAAGGAAGACATCATTCCTACAGCGGCAGACAAAGTAGTTTTCGTTTTAGCACCAATCATCAGCGCAACAACTGCGTTTATGTCTTTCGCAGTAATTCCAATTACTGGTGAAGTCACAATGTTTGGCCAAAAAACCGCAATGCAACTAACTGATCTGCCAGTAGGTGTTCTTTACATCCTTGCTGTTGCATCAGTTGGTGTCTATGGAATTGTTTTGGCGGGATGGTCTTCAGGTTCGACTTATCCATTGCTTGGTGGACTTCGCTCCAGCGCTCAAGTCATTTCCTATGAAATTGCTATGGGTCTTTCACTTGTAGCGGTGTTCATTTATGCAGGATCTATGTCCACGTCAGACATCGTGGCTGCACAATCTTCATGGTGGTACGCAGTCGTTCTATTCCCATCATTTGCGATCTATGCAATCTCAATGGTTGGTGAAACTAACCGTGCTCCATTTGACCTTGCAGAAGCAGAAGGTGAGCTCGTCGGTGGTTTCCACACTGAATACTCATCACTTAAGTTCGCCCTATTTTTCCTTGCTGAATACGTCAACATTGTTGCGGTTTCAGCCCTCGCAACAACACTGTTCCTAGGTGGATACAAGGCTCCTCCAGGCCTTGGATTTACAGAACAGTGGCTTGGTGGTTGGTTCACCGCAGTCTGGTTCTTCGCCAAGGTAATTACATTCTTCTTCGTATTCGTATGGCTTCGTGGAACGCTTCCACGCCTACGTTACGACCAGTTCATGCAGTTTGGTTGGAAAGTCTTGATTCCAATTTCAATTCTTTGGATCCTGGTTGTGGCAACGCTTCGCGTGATGTCACTTCAGGGTGTACCACGATCAGTTGTAATCGCCTTTGCAAGCACCGTGGTCTTCTTGATCATGGCTGTAAACATCGGATTTGAAAATTCAAAGAAGAAAAAGGAAGCAGCTGTTGCCGAAGGCGACAACAAGCAAGCGCCTTCATTTGCTGTTCCTTCATTACCTATGGAGGTTTCAACTATTAATGTCTCAAAGAGCACAGGAGGCGACCGTGGCTGAAAACCTCGAACCGTTAAAGCCAAAAGATCTTGGAATTAACGATGTTGAATTCTACGAAGTAGAACAAACCCCATCAGTTGGCTTCTTGGGTCACATGAAGGGCTTTTGGGTTACTTTCTCGACCATGTTCAAGAAGCCATTGACCGTTGAGTATCCAGAAGTTAAGGCACCAACTGAAGAGCGCTTCCATGGTCGTCACCAACTCAATCGTCACCCAGATGGTCTCGAAAAGTGCATTGGTTGCGAACTCTGCGCATGGGCATGTCCTGCAGATGCAATTTATGTCGAAGGTGAAAGCAACACCGAAGAAAATCGTATGTCTCCTGGTGAGCGTTACGGCAAGGTGTACCAAATCAATTACCTACGCTGCGTTTTCTGCGGTTTATGTATTGAGGCTTGCCCTACACGTGCATTAACAATGACAAATGAGTATGAGCTTGCAGATGATTCACGTGCGAAGTTGATCTTTGAAAAGCAGGATCTACTTGCGCCTCTTCGTCAAGGAATGCTTATGCCTCCACACCCAATGTATCCAGATATGACAGATACCAACTATTACAACGGTGATGTGAAGGGTGCCCACCCATCACAGGCGAAAAATCCGGGAGATATCCAATCATGATGCAGTTAGCACTAGAAGTCGGTCAGACTGCTAAGCCTGAAGCAGTTATGTTTTGGATTCTCGGCCCTATGGCGGTTGTTGCAGCACTAGGAATGTTGCTTGTAAAGAAAGCTGTTCACTCAGCAATTTTGATGGCTTTCGTAATGGTTGTTTTGGCAATCTTCTACATCGCACAAGATGCGGTCTTCTTAGGAATTGTTCAGGTAGTTGTTTACACCGGAGCGGTAATGATGCTCTTCCTCTTCATCTTGATGTTGGTTGGTGTTGATTCATCTGATTCATTAACTGAAACCATTGCTGGTCTTCGTCCAGTTGCAATTACTGCCGCGGTTGGATTTGGTGGATTAATGGTTTCACTTCTTGGCCGCGCAACATTAGGTCGTGATGCAATTGGCTTGTCTGCAGCAAATGCAGATGGAAATGTTCAAGGAATTGCAAAGGCTTTGTTCTCTACTTATGTATTCCCATTTGAAGTTGTTTCAGCGCTTTTGATTACAGCTGCAATGGGTGCGATGGTGCTTGCTCACCATCAGCGCACAAAGGCTCGTCCAACACAGCGTCAGCTTTCAATTAATCGCTTCCGAGGTGCATCACTAGCTAGCGCTGCCGGTCTACCAGGACCTGGCGTTTATGCGCGTCACAACGCAGTGGATGTCCCAGCACTTCTTCCAGATGGAACTCCTGCTCCAACATCTGTTAATGCAAGCCTTGAAGCTCGCGGAGATATGTTGGATTACAAGAGCTTCGACCTGTCTGAAGTAAATACTCAGATTGAGGAGGAGAAGTAATGGACGCAGCAAATTATCTCTATATTTCAGCGCTCCTCTTTACTATCGGAGCAGTTGGCGTAGTTGTTCGCCGCAATGCAATCGTTGTGTTCATGTGCATCGAGCTAATGCTCAACGCTGCAAATCTCTCATTTGTTACTTTTTCTCGCATTAACGGCGACCTTGATGGCCAGGTCATGGCCTTCTTTACGATGGTTGTTGCTGCATGTGAAGTAGTAGTCGGTCTGGCAATTATCGTGACGATTTATCGATCACGTCGTTCAGCATCTGTTGATGATGCTAGTTTGTTGAAGCGATAACCATGACTACCTCTACATCACTTGTCTATCTAATCGCGCTACCTCTGGCTGGCGCTGCAATTCTTCTTTTGGCGGGACGTCGTGCTGACAAGTGGGGACACCTGCTTGGTACCGCTATGGCTGCCTCTTCATTTGGCGTAGGTCTATACCAACTTAAGTTGATGTTGGATCGTCCGACCGAACAACGTCCAGTAGGTCAAAAGCTTTTTGAATGGATCAATGTTGGAGATTTCAAAGTTGATGCAGGTTTGCTGCTTGATCAGCTTTCAATCTGTTTCGTTCTCCTGATTACAGGTGTCGGAACACTGATTCATATTTATTCGATCTCATACATGTCACACGACAAAGATCGCCGACGTTTCTTTGCTTACCTGAACCTTTTCATCGCAGCAATGCTTTTGTTGGTACTAGGTGATAGCTACCTCAACCTCTACGTAGGTTGGGAGGGTGTAGGTCTTGCTTCATACCTACTCATCGGCTTCTGGAATCAAAAGCCTGCTTATGCAACAGCTTCCAAGAAAGCCTTCGTAATGAACCGTGTCGGCGATATGGGATTGTCATTTGCAATCATGATCGCTTTTGCAACTATGGGCACTGTTTCATTTGCAGGCGTTCAAGAGCAGTCACATCACGCATCTGAAGCAGCACTAACGGGTATGGGAATCATGCTTCTAGTTGCTGCAGCGGGTAAGTCAGCTCAGTTCCCATTACAGGCGTGGTTGGGCGATGCGATGGCGGGACCAACCCCAGTTTCTGCCCTTATCCACGCGGCAACAATGGTTACTGCAGGTGTTTACTTAATTACTCGCTCTAACTTTGTATTTGATGCAGCCCCTACCGCGCAGCTATTGGTTGTTATTGTCGGAGCAATTACTTTGATGTTTGGTGCATTAATCGGTACCGCTAAAGATGACATAAAGAAGGCATTGGCTGCTTCAACTATGTCGCAAATTGGATATATGACATTAGCTGCAGGACTAGGTCCAGTGGGTTATGCCTTTGCAATCATGCATCTACTAACACACGGTTTCTTCAAGGCCGGAATGTTCTTGGGTGCAGGTTCTGTGATGCATGGAATGAATGATGAAGTGAATATGCGCAAGTACGGCGCACTTCGTAAGTTCATGCCAATTACATTTGTCACCTTCGGGTTGGGTTACTTAGCAATTCTCGGAGTTCCTCCATTTGCTGGTTTCTATTCCAAGGATTTGATTATCGAAACTGCATTTGATGCCGGCGGAGCCAAGGGAATCATTCTTGGAGTAACAACTCTGATCGGTGCATCAATTACCGCCTTCTACATGACCCGTGTAATGATCCTGACATTTACAGGAACAAAGCGTTGGGATGATGATGCACATCCACACGAGTCCCCATGGTTGATGTGGCTACCGATGGCGATTCTTGCAATTGGATCTGTTTCATCTGGTTACCTACTTTCACGTGGCGATGCTTTGGAAAATTGGTTACACCCTCTCTTTAGCCACAGCGAGGAGTACCAAAAGCATTTACTTGAGCCAATCGTTGTTTCCGCAATGGCGCTAACGATGGTTGCCATCGGTGTTGCGATCGCATTCTTTAAGTATTCGCGTCAGGAAGTTTCTTCAGTTGCTCCAGAGAATGTTTCAATCTTTACCAAGATTGCACGTCAAGACTTGATGCAGGATCGCTTTAATGAAGCGGTATTTATGCGTCCAGGCCAAGCACTTACAACAACCTTGGTCGCAGCCGATGAAGCGGTTGTCGACGGGGCTGTACGTGGTGTGGGACAGGTAGCAATGGGCTCTGGTTCAGCGCTTCGAGGCCTGCAAAATGGCTATGTTCGTAGCTATGCAGCAATGATTTTGGTGGGCGCAATCGTGCTTATCGGAGCTATTTGGGTGGTGGTTCAGTAATGAAGTGGTTATCACTATTAATGCTTCTACCTCTGGCAGGTGCAGCAGTCATCTCTGCACTTCCAAAGAGCAATGAAAAGGCGGCTAAACAAGCGGCATTGGCAACAACCTTTGTTGTGATGGCAGCAACTATTGGAATGGCGGTTGGTTTCGAGCGCGATAACGTCAATCTTCAGTTTTTTGAAAGCTACGAATGGATTCCAAGTTTTGGAATTAACTTCGCACTAGGCGTTGATGCAATTGCGTTGGTGTTGATTCTGATGTCAACAATCCTTGCACCAATCGTTGTCCTCGCTGGTTGGAATGAAGCTCAAGGCGGACGTTGGAGTGTTAAGACTTTCTACATTTTAATTCTTGTCCTAGAAACAATGATGATCGGTGTATTTGCAGCAACCGATGTGTTTTTGTTCTACGTAATCTTCGAAGCAATGCTGATTCCTGTTTACTTCCTTATTGGTGGTTACGGCACAGGAGAACGATCAGCAGCGGCTGTTAAATTCTTGCTGTACTCATTATTCGGTGGATTACTGATGCTTGCTTCGATTATCGCGCTTTATGTGATGTCAGGCGATCAGGGCGGTCACACCTTTGACCTTGAAAAGCTGTCGCAACTAGAAATGAGTTCAACAACTCAAAACTTGTTGTTCCTAGGCTTCTTCATCGCCTTTGCAATCAAGGCACCGCTATGGCCATTCCACACCTGGTTGCCAGATGCAGCAAAATCTGCAACCCCAGGAACCTCTGTCTTATTACTTGGCGTTCTCGACAAGGTTGGTACCTTCGGAATGATCCGTTACTGCCTAACCTTGTTCCCAGATGCAAGCAAGACATTTACGCCGTTGATCATGATCCTCGCGGTCATTTCAATCATCTATGGCGCATTCCTTGCAATTGGTGCAAAGGACATCAAGCGCTTGATCGCCTACACATCGATCTCTCACTTCGGTTTCATAACAATGGGTATCTTTGCGATGACCAGCCAGGCTCAAAGTGGAGCGACCTTGTACATGTTTAACCATGGCTTCTCTACAGCAGCGCTATTCCTAGTAGCGGGCTGGATGATTTCACGTCGTGGTTCTTCAACTATTGCTGATTTTGGCGGTCTACAGCGCGTTACACCAATCATGGCTTGGAGCTTCTTCATCGCTGGATTGTCTTCGCTGGCGCTTCCAGGACTTTCAAGTTTTGTTAGCGAATTCCTTGTTCTCGTTGGAACATTTACTCGCTACCCAGTGCATGCAATTATCGCAACCTTCGGAATCGTTTTGGCAGCTTTGTATATCTTGATTCCAGTTCAGAAGGCGTTGCATGGTCCAACAACTGAAGGTAATGAAAACCTCAAGGACTTGAACCTTCGCGAGAAGGTAGCAATCGCTCCAGTAATTGCAATCATCGTCGTCTTGGGCTTCTACCCATCACCACTACTTAATGTAATTAACCCAGCGGCTAAGCATGTGATTTCGCAAATGGGATTCACTGATCCTGTACCAAGTATTGGGGACAAGTAATGACATTTACAGCGCCAGTTCTTTCTTACACACTGCTTTCGCCAGTCTTGATTTTGCTTGGTGGCGCATTGATTGGTGTTCTCGTAGAAGCATTTGCCTCAAAGGCTCTACGCCCAGTAATGCAATTGACCTTGTCACTTGGAACACTGATGCTTTCATTAATCCAAGTTTGGCGAATCCGTGGTGAGGAATCTTTAACTCCTGCGATGGGATCGCTTGTAATTGATGGCCCAGCGGTGTTGATCCAAGGTTCAATTCTGATCATCGCAATTATTTCTATCTTCTTGATTGCTGATACTGAGCACTTCACTCCTCTAGCAGCTGCACTTCCAGGTTCAGATGAAGAGCGTGAAGCGGCGCAAGCCGGAAATCAGGTAACTGAGGTTTATCCACTTACTTTGTTTGCGGTTTCAGGAATGATGATTTTCCCAATCGCAAGTGACTTGATCATGCTCTTTGTTGCGCTCGAAATGCTGTCATTGCCGTTGTACTTGATGGCAGGTCTTTCACGTCGTCGTCGCTTAGCTTCACAGGAGTCAGCACTTAAGTACTTCTTATTGGGCTCATTTGCGTCAGCCTTTTTCCTCTTCGGATCAGCGTATTTATACGGTTTTGCTGGCTCAATCAGCTTTGCAGGCATCCGTGAAGCGGTAGTCGGTGGAAGCGGAAATGATGTTCTGCTCTTGATCGGAATGGCATTCCTGTCGATTGGATTGCTATTCAAGGTCGGTGCAGTTCCATTCCATTCATGGTCACCAGATGTGTACCAGGGTGCTCCAACACCGATCACCGCCTTTATGGCAGCGGCAACTAAGGTTGCAGCTTTCGGTGCAATGCTTCGAATCTTCTACACCGTCTTTGCAAATGCGGAATGGTCTTGGACTCCAATTATTTCTGCAATCGCAATCATCAGCGTGTTGCTCGGTTCGCTTGTTGCGATCTCACAGCGCGATGTAAAGCGCATGTTGGCGTACTCATCAATTGCACACGCAGGATTCTTGCTTTCAGGAATTATCGCTCTAAACAAAGCTGGTCTTGATGCAACAATCTTCTATCTATTTGCATATGGCGTAGCAACAGTTGGTGGATTCGCGGTTGTCACATTGGTACGTGATTCATCTGGCGAGGTAACTGATTTAAATCGTTGGAAGGGTCTTGGAAAGCGTTCACCATTTGCCGCTTCAGCTTTTGCGCTCTTCTTGCTTGCATTCGCTGGAATCCCACTTACAAGTGGTTTCATCGGAAAGTTTTCAATCTTTTCTGCGGCGTATGAAAATGGTGCAACAGCAGTTGTTATCACTGGTGTTCTTTCAAGTGCGATCGCTGCTTTCTTCTACATCCGCGTCATTGTGTTGATGTTCTTCACAGATGCGGTTGAAGATGGAACAGCTGTTGAAGTTCCTTCAATTTTGACTCGCGCTACCGTTGTAATCGCAGCTGTCATTACTTTGGCTTTGGGTATCTATCCAGCTCCAGTTCTTGATTTCATCACCGACTTAGCTATCTTCATTCGATAATGTCTACATTTGGCATTCCCAATGTTGCGCCAGCTTTAGAGACGCAACTAATTAGCCAAATGGCGCAGGTTGAATCCCTGCTGCGCAGCCACACTCGAAGCGAATACCCGTTTGTCGATGAGACCGCCCACCACCTTGTTGCTGCTGGGGGCAAGCGTTTACGCCCCTTACTGACCCTTTTGACCGCTCAATATGGGGATCCAACAGGTCAAGGCGTTATCGCCGCCGCAGTTGCCTGCGAGATCACCCACCTGGCGACCCTGTATCACGATGATGTTATGGATGAAGCTCCACTTCGTCGTGGAGTTGAAAGTGCAAACATGCGATGGGGAAACACGATCGCTATTTTGACCGGAGATTTTCTCTTCGCAAAATCTTCAGATCTATTGGCAGACCTTGGTCCTGAAGCGGTTCGCTTGCAGGCACGAACATTTGAGCGTTTAGTAATCGGACAGATCATGGAAACCCAGGGTCCATCCGAAGGTCAAGATCCGTTAGGGCATTACTTAAAGGTTGTTGCAGACAAGACCGGTTCATTGATCGCGGCATCTGCACGTTATGGCGGAATGATTTCAGGTGCTCCTGCTGCAATCACAGACACAGTTACTGTCTTCGGTGAAAAGATTGGAGTTGCCTTCCAACTTGCGGATGATGTGATCGATATTGCTAGCGAATCAAACCAATCAGGTAAGACGCCTGGCACAGATTTGCGCGAAGGTGTGCCAACACTTGTAACTTTGAATGTCATGAAATCAAATGATCCTGCAGATGCAGATCTTAAGAGATTGCTAAGCGCACCAATAGAAGATGAAACTACAGTTCAACAGGTTTTGGTCGCCTTGCGTAATCACAAAGCGCTTGATGAATCGCGCGAACAGTTATTGATGACCGCAAAGGAAGCTCGCAGCGCACTAGGGCCACTTCCAATCAATGATGCGACTGGAGCACTTATGTCTCTATGCGATGCTGTTATTGACCGCTCTGCCTGATCTGACTAAATCAATAGCAAGGGTTGTGAGTGAAACCCAAATAATCAAGAAACCTATCCAACGGGCCGTTGGCATATCTTCATGACGAATCCATACTCCGACCGAAAACTGCAAAGTTGGAGTTATGTACTGCAATAAACCGATTGTCGTGAAAGGTAAACGTGTTGTAGAACCGTTGAACAACAGCAAGGGGATAGCCGTGACAGCGCCAGCGCTCATCAGCAGCAAAGTTAAACCCCAGTGTTGACCGAACTGTCCGGTGCCCTGATTTCCTAGGTAAATCAGGTATCCAAGGTAGAAAAAGGCTGAAATAGAGGTTTCAATTGCTAGGCCTTCTAACGCGCCGAGGCCTAACTGTTTCTTGATTAATCCATAGCTGCCCCATGAAATCGCCAAAGCCAATGCGATCCAAGGCAAGCGACCATAATCAATTGTCAGAACCAAAACACCAATGGTTGCAATTGTTACAGCTGCCCATTGAAGTGGTCGCATCTTTTCTTTAAGAAGAATGACGCCGAAGCCGATCATGATTAATGGATTGATGTAATAACCCAAAGATGCCTCTACTACATGGCCATTATTTGTAGCCCAGATGTAGACAAGCCAGTTAATTGAAATCAAAACAGAAGTTAAGAACAACTTCGCAGCAACTAGCGGTCGCTTTAAGGTTACTAAGGTTGATCTGAGAGCCTTAGTTGCAGCAAGAACGATTGCGCAAAAAACTAAAGTCCAAACTGCGCGATGGGAAACAATCTCTAGGGGATTGGCTGGTTCAAGCAGTGGCCAGTACAAGGGAAATGCACCCCATAAGGAGTATGCACTTATGCCAAATAGCAGGCCAAGCTTGTTCTTACTCAATTATCTAAAGTTCGTAAATTGAACTGCAAAGTCCCAGCCACCATCTTTGATCATGGCCATTGTTTCCTGCAGATCATCGCGACTCTTTGACGTTACGCGAAGTTCATCACCTTGGATCTGAGTCTTTACTGACTTAGGACCCTCATCACGAATCTTCTTTGCGATCTTCTTGGCATTTTCAGTTGAGATGCCTTCCTTCAATGGTGCTGCAATCTTGTAGATCTTTCCTGACAGTTGTGGATCTCCTGCATCAAGGTGCTTCAATGAAACTCCACGCTTGATCATCTTGTCTTTCACGACATCCAAGGCAGCCTTTGCGCGCTCTTCGGTGTCTGCTTCAATCAAAACCTTGTCACCCTCTAGTTCAATCTTTGAACCAGTGTTCTTAAAATCAAAACGGGTCTCGATCTCGCGGACCGCCTGATTAATGGCGTTATCTAGCTCCATACGGTCGATCTTGGAGGTTACGTCGAAACTGCTATCTGCTGCCATGGTGAGGGCTCCTTCACTCTTAAAACGCATTTTGTGCGTGTACCTGCCTAAGGTATCCTTTCCCCTCGCACTATCCATAATTGCCGCACTACTTGTTCGACCTTGGCGGGTTGCCCGAGCGGCCAATGGGAGGGGACTGTAAATCCCC
>JACCDV010806754.1_pt1 | contig 21939 bp, 9 predicted proteins | sample 7446131 | NCBI WGS metagenome assembly JACCDV01 (sample SAMN15323448, study PRJNA562643) | freshwater metagenome | isolation source: river surface water | place: USA:Blue River Watershed | collected 2017-08-17
ACTTTAGTGCTGATGCTATTAACGCAAATGCTCTAGCCGCAGATGCCGCTACTGAGATTGCAACTGCAACGTGGACAGCGGATATTTCAGGCATAAGTGTTGCTGGGCAGGCGGGTAGATATCTTACGGATGCGGCAGTATCTGCTTCCAATGCATCTGCATCAGCATCTATTATTGAGGCTACGGCTTACAAGGAATCAGTTGCAGATATCTTGCTAGGACGGAATCTCGCTGGCGGTTCTAACACTGGACGCTTGGTCAAAGAAGCACTCTACGCACTCCGTAATAAGTCAGAGATTGTCGGAAGTACGTTGAATGTGTATAACGCAACGGATGGTGCTATTGCTTGGTCGGCGGCAGTTGCATCTAGCGGCTCTGCTGTACCTGTAACAGGAATTGACCCAGCGTAATGGCGGCAGGATTTCGTTCCTATGCGTTCTGGTGGTTCACAGGTTACTCCGCTGGTGGAGGCGGACCAGTCGAACCCGGGTGTCCATGCCCTGATTGGACATATGAGGGAACACTCGTCAATGCATTCAATAACCCGGATACAGTATCTACTAATCAGTTTGCATCTGATGCAACTCTGGATAATGCGTTTGTACGCCCAGATGAGCAGTCAGATAATGCGTATACTGTGCCTAAGACGCTAGTGAACGCGTGGGTACGAAAGGCTTGTGACTAATGGCAGAAACACGCTCGGCAATGCCTGTAACACAGGCTTTGATGGTTGGAGACCGTGCCTTTACAGGCATGGATACATATACAGACCCTAATAAACTTCAGGATGGTTTGTGCCAGCGGATTACAAACTTAATGGTGCAGAACGGGAGCCTTGTTCCACGGCGAGGTATTCAGGGTGTTACGACAAACCGCGTTAGCACCACAGGTGAATACTGGGATGGAATACCTGTTAAGTCGGCACGTAACACTATTGGTTCCGCTATCATTGTTGGGCAGGATGCTAGTGGTAATACGCGGTTCTGGAAGAATGACGCTAACCATACCGATTCGTTGCCAATCCCAATGTCGGCAACAGGCACATTGTCTTTCTCGAATATACAGCCATCACTTGTGCGTATGGCACAACTAGGGCGATTTGTATATGTAGCACCGGGTCCTGCGGCTACAGGTACAAGTAATTATCCTTTGCGGATTGACACGAATGTTCCAACATCCTTACTTACGGCTGTAATTGCCGGTACAAACTTATTCACAAAAGCCGGTCATGGACTGACACGCGGTGATGTCGTAGTCATTACGGCTGGTACTCCACCGGGTGGGCTTTCACTTAATACGGCTTATTACGTTTCACACGTTAATGGCAACGACTTTTATATTGCATCTGCATTGCCAACGTCTATTACTGGTGGCACTACGGTGACACACTTGACTTTTACTGGCGGAGGCGCATCGTTAACGATGGTCACGTCTTTTAAGGGTGAAACAATTCCTGTAGCCACAGGGCTTATTACTACTGCCCCTGTAGCAGAACTTGCTCCGTTCACGGTGCGTTCAATCCAAGGAACCGCGCATCAAACTGTAACTACTACCTTTTCGCTGTCTAACTCAGCGTCATTACCAACGAACCCAGACTTTACTGCTGGCTCAAGTGGTAGCACCACTATCTCGTCGTGGACACAGTTTACTGGTAGTAAATTAATTACTCAGTATGACAGTGGTGGAACACCAGCACGTCCTATTCCAGCGACTGGATTTCAATGCGAGTTCAATGAAGATGCAGTAAGTGGAACATTGCCCGGTATCTGGCAGAACATGAGTGTTCCGACTGAAACGTACACGCTATATGGTGCATCTACGATTGTTGAACCAGCGTGTCTTTATGCTGTTCAGACGCGTGTTATTAACTTTGTTCCATCGACTGGTAACTTGTCTGCATACAACCAGCGTGGAATCGTTGTTCGGTTAGTTGGTTATGCATTTGGCGGTACGGCTATTCCGGGATGTAGTGCATCAACAGTCATTCGCCCACAGGCTACAAGCAATAGAATCGGATGGAATGTCTACACTCTGATTGCAGACTTTAGGGCATTCAAAGACCAGTTGTCTGGAGGCACTATTCAGGTTGAATTGCAAAACGCTACGGACAACGGAAGTGACACAAGTAGTGCCATCTATGTTGATTACTGTAACGTATTTGCTATTCCAAATGTTCCAAAAACAAACACAAACGACCTGACTGTAGACCCGGACACTCAACTAGTCAAGGTGTACGGAACAAAGGTTAACTCGACTGCAACCGCGCCATCATATGGTGGTTATCTCAAAAACAGGCACTTCTACTACAACGTAAGTGCGACTACTAATGACTGGACATCGCAGGAATATGTAAGTATCCAGTTCCAGCCAGCCGCTCAGTTCATCAACTATGACCAGTCATTTACGATTGGTTTACAGAATGGTTCTGCTACATCTATTACATGGGGTTCAGAAGGGTCTTATGACGCTAAAAGCGGATACCTTGTATTCCCGTTGCGTATGTTCCCGAAAGGTAGTCGTAACAACGTCAAAGCGGTTTATATTCGCTGTAATAACGACTACCTTGTAACCCCTGAACCGGGTGCGGTCGGTAGCACAGGCGCGACATCAATAGCCGCAAACCAAGTCGTGTTTTATATTGGTAAGTTGGTTTATAACGGTGAACTCAGTGGCTCTGGAAGTTACGAATACGCATTCAGCCGATGGAAAGCCGCGCCGTCATATACAAGTACAACTACGAACAGTACGTTTACTCAGATTCCGCCGTACACAATTTCAGGAACAACAGAATCATTCTTTGGTGGAGTAGAGAGTGCGCTATCAAAGATATCGGTTCCTGTTCTAACTAGTGATGCAGAAAGCCGCATTCGCGTTAATCTGGCAGGTGACTTCCGTGATGCATCAGGTTCGGGATATACGCATCTACTTATCTATAGACGTAACGTAAACACATTTACCGACGGTAGTTTTAGGCTTATTGCACAGATTGATGTGATGCCTACAACACCTGTAATTGTAAGTTCTTCCACGGGGGTAAGTTTAGAAGCAGGTGCGACACAATCACAGATGTATCTACTTGATAACGTCGGTGATATTGAACTCCTGTACGACAATCCACAGGGCAAGACAGGCAATATATATAAGCAAGGCAAGGATATATTCCCGCAGGGTGCAGAAACTATTGCCATCCATCAATCTCGCCTGTGGGTATCACTGAACAACACATTGTATGCATCATGGCTACTTGATAATGACAATGAGTACGCGCTGTATACGACATATGTAAATACGCCAACAGACCCGTATTCGGCAATCAAGGGTGTGCAGTTTGATATCAGTGGGCAATACGACAACGAGCCAATCACCGCGCTTGTGTCGTTTAGTGGTGAAGGATTAAGTCGTAACAACAGCACATCAAACGCATTACTTGTATTGCGTAATAACTCTATGCTTCCAGTGACTGGTGCGGACGCATCTACGTTCTCGGTACTTGGATTTGTACAGGAACCCGGTTCTGGTTGTATTGCGCCGCACTGCGCTCAATCAGTTTTAGGACGCGTATGGTGGTTGTCCAACAGTGGCATTATGCAATACACAGGCGGTGAACCATCTCTGATAAGTATGCAACTAGATAGGTTAGTTAATGCTCGTTCATTCAATCCACTGATGAACGGTGCATCAACACTGACTATTAATCAGTCGTTACAACGTCAGTCTTCATCGGTAATATTTGACAACAAATTCATCTTTACATCAGCGCAACCGGGTGGAAGTGTAGTTGACACACTGTATGTCTTTGACCTTAAGTCAAAGGGTTGGTATTCATGGCAGATGCCACAGTTCGGTGGGACGATAAACATTAGGTCGTTGTATGTATTGAATAATGCAATCGACGCGCCTGACTTGTATATGACGGCATCGAATGGACATATATATAGATTTACCGGAACGCAGGATAGGCAAACCGCAGGAGCAGGGCTTACAGACTTTACGTGGTCGGTATTGTCACGGCAGTACGGACAAACATACGCGCAAGGGATTCCCTACTACGCGGTAAACCTGTTGCATCAGATGGATGTTCACATCGACACAGATGCGGCATTGACCGTGAACTGGCGTATATATAATAATAACCAGCCTGACTTAGTCGACCCTGTGTTTAACCCTGATGCAGGACCACCATCTGCAAACTATGCGTCTGGTTCGTATGCGCTTACAGCAGGACAGAAACTACTGGCAATACGCAATATTAGTAAGCACGCACGCGGAACGACATACGCTGTTCGTTTGAGTGGTACATCACTTGCATCGCCGAATACATTCCGCATATACGGATTCATGTTACACGTGGCAGAGTCTGGTATCAGGAGACGTAACTAATGCCTATCCCAGCACCTATATCCCAACCAGATGACTCACTTGCGTCTAACACGCCAAGTGGTCCCGGGCAAGTAGCGTTAATTATTGAAGACTTTGGTACAAGCATTGGTGATGGTTACCCAGAGTATCCGGCGAATATGTGGCGCATTGAGCAAGTGACTACTAGTCTCACTCAATCGGTTGATACGCCATTGTGTGTCAGGGTGGATGCAACGTCAGGTGCAGTTACTTATACATTGCAACCATCACGACTTAACAGCCTAAAGATGTTGCACGTAATGAAGGTTGATTCATCGGCAAATAACGTAGTTGTTGCTTTAGATGCGTCAGATACGTTGTACGGTGCGACGGGTTCGTTGACATTGGCGACACAATATAAGTCAGTTACACTGCTGGCAGTAAACGTAGGAACACTTAGCGGATGGCATATCATTGCCACAACATGAGGTAAAAGATGGCAGTTAATTATATGGACTTCCTTCGCAACATGGGCATGGGTAGCCGTGGTGCGAGCGGTTTCTACAGCAACATGAATCGGTCTATGCCCGGACTTGGTAATACACTGAAGCAGGGGCAAAAAGCTGGGGGTGCTAAGTTTGCGGCAAGCGGCTTGAACGCATTGTCCCAAGGTAACACAAAAGAAGCCGTCAAGTCTGGTATTGGATACGCCCTGAACCAGAATCCATACATCGCCGGAATCAATATGTTTAACGACATTACTGGCGGTATTCGGTTTGACAAGATGCTAGGCTTCGGTCCAAAGCAACCATCCTATGCCGATAAAACAGGGCAACGTAAAAACGAACTAGATTATCAAGCGGCAATATCAGAAGACAGAAACCGTTATCTACAGGAATCGGCTAAGGCGGCAGATGAAGCCGCACGTGCTAGGTCGTATGTAGATGACCAGCGTGCAATCCTACGGGATATGCAGGAACGCGGTCCATCTGCTCGTAGTCTAGCCCCGATGCTAGGGCAGTTCGCGAACATCAATGAAGCCGCCGCAGGAGCCGCACGTTCTAACACTGCCGCTAACCTATCACGGCGTGGAATTAGTTCAGATAGTGGACTTGGTGTTGGCGCACAAACCGCTGTTGATACAGCACTTGCCGCACAGACTGGACAACAACGCGCTGGTGTTATGAATCAGGTTATGCAAGACACCGCGCAACTCCGTAATGCCATGCTTGGTATTGATGCATCTGCGGCAGATAAAGCGGCGGCACGCGGCATTGACCTAATGGATAGTGCGGCGATGCTTCCGATTCGTCAGGCGATGCTAGCACAGGAAGAACAGAAACTTGCACAGGCACGCGACCAGCAGATGTATATGCGCCGTCAAGGTGAAACGGAAGCCCTTGGTGGATTTGTTGGCAAAATGTTCCCTTATATCTATGATGAATATAGGCGTGGCATAGACCGGAATAATGATGGCACGGATGGTGGAACTCCAGTTCGTGACACAGGGCTTTCTGGTGTTACTGGTGAAAGATTTAATACCGGCACTGGTGCAGGTGGCAACTTCTACTTTACACAAGGTGGGCGTGAAGTATTTAGAGACCCGTTTAGTGGAAAGATATACGATGCTTTAACAAGCGAGGAAGTCCCAGAAGAAGTACCTGATGGCACGGGGTTGCCATTGACATTCAACGAAACTCCTGAAAGCGGATATTTCTTGCCCGGTGGCGGATATAGAACACAGGATTATGGGCAGAACTATCGCCAAAATGTCGAGTTCCAGACAGGATTTGCGCTTGATACTCTGTATCCAAATGCGACGATAGGTAGGTCGTTTCCTTACAACGGGCAATATTTTATGAAGATGCCTAACGGCTGGATGAAACAATAATGGCTATTAATCTAACAGGATTCCTTGGTGGACTTGGCACTGGGTTTGATTCCTACGCCAAAGAAAAACGTGCGCGTACGATGGAAGACCGTTTGCAACAACGGGAAGACCTTGCTCAACAAAAACTTGATGAAGGTACATCTAGAGGCATATATGACAGGCTTGTTCAACTGTCCAAAGATGACGCGGCAGATGAAGCCGAGACACTAAAACGTCTACGACTTCCAACTATTGATGCAACTGCTAAACAGCAGGAACTTGAAGCGCGAAGGCAACGTCACGAAAACGCAAAACTGATTGCAGGGCAATTGGCGGCACAACCGGGTGTCACTAAACTGTTTGGTAATGTAAGTGGAATTCTTAGACCTTCTATGGCTAGTGGTCCCGGATTTCAGATGCCATCACCAGAGGTTGACCCTACACGTGCATTTGACTTGCTTACTAAGGAGCGGGCGCGTATTGAGGGAATTACAACACCCGGCGTACGCAAAGAAGGTATTGTTGCACAATCGCGAAAGTCACTTGAAGGTCTTGTGCCTAAAGAGATGCTCGATAGGATTCTGCCAGAGTTTGGAGCGTCTCTTGGTTTCGGTACACCATCACAACCCGCAAAAGCCATTGAAGACCCAACTAAATTCTTTGCCGAGAATCAAGGATTTAAGATGGGTGAAGGCGGTGAACGTGTCCTCCCTACTGGTGCAAGGCAACGCGTCTTTTATCAAGATGGAAAGGCTATGGTTGAGTACGCACCAGAACTTAAGGCTACCTACGAATCGCCAGACCTGTTAGCCGCTAGAACCAAAGTCGCAAGCGAGCAAGCCCGTAAACTGGAGGGCTTATATTCACCTACTATTCGTAAGGCAGAAGCCGATGCAACCCTATCCGAATGGAAGGGCAAACTGGCTGGTAAGCAATATGAATGGTTTGACAAAGTTCAGGGTGCTAAGGTCTTTAAAGACCGGCTAGTTAAATCTGGTAGTGGTTCATCTGATGCACTACGGCGTATGAGTATTTTGCTTGCACATCAAGACCGTGTAGCGTCAATGAATCAGCGTGGTGAACAATTCCAGCAAATGATGGGATTCCGTGGTGCAGGACTTTCATTACAAAGTAAAGAATTGATGCAAAGAGCGGAATCAGATTATCTGAAAAATAGCCTACAGTTAGATAAAGATATTCGCGCCGCTAGAAGTGCCGCAGGTGCAAGTACAGATAAAGCAATGGGTGCATCGCAACAAGCCGCACTTCAAAACCTTGCCGCACTTGAGCAACAAAAGAAGACTATGGACGCGCAGTTCGGTGCATTACGAGCCGGTGATACAAACCTTGCATCGCAAATCATTGGACTTAGTGGGAACATGGCAAGCATTGACCCGATGGCTATGGCACAGCCACAGCAACAGGGTGGGGTTGATACAAATGCACTGATTCAAATGATGATGGCGCAAGGCATGGCTGGTGGTGGGCAACAGCAACAACAGATGCCACAACAGCCTATACAGATATTTGCAGGTGGTCAACCCGGAATGGCTGGCGGCATGGACCAAACAGCCATGATGAATGCAATGTTGAATGCATTGATGCAACGCGGAATCATTCCGCAAGGAACCAACCAGCAGGGAAAGTTTATACCGGCAGGGGAAGCCGGTAGCGTTTTTCCAAAAATTCCCCAATTGATTGCTAGGCGTGCTGAAATCCGTAAAGGAATGGGATTGATGTTTACACCAGACAGCGTCATTGATGAACTTGCTTATAAATATCCTAAAGGCTTACCTCCGGGTCCTGAAGGTGAACTGATTAAGCAAGCATACGCAATGCGTGAACGTGTGTATAAGAAAAGGCAACCAGCAGAAGCCGCAGAAACAGCACGCAGACTTAAAGAAGAACGCGAGCAAAGTCCCGAAGCCCAACAAGAACGTATGAAGGGGCAATCGACATCACGTGGTGGTGGTGGATATCCCGGTGCGCGTGGCGCACAATAGTAGTCATTAACCCTGCGGGTAAGTGGTATTAGGCACGAATACATGACAGCAACACAAGAACAACTAAAGTTTAAAAACACGTTTAACAAGTTCCTGACAGATGCAAATATCACGGACCCGCAAAAACACAGTGACATATTAAAGTTACTCCGTGAGGCTACAGCAACTGGACTTGCCACTCCAGATATGCTCGGCAAGTACAATACCTTTAGAGATAACCGACTTAAGAAATTAAAAGAAGAGCGTCTTACCAGTAGTGCAGGGCAACCGTTAATGAAAACGGATGTCTTTGGTAAACAAGTTCAGGCAACAGGACAAGACCTTTTCTTAGGTGGGCAATACCGTCCCGACCTCGGCATTCAAGGCATACAACAAGCCAAACAGCAACAAGTACAGCAACTAGGGCAAACTGTTGGCGAGGATGTCAAACGCCTTGAGGGCGCACGCCGTGTACTTGCTGATAACTCGGTTGGTGGCAACCTTTCATTACTTGGCGCAGGTCTGCAAGCCATTGGTGGTGGTTTTTTATCTGGTGTTCGTACAAGTTCTGGAATCGCCGCACCTACAGTTGATGAATTACGCTCGCAACTTGTGCGTGGTGATTTAAGTCAACTTAGTGCAGATACTGCAATTCAAGAAGCAGTAAAACCTGCGGCAACAGGTGGTTTTGTCTTTGGGCAGGGGCTTGGTGCAACCGTCGGCGGTAGCGTTGGTGCAACAGGTGGAAACGCATTATTGTCGGCAACGACATTCGGTGCTTCACGCCTTGCGCCTTGGCTTATACCACTTGTTGCGGCTGGAGCATCATTTGCTGGCGGTGAGACAGTTAATAAACTATCTGAAGCCGCAATGCGTAACACATATGGCGACCAGTATGACGAAGTATTGCGGGTATTACAACAAGCCCGTGATGAATCAGATGGGGCGGCACTTGCAGGTTCATTAGGTAACGTCTTATTGCAAGGTTCACCTGTACTTGCTTCAGGCATTGGTGGACGGCAGGTACTTGGTGCAGTAGGTAAGGGTGTATTTGGTGGACAGGCTGTCCGCGTCATGGGTTCTGCGGAGCAACTTGGAGCAGGTGCGGCTTCTATGGCACTTGCAGATGCATCCGTGTTGCCACAGGCGGCGGCTAGTGCAAGTAAGTTTGATGACCTTATTAGTAACTTCCTTACTAAGTATGGCGCAACTGCTACCACTGCGGCTGAGAAAAAGGCGGCTTATAAAGTCTTTGAGCCATCACAGCCACGACAACTTCCCGGTGCTGGTTTCCTTGAGCGGACCGGTGAACGCATAAGTACATTCGGTAAAAGAGTTGGGGAGTTTAGTGATTTTGCACGCGACACTCCGGGTGTTTCTGAATACCTTGCTGATGCGATTGGTGAACAAGCAGTTAACTTTGGACAAGCGGCGGCAGACTACAAGCGTCAATATGACGAAGCAAAACGTATTGGTGCAAAACCACCATCAACATTTGAAGCACTTACAAACCTAGCATTTGGCTCGCTGTTTATTGGTAATAACAGATTTACGGACGCGATTGATACAACATCCCGTGCAATTGGTACGGGCGCACTTGATGTAGCGGCACGTGTTCCTGTCCTTGAAGGTGCTATCGATAAGATGCGCGAAAACTACACGGCTAACCAAGTCGGTGTAATGAAAGCGTTTATGGACTCGAATAACAAACGAGCCATCCTCGGTAAGACGAAAACGGACCACGAGATTGAAACAGGTGTACGTTCACGTATTGGCGTTGCGCGTCCTACATCAGCGGGTATGTCACGGCTTGCGCCTGATGAGATTGCATATAGCCTCGGAAATGGCAATGCTGTTATATATAACAAAGCGGCGGGTGCTACACGTATCGTCCCGCACGCTGAAGTATTTGGCGGTGTTGATGATACGGCTAGTGTTGAATCTGGAACGGCAATGGCTAACGCCTTGGCTGGTATTCCAACCACAAAGGCACAAACCGGATTAAAGGGATTCCTAAATAAAGAAGCCGATGTAGTTCAGCAGGTAGGTGACAACAAACAGCAGGTAATTGGACCTGTCGATACCGGACACGTTATTGTCCGTGAGACACCACCAGTTGATGGCGAGGCAGGTGTCACGCCTATCTATAGCATCATGCGTGTATCTGACTTGGAGGCAGGAAACCAAGACATTGCCGCAAAACTGCTTGGCGAGTCAGGCATAGAAATATCTAACGAGCCTACAACAGTTACCGCTGATGATGGTTCTGTTATTCAAAAAGACCTGTTTAGCGTAATGCAGGAACAAAAGTTCTTGACTGAAGACCTAGCCGAATACGACCGTGCTACAGCAACATCTGTCAAGAAAGAGTTCCCAACGCTAGTTCAGTTTGACGATGGCGTTCAACTGCGTGGACGTGTTCTCGGTATCGAGGCTAACGGTGATATCAAGTTCCAGCCTATGGCTTTGAACATGATGGTTATGCGTGTTCCCGGTGTAAACGTGTTGTCTGGACCGAATGGCAAGTCAACCGTAACCAAAGCACTTGAGCCAATAGCATTAAAAGACATCGTAGACGAGGTTTCATTGAGTGCGGGTATGCGTCCTAAGCAAGATGCAAAGTTCAATCCGTTTATCGAAGATGCTGATGGTAATCACGATAAGGGCTTATATAGCGTGTCTGTTGATGGTGACAGACAGGCACTTATGCTTACGGCGGAGCAGATTGCACGCTTACCGGAACTGCGTACGCGTGTTCGTGATGCAGTGGAAAACGCACGTCTTAGCACGACGAATCGCAACCTTATTGATACAGCACGTACTAATGCTCTTAAGGATGCGCGTAAGGCATTATTTGGAGAGGATGGGATTCCATACGCGGCTAATGACTACGGCATTGGTTCCATCATCAATGTTGAAACTACTGATGGTCCACAGCGTGGAATCGTCATTGATAACACGTCATATGGTCCGTCAGTTATTCTTGATAACGGTGATGGTAAGCCTGTCGTTGTCCAAGAAAGCAATGTCATATCAGGAGAATCAACGCCTAAGCCAGAACGCCCTGCAACGGCAAGTGAAGCATCTAGACGTGTTGAAATTCCACTTGCAACCGACGATGAAGGCAGTGTGTTTGGCGTAGCGACAAAATATCGTAACGAACAACGCGCTGTTTACATCATGGGCAAGATTGATGAAATGGCTGGTGAGTCACCATCAACACTTGCAACTGAAATGTTCGGCATGGAGATGAGTGCCGGGCGCGTTATTGGTTCAACTGCTGATGTTGGTGGGCGATATCAGATGATGCGGGCGGCTTTAGAATCATATGGTAATCGCACATCAGACCCGGCTGTCAAGGCAGAAGTAGAACGGCTTGGTGCAATTCTGTACGATATGCGGCAAGAAGTTAAGGGATTGCCATTCATAAGTACACGTGACTACAGGAATGAACGGTCGGCGGAAGAAAAGGCAGCAAGAGAAGCAGAGCGTGCGGCGGCAGGTGCAACCGCTATATCAATACCTACACCAGTTGGGACGGCAGACAACGTATATCAGAACATGAGTTTGCGCCCCACACCGCAAACAAAAGCCGAGTTTGTTGCATCCGAAATCGAGGACATTTACGAGAAGTTCTCTACAGACGGCGTTGTTAGTCCGGAAAATAAACAGACCATCATCACGGAACTATTTGGGCTAGAGGTGTCCGAGAAGGATGGCATAGAGCGAATCGTTGGGTCCGAAAGTCAACTGGACAAACGATATAAAGCACTTGCAAAAGCAATACAGACATATGCCAATAGCACAACATCATCACCTGAGTTTAAGGCTAGGTCTGTCGAGGTCCTACAGAAGTTGCTGGCATTGGATACGGCTGTCCGCTCAGGTGCAACCTATATAAGTAAGAGTAAACTTGACGCAGAAATTGCCGCCGCGTCTGCTCCTGCTGTCGAATCTGATGATGCATCGGTAAGGTTCAGTCTAGTCACCAATCTTATTAAGGACTTAAAGGATGTTGGTACTCCCGGGCGCAAAGCCGAGTTTATTCGTTCAGTCATTAATGACATAAAAACCGATGATGGGTTTACGATGTCACCAGCGGAACTTGCAGAAAAAGTATTCGGCTTAAAAGTAGATGATGGGCGTGTTGTTGGTACAGAAAATAACATAGCAAACGCTTATGCAAGTCTTAAGGCAATTCTAGATACAAATGCAGGAAGAGCAAGGGCAAGCACGGCATTTAAAGCCGATGCTCCAGCACTGTTGTCAGCGTTAAAAAATATGTACGAGGCAGTTAACGCACTGCCTAGAATTACGACACAAGAACTAAACCGTGAAAAAGGCGCAAGTGGTGATAAAGCCGCTGAGGCTGTTGCAGAAGGGCAAGAAGATGCCATTCGCAATAGTGAGCAAGCACGTGCGGAAAGAAGAGTGTCTGTTGCACAAGCACAAGCAATACAGGGGCTTATTCGCTCTGTCCGAAATAAAGATGGCGTATTAGTACCAGTAGTTGAAACAACACGTCATGCAGATGGACGCATTACAACGCGCAATATTGCACAAGCGATTATCAAGAAAGTCGCGAGTGGAAATACATCGTTACTGGGAAAAGAAGAACGTGTAGCAGAAGCCCTTGGTATGCCACCGTTCACCGATAAAGAGTGGTGGCGTAACGCTTATCAAGGCGTGATGTATATCAATGATACTAGGGGTGTATTGCGTTCTGCGGTTGCCAATCTTGTAGACGTAGCAGTAGACCAAAAGCGCAACCGTCCCGGACAGCCACTAATGCTTGACACCATTGGCGAGGATGTACTTGACCGCAATCAGCGCAACGCTCTTGAACAAGCAAGTTTCATCAATACGGATGGTTCTATTGATATGAGTGCCATTGTCATTCATGGCTCTACGGAGAGAGGAACCATGTTTGGTGTTCTCAATCAAGTAGCATCGAATGAAGAAACATTGCTTCCACGAATGACAAGTGCGGACATTATGGACGTAGCACTGGAAGCCGTTTCAACCGTTTCATGGGGCGACGACACAACATCCACGTTCCGGACAGAGCGTCCTAAGAATAGAAGCGAGTTCGAGGCAATCGTTAAGCGTCTTATTAGTAAGTCTAAAGATAGAACTGATGCTGGCAAAAAAGCACAAGCGATTGCAGAACTATTCGATACCTTAAGTCACGCGGCTGTTAAGAGGCGTGTTCAGTTAATGATGGAAGCCGCTGAAAAGGGATACTTTACAACCCGTTCGGCTGGTGCGGAAAGAACATTATCGCCGACGCGTAGCCAGCGCATATCAGAGGTGAAGTTTGACTCTTACTTAGAGGGTGAACTACGTCCTTTATATAACCAACTCATCGCTAAATTAAAACTACCGCCAAACACTGACGTAAAGACGTACTTAACAAGTAAGGGCAAAAAGAAGGACGAAAAACGAAATCAGATTGCCTCTGCGTTAGTGGAAATCATTGATACCGAACTAGAGAAGTTTTACGAGGAACGATTCCCAGCGTTTGCTAACTTTGACGCAATACCAGACATAGCCGACACGGCTGGTATGTTTGTCCAGATATACGACCCAGACAAAGAGGTTGCGGCTAATGTCGTTATGGCATTCAAGGCGGCAGACGTATCAACAATGGTGCATGAGATTGCACACGCATTCTTTGAGGCACTTCCAGAAGATATGCAAGCCGACTTGTCATCTGCACTAGGACATACGTTGCGCGTCCCAACTATTACACACGCAAGTGTATTGACTTATGAAGCCCAAGAGAAATTTGCCTATGGCTTAGAAATGGCACTGGCTAATTTTCAAGTACCTACCGATTGGCGCGGTACAAATGCAGGGCGAAAAAAGTCAGGTGCTACAAAAGCATTAACCGACGTGCTTGAAGGTGTTGCTGAAGCAGTTCGGTCTTCATATGACATATTAACCACGCAGGGGATATTAAAGACGCAGGATGGTAAATACAGCGGGCGTGAATGGCAAATTCCATACACAGGTCGTCCTGTAGATGGCAACTTGCAGAATCCTAACGGGCGCGTTTATCTTTGGAAGGGCGCACCCATCATTTTGCATGATGGCACATATGCCAAGGTTAATCAGCAGTTTGGTACAACCCGTAATGGACAACGTGAAGTAGAAATCATACGTGGCACTAATCCCCCTGAAAAGATTCGAGTGGGTGAGATAAAGGCAATCGGTGGTCCTGCTGAGGGATTAAATCCTGTCACTATGTCCGTGCTTTCCAACTGGATTGGCGCACGTAAAGCAAATGAAAATCGCAACCAGTATTACCGACTAGGTTTAGAAGATTCGACTCCAGCACAGCGTGCTAAGTATATTCAGCGTGACCCTAAAACTGGACGCGTCTTTGTAAGTCGCAAAGATGTTGGGATGGCAACGGGCGATATATCCAACGAAGACATCCAGATGCTTCTTAATGCAATTGGATTACCACGCGTTAAGGCTATTCAGTTACAAGCAATCCGGGAACGGGTTGGGACTGAAGAACTGCAACGTCTTGTTAAAGCACAAGCCAAAATTGCACGTGAATTTGACCGTAATCGTCCGGGCATTATTGAGTTTGAGGACAATGCCCTACGCGCATTAACCCGTGAATATGCAAGTGCTGTTCTATATTCACGTATGTACGACCAAGCACAGCAAGGCAACCCAGCCGCTGTTGCTGGCATTAAAGGATATGAACGCCCACGAAACTATGCAGGACGGGGTGCATTCAACGAAGCCCATGCCGCTGTCATGGAAATTGTTTTTGCAAACCGACAGGCTATGGAGAGTGCCTCAGACCAAGTTAAGGCAATCGCTAATAATAGGCAGAATCAAAACTGGCGCATAAAAGAATCTAACGGCAAGCCGATGTACGACCCACGTACTGGTGAGTTAGTCATCGAAAAGATTCGTGGCGCAGTCGGTCGTAAAGTCGTTGTCGGTGAATACAAGGTCAACCTCAAAACAGGCGTGGTTATTATTCCACCGGGGGCTGAACCATTTATTGCACCAGAACAACGATGGATTGAAACAGATGTACAGTTCCCAGACAAAGTCAGAGGTGGAAAACTCACCGATATTAACCAACGCGCAAGTGATGCTCTACGCCGTGTAGGTTTGACAGGTGGTAATAGTTTCCGCGCTACATCACCTGAGTTCTTCATTGCCCGTGCGCTAGTCGAAAAGAACAAGGCTATGTTCTTGGGTGAGGTTCCTGCACAGCCACCTACTGTCCTTTCACAGGTGACGGACGTTACATCATTGATGCAACGGTCGGAGCCAGAGGGCATTAAGAATGAGCGGTTGGCAGTAGATTCAGACCAGCCCGTGTCTTCTTTATATACAGAAGATGTTGTTCGTCCAACTGGCACATCACCTACGCTTGTTGAAAAACCACTGCACCTTATGTCCGAAAAAGAATATGACGATGCAGTTATGACGCTTCCACGTAGAGAAACTGGAATTGGACGAAGGGAAGTTACATTACCTGCAAGATTTCTAAGATTTGGTATGCCAGATAAAGACCCTAAGACTGGCAAGTTTATTCCTAGTACAAACTTTATTGCCGTTGACCGTGGCTTGGAAAACACCAAGGAGAAAGGCATATCGACTTACCGTGCATGGAAAGACCCAATTACTGGAAAGTATGTAATTCAGGCTGTGCAGAACTTCCGTGATACCGATGGCGAAACCATAATGGCGGTAGAACAAGCCCAAAAAATGTTTGCCGACAAGGTGAAATACGGTGGGTTAAAAATATATGAATTGACAGGTGAATCTGTCGGTGAAAAAGGACAGGACCGGGAATATCTTGTTACGCCTGAATCAGCAAAGGTCGTTACAGAGGTTAATCCCAAAGACGTTGTTTTTCAGGACAGTACAAATCGAAATCTTCTCCGGCAAGAGTTAGAGCCAGACGAGATTCCTGATTGGTCACGTGTTCGTCAACTGCCATCACAGTACATTGCTGTATATGCGGCAAATCGTGATGGGTTACCTGTTAACCAAGATGTATTAGCCAAAGCAAAACAAAGTGAGGTGTGGAAGCAACTTGAAGCACTTGAGGGGCGTGTTTTTGTAAACCTGTCAATAGCAAATGATACTGACATTGCACAGGCATACAAACGTATGACAGCAATGGACGCTGTTATGGGTAACACACAAGCACTTGAAACAGAAGATGGTAAACAGCAATTACGAAATGTATTGCTCATACCTATCAGTGAGCCAGCGGTTTCGACGGGCAATCCAAATCTGCAATTTCATATTGATGTAACTGACCCCGTCAATCTAGGTGACCGCAATGTTGGCGTTGCTATGCCGTTTAATAGTGCGCGTAAATTGTTCAAGACGGGTGACGCTAAGGAGTACGTTGCACGACTACGGCAGATTGATGCAGTAACAACCAACATAACGGACGATACATTCAGTGACACCAAGGCAACTGGTGGGTTTAGCCTTACGGCTAGTATTGCCGCTGATGATGAGCATCCATATTATTCTGGAAGCATTACAGTATATAAAGACCGCTTTAGTTCCGTACTAGCCCGTGCGGCTTACATGGCACGTAAGATGGGACAGCCAAACATACACGTTACATCTGATGCGACAGGTTTAGATTATGGCGTGACTCCAGATGGAGCGAATGTTGTTCCGTCACTTACATTCTCTATTAATGACAATGTTAGTGATGCAACAACATTGCGTGCGTTTGCTGAGTCAATGCCAAATGTTCTTAATGGAGCCATCTATAACGAAAAAGACGGCACGCTTACAGTTTATGCAGTTCCTGCCGAGATTATGGGACGTGCAGAAGGAAAGGAATGGATAAACAATGCGAAAGATGCGGCAAGGGAATTCTTCTTTACTACCGATGGTGGTGCAGTCAAAGAGCCAAAATACACAGAAGGAAAACTCAAACTTTGGAATCTTGGGTCTTCCGAGTTTGGAGCGCAAGGACGATTTATCCCCTACGACACAGTACTCGATATCGTTTCCACCATCTCCCCTATCGACTCCGTATCAGAGAAAAACACAACGGTAAGTGATGCGACACAAAAGAGATTACGTGGTGACATTCAAGATGCATTGTCAATCGTATTTGGTAAAGATGTAAAAATCCCAGCAGATGCAAAGTTTAGGCGTGAGTTCATCCCTCCGGCTGTTCAACAACAAATGGCACGGCATTATTCTGAAATGCCAACTGACGGAACAGATATTGACCCTAACATCATTCCGGCATATCAGGCACTAGTACGCGAACTTGATAAGCAATACAGGGCGTTGAAAATTGATATCAAGTATATGAATAGGACGCAAATTAGCCGCACGTTTGATGGCGACGAAATAGTCACTGGGTACAACGGTGTTTACGGTGACGATACATCTCTTGCCGCAAGAGACATTATGAAGAATAAACGCCTTTATATATATCGCGTTAATTCAGCCGACCGATATGGTGGTAATCGAAGCCTTGCTGGTAAACATCCATTAAGTTTCCGCAGTCCATTTAGGACTGAAGCTGATGGAATGATGACATATTATGACGTGTTAAGGGCTGTGCATGACGCTATATCGCACAGTGTTTATGCTGTTAACTACAGCGCGACAGGTAGTGATATGGCGTATGTTGCTCACGCTATGATTACCCAAGACCCAATGGCTATTTGGGCATTGGCTAATGAAACACGTATGCAAAATATGTGGCGCACGGCTAACGACAGCCTTTACGGTGAGAATGGCGAGCCACTGGTTGTTAGTGATGTGGACTCAGCAAAACTTGAATACAAGTTTGCACTGCCTGTGTACGAATCCATTTACACCGGTGTAGCCAGCGTAGATGACAAATTACGGGCGTTTGGTACTGAATTGGGCGATTATGCCGGAACGCTTAGTTTGACGGCAGGTAAGGGCGAGCAGACGTTCTACGGCGTTGGCAATAACCGCTCGGCGTTTGCTGATGGTGCGGTAGTGCAAATCATGGACCCATCCATGAAGGGCAAGGCTGTATTTGACCTTAAGAATGGAACAGTTAGGACGAGCGAGGAACTGCCTAGGTATCGTGTAGATGACTTTACGCCGATGGCAAGCACTACACCTTCTGCGCCAACGCCTACACCATCAACGCCAGTATCTGCGCCTACATCGGCGATGGGAGCAGCTTTGGCTACGGCTACGACAAGACCAACAACACCGGCGGCGGCTACCGCAAGTGTAGCGGCTACGGTTGCTGGCACACCTGCTACACCTGCCAAACCTGCCACACCTGCGGTTGTTGTTAGTGCAAGACCAACCAAGCAAGAACCGGGTGCATTGCGGTTCTTATATATGGTCAACCAGTTGCTTAAACTGGGTGCATCTGGCGACGCATCGCCAATCCTGATGCAGAACTTCCCGCTTGCGAACATCCTAGAGAATCCGGAGATGTTTATTCGGCAGTTAGGATTGTCGGCACAGGTTATCTTTAATCCCAACACCGGGTTCCACTTGAAGGACGGACGGATTATCAATGCCGAGGGAATGCGTGGACGTAAGTTATTCCACGAAACCCTGACAAAGGAAGTTCGAAACCGTAATACCTATGAGATGGCAAAGAACTCTGGGTTGTCACTAGCCGCCGCTGACGCAGATAAGTTGCTAGAGGAAGCAAGGGCAAAGGACCCGAACGCGACTTGGGATAACGTGGACGACCTTGGATACAACACCGACATATCGACTGACGGTGAGTTTATGAAGCATCTGCCCGGACAGGGACAATCTGAACGCTTCTATGCAATGTCTAAAGACCTTGTAAAGATGCGCCAGTTTGACGACATGGTGCATCACCTGATTGCACTTGGATACAACCCAACGGCGTGGACAGATGCAGAAGGTAACTATGTAGATTCACCGTTTAACCGCGCACTAAAGGATATATCTCACCTCCTTAACGTGATTGCGGGAGACATCAAGGTTCACGACATTGATGAGACCGATGAATCCATCATGCGGTTAGGTAAGTTCCTGCTGTATTCACCGCGCTGGCTATCGAGCCGTTTGTTGCTCGATGACTTTGGTCGATTCATGTTCAAGGGTGTTGCAAAGGCATTCGGAACAAAGGGTGAGGCGTATGCTAAGAAGGTTCTGGAACTTAACGGTATGACTCCAGAACGCCTAAAGAAACGCGATAACCGTGTGGGTGCAATGCACGCCCGGTTGCTTAACAAGTCGTGGCTCCTGTGGCTTGGATTGCTTGGTCTTATATATGGGGTCAAGGCAACCAACCCACGCACAATGGAAGTGACGGTCGATAAGTTCGGAGCGCGATTGAAGGTTGGTGATTATTCCTTCCGCGCACCGGGTGCAATCATGACCCATATCGAACTCTCAACCTCTATCGGGCAAGCAGTTCTGGAATGGCAAGCCCAGAAGGGTGGGACAACAGACAAGCCTCTGCACACAATCGTCGGAGAGAAGTTGAACTCTGTGTTGCTGTCTAGAACATCACCGGTTGTCGGTCTAGCCGGAAATATTATTACTGGACGCGATACACAGGGTGCGCCAGCATTCGTAACCGATGAAGCCGTAGAGGTTTTCTGGAAGGAAGTCATTGGTCCAGAGATGGAGCGCATGGGGGTCAAGGGTTTGACCGACATGAAAATCAATAAGGCAATCGCAGAGCGTATGCTTTGGTGGTGGGCGCGTGATGCTATGGAGATGTATGCAGACCAGCGTAAGTTCGGCGTAACGTCTAGTGAGGCGTTGCTGAAAGCGGCAGGTGGAGCGGCGATATCAGCACAAGGTGGTCGCGCAATGTACGTGCCAAAGGAACTCGACTTTGAGCGCAAGAAGGCTGAACGCTTAGAGGCTCCGATTACAACAGGAACGGAAATCTTTACGGGTGTTGAGGCAACGCCTATAGTGACGAACTTCTACGAACCTGTGAGTGGTTCAAACTATACAGATGAAGTTGCCCAGCCATTCTTTGGTGCAACGGGTACGGACTTTGAGGACGAGTCGCTATTTCCTAGAGACCTTGGGTTCTAAATAAGAAAGAACGGCTCCGGGTCACCACCCCCGGAACCGTTCCTAGAAGCCAAGATAGGAGGACTTGGTGACCCAAGTCTAACCTCCTATTCCTCGGATTGCATCTCCTTACGGGAGAAGACTCCCTGATTTATAAGGTAATTGGCATCACTGATGTTGGTTACCTTTAGGGCTTTGAATGCCCGCCAGAGTACATCATCCATTGTCTTAGGATTCATACCGAGGGCATCAGCCGCACGTTTACGGCTACCATGCTCCAGCACCGCTTTGATAAGCATACGCTGATAATAACTAACCTTATTTATCCCGGAACGGGACTTACTCTCCGCAGTCATCGTCATCCTCCTCCCGCTCTGGGAATTCTTCTTCTAACCAACCCGTAAACTCTAAACGCATCTCAATGGGGTCAACTAACTTGACCGTTTCCACGAACCGTTCGAGGTCGTTTTCATCTGGTGCTTCATGCCAGCGACAATCCATGGCTTCCTCGCAGGAAATGATGTGGGTTGTGTATATGCCCCACCAGATATCCTCGGATTCGTAAGGGGCGTATGTAAGGCAATCATGAGCCGCATCCATTAGGGTTTCGTGTAAGTGACCGAATATCGGAAACCAACTCACCGTGCGGGTGAAATGACCTCGGTCATCCCACCCATCACAATCTGTCGCGTCATATTCGACTAAGTCAGGATTGAACATGATTAATCTCCTATCATCTTGACTTGTGCGTCACCTATCATCGCCACGGGGGTCGATAGAACCTTCTCCGCGTCAATGGTCTCAGTAACATCAGGCACTACCCGCTCAATGGCTTCGTTGAGTTGATAGTCTGTCATATTCCCGACCCTTGACCAACCTCCCACGCTTTTCACAACCTCCGGGATGATGGGGCTGATTTTGCCTTGGGCTACCATCCGCTCACACGCACCAGCCCGTTCATTGACCGGATGGTATGTAACCAAGTGACGAATCTGCGTCACTGCTTGACCGGATGGTACTTTGACCCGCTTTATCTCCATCGCGATATCCCGGAGTTCCGATACGGTCGGGCGGAACTTCTTCGTCATCAGTGCCTTGGTTACAGCACGCTGTGCAAGGTCATCATCCCATCGCTGGATTGCAAGGGCGTACACCATCTGCACGCGGTCATCCCAAGGCTGTTGGGATGGCATGGTCGATAGGATATTCGATATCACTGCGAATGTTTTCTCTGTCATTGGTTTCCTCCTGTAACCTTACGAAACGCCTCTATTGCACTAGCCCCTACCTCACTGGCTGTGGGTGATGTACGCCCCTGTGAAGGCACTACAGGTGCGCCAGTGGTAGCACTAGCCCAATGCTTCCATAACGCGTTCAGCGTTATCAAATCTCGACGGTTGCTCCACTTCATAAGAAGGGTTCTACACGCTTGCCCGACCGCCTCGGGCGTTACACCTTTATGGTGCATCTGGTAAACGATATGACGAGCGGCTGTCCACTCAGACAGATTGAAATCATCGGGTTCGAGTTCCGGGAATATGGCTTCACGGTATGCCTCGAATATCAAGCGACCGGGGTCGTCTACCTTTGGAAGGGTAGGTCCTTTGCGCTTGCGCTTCATAACTAGTTCATTTGACTGTTGTTCAAATTGACTATTGTTAATTGGGGTCTCATTTTTGATACCCTCCCCCCTATCAGATTTGATACCCTCACCCTCTCGAA